>Ga0209149_1002700_pt1 | contig 10151 bp, 7 predicted proteins | sample WorMetTyACAVOLI2_FD_187423 | JGI IMG/M metagenome (GOLD analysis project Ga0209149, IMG submission 187423) | Marine gutless worms symbiont microbial communities from Max Planck institute for Marine Microbiology, Germany - Olavius algarvensis... ... | reverse complement strand
CGCTAAGAAACAAAATATTACTAGCGCAAGTGGGGGGTCAAAAAGCATTGCTTGACCCCCCACTTCTAAAAGTGGGGGGTCAAAGGACCCCCTTGACCCCGTGCTTCCGCGGTCTATGTGTCCGTCACACCATTAACACAACTGGTTGTGAGTGCAGTGGACATGATGAATAATCTCAACATTTTCCAACACTACCTGGGGCGCTGTGCATACAGGATAGACCAAAAACGAACTGTTATCAAATGTTTCTACATGTTGAGTATTAAACTGTACAGTTCTGTATAAGATTGGTGTCTTGCACGTCACCATATTCAACATTCTTTCGACAAGTTCAGTTAAACAATATTATGGTAAAACAATTAATTTGTGTGATTACGTTCAAGTTTTTGTATACGTTAAAATTCAATGCCGACTACAAATATCTGTCAGTCGTGACTGAACTCAAAATGTCCACCCGGTGCCCACGTCATCATTGCCAGTTTTTGGCCACCATGTACATTTTACAGTAATAAAATGTTGCCAGAATTTTTACCTGATCTATACCCAAACAATAACCAACGTCACCCTCATGCAATACTGACCCAGTAAGAGCCGAGACGGCCATAGCTTTGCAGTCGCGAGAAGTGAGTATGTGTCCCGTATCCTGGAAGGCAGTTTTTATTGTGGACAACGACAAACAGCCCTATCAAAACATCAAGTACGTCATAAACATCGGCCACAAAACACTCACTGCCACTATATCAAAAAATCTACACTATCATTATCACAACTGAAATGTGTTACCTAATGACAATGTTTCGATGTCCGTCGGACACCTTGATCACGTCTTGATTGTTTACAGCTCGATGGAGCATGTGACCTGAAAATCACCTGGTCCCATGTGTGGCTGAGTTGGTAGGATCCTGCATCCCGATTCATGCACATTTCAGTTGTGTAAAGTAAGAAGTTTCTACATTATTGATTGTACAACTGAATAAATCTATTCAACACTAATCTACACTATCACTTGGTTTTCAAAGTTTATCGTTATGCCATTATCACGAGCCAAGCTTTAATACGAGAAAGTTTCTTCAGTCAAGAAAATGTGTAACATCACAAATCAACATATCCTAATAACAATACAACACAGCCTACTTCCAAATCTTGCTTATTTGCCAGCAGCAGAAGTGGAACTCCACGCAAGGTGTCATTACATATCATCAGGTCTATACACAAACACACACACACACAGTAAATATAAGAAAGTAACATCACATTAGAGGCATTGCGTAATGCGCTATATAAATTTAAGACTTATTTATAGTAATCTCTAACACAATAGAAAAAAAAAATTATAAAATATGCCACATCTTACACAAATATATATCTGCTTTAGAAACTGTCTAAATGCCGACGTATCACATCAAACCTACGCACAGAAGTGGTGGGGCAGAACGTAAGTTTGATGGCTGTCAATCATTAGCAACATACAGCTCAGCTCCCTCCACACACAAGCATATCTCATCACCTATAATGGCAATATAAACTGTCTCTGCAACATATCTCGTTAAGTTCCATTATAATCTATTCACTTACGATGATGATCACGATAATTATCAAAAAAATTACAGACCGTAATGACAAAAATCTAGCACGAAAACACAAGCACTGATAAGTCAGCTCACCAAAAGCCTGTTTGGACTCTTCTATCCTATCTCCATCCGAAGAGTCCACTACGTAGATGATGGCGTGGGATTCAGCATAATACTGTATATAAAACAACAACTGCAGATTTCAATGTAAACTGCCTATGTTTTGGCGAAAATGAAACAGAATGCAATAGCTGCCATTTGTACTAAATATAACTTAACATTGTATAAGAAACAATTATTGATTATTATTATTGTGTGTCTGAATATTTCTTTCTTGATTTCATAGCATCTTGATTACACACATTTTGTATATACACAATGAGGCATAATTACCGGACTCCGTAGCTTTAAACGGTATAACTTAGTCAATATACGGTTTATTTATAATGAAAATTTCACACAATATAGCCAAGGTAATGCCGAGTCTGCAAATCCAAAAATAATTTGTCTTTTGATTAAATATTCTTTGCCAACAGCTGTTTAAAGAGACATCAGTAGAAGTGCTGCTCGATCGCTATAGTCCGACACTCTATCATTATGCCACGCCGAAGGTAGGTCATTTACCCCCGGTCAAATGTCCCCGTCACCGGCCCCCAGTCAAACTCTCAGTCACTTTCCCCATTGGTTAAGGCCCATATTAAACTGCCAATAGGCTACTAGCCGCATATCCGTATCTCACAGTGATTTCCATTTCTGTAGCCCGCTGCAAGATACGAATATGTGGCTAGCATTGGCAGTTTAGCGCGGGCTTTAACTGTGGGGGCAAGTGACCAGGAGGGGGCGTTTGACTGGGGGCAGGTGACGGGGGACACTTGACCGGGGCTAAATGACCTACCTTCGACGTGGCGTAATGGTACAGCGTCGGACTACAGCGATCGAGCAGCACTTCTACCGATGTTTTTTTAAACTCATGTTGGCAACAAATGTTTCATAAATAGACCAATTATTTTCAGATGTGCAGACTCGGCATTCCTTCGGCTGTATTGTCTTAAATTTTCATATAAATAAACCGTATATTGACTAAGTCATGCTGTTTAACGCTAAGGGTTACGGTAATTATGCCTCACCGTGTATATCTTACATCCACTGTACATGATTTGTGTTCTGATTTCATCATATTCGTGCTGCTCTATGCAAAACAAATGAAACTATATACAATTAAGCAAATATAAATAACAAATAGTCTTTAATACAAACAATAAGATGTTTCAAAAATCAACTCTTTCATGGCATACTAAGAGTGACTTCAGTCTTTGTAATAATGTAATAAAGTACACACATCACACATGGCACCACAGCTGACAACAGGGTTTACAGGTAGTACCGTATTTCTTCTAATAAATCGAACACCCCAATAATTCAAACACCCTATTTATTCAAAAATATATTTTTTTCGCCCTTTAATAATTCAGACATGTGATTCTAACAATTCGAACGGCACTTTTAGTGGTATTAATTAATTCGTCAGAGTCATTTTCTGGTGCCTAAACGCCTAAGAAGTTGAACCAACTTTATGTATCGCTCATGTACGTGCAAAACGTAAACAACAGTGCGTTTAATGTCCTTCCTGTCAACATAACGTAACGTAAGCACATGGTACTGTTGTTCAGTCGCAGTAAGTAAATCAAATTAGCTAACTTAGCTGTCAGTCTGATTCTGAGAACAGCCATCAAAGGTTGATTAAATCACGTAGAGGCACGGCGCCGGATTTGTGTCAACGCGAAGCTGAATTAAGTTGCCGTACGAGTACGCCGGTAGTTCATTATGTCACTGTTATCGAAATAATTCGAACACCTTATGTAATAATAATTATTTTTACTTCCATTAATTCGAACAATGTGAAAAATAATTATTCTTTCCCGTTCGATTTATTTGAAGAAATATGGTAATTTGTAAATAACTTCTATGTGTTCTTGTAATCTATTCGTACAAGTAGAAACTGCAGTATGTATAAAACAAACTGCTATATAAGCAAGTTACTGCAAGCATCATTACGGTCTGTTTTGTGTCTGTGTAGCCCGTAGTGCCATCTGGTGACTGCTGGAGTAACTTAAAAGCAATACGCATATGGGTAGCATACGCAATTTGGTACCTAAGTACCCTGCACCAAACTTATCTCCTCCTACATTTATAGTCCAAAAGCAAAAAATTTCCATCAAAATATTCACCATAAGTGAATTTATCGATATATGCTTTCATTTACAGAAAATTTTACATTCCACAGAACTAGACGACGGTACCATGCCAAGTTACATCGAAATCAGAAAAAGTCTTCTTTCAAAAGTCGTGTTTACAGATATCAGAAAGACGTCATCGTTTCTGGCATGTGCAGCACCATACGGAGGGCGGTTCTGAGCCATATCTGCTGCTTTGGGGAGCGTAAGGTGGTGTTGTTTCAGATCCTTTGGACAGTGCTGAGCCACGTGATGCGTGGACGACCTAGTTGTCTTCTCCAGTCCACTGCAGGGGAGGCTAACAGGATCCTCTTGGCAGCTGCGCTGTCATCCATGCATGCAGTGTGCCCAAATACAGTAAGTCAGCACGACTGGGTTATTGCAGACACAGGACAGAAAATAAATGGTACTTGCGGTAACCAAAAAATTTTCACGGGAAAATTAAATATCATACCGAAAAATGCAAATCAGCATTGCACAGAGCATAACTGTTATTTCACAGCTTTGTGTCACAAGAAATACAGACAACGTAAAAATTGTCAAAACTGTGCTAGCAAAAACGGACAAGCTAAGCAAGCAACTGGCACAGTAAAATTGTTAGCAGTAGATGAAAACGTGTGCCAAAAACTTACCTTATCCCACAAAGACTGCAACTCCTCCTGACCGCCGAGGTCCCAGAAATTTAACCGCACACCATCTACGTCGACTTGTCCAACTACGCAAGAACAACACAAACCGACGAGTTTATCCAAAGTAAGAAAGTATAATTGTTAGCATCAAATAACGCAAGCCTGCATTAAGTCAGCGAGAAAACAGTGAATGCCGATAAAACAAACAATAATTATATCAGAATCTGGAAAAGACTTAAGTAGGCTGTCAGAAAGTTACTCGTGACACACATCACGGTGCATATATTGACAGGATCTTAAACGAAGCAGACACTAGAACGAGAGCTATGTTCAAACAACTATCAGCAGCAGCTAAAGAATGCATGAACTCGTTCTTTCCTCAAACTATTATAGACTGAAGCAACTGTATGTCGTTTGACGACCGTTCTTCTGTCGCTTGACAATTCAGCCGCATTCGACCACAACATCCTGCTGGATCGCATCTCTTCTGATTTTGGCATCTGTGGCATCGCTCTAGGCTGGCTGCAATCATTCGTCACTGGGCGGTACCAGTACGTCGCCGTAGGTGCTCAGAAGTCTCTACCAACCATCTGTGCGTCTGGCGTACCACACGGTAGTGTGCTCGGTCCACTGTTGTTTGCCATGTGCATCTCACCAATCAGCAACATCGTCACAGTTTGGACCACCATCAATACGCTGACAACACGCAGTTGTAAATGGCCGTCCGACCCAGCGCTGACGTCACTTTCACAGCAGTCTTGGAGTGTGTTGAAGACGTCGCTCGCTGGTTCCTTGAGAACGGGCTGCTTCTCAACCCAGCCAAGACGGAGGCAGTTCTGCTCGGGACTAAGGCCCAGCGAGATAAGATACCGTCGGTGAGCGGCATTGACATCACAGGGACGGTGGTCCCGTTTCGCGACTCCGTCAAGCTGCTCGGTGTCACACTTGACTCACTCCTGACTATGGACCGACTCGTCACGGAAGTCATACGCAGCTGCAGCTATCACACACGCGCACTGTGCCACATCCGACCGCTGCTGACACTCGACATCGCCAAGATGATCGGCCACAGCATTGTATCATCTTGGCTGGACAGTAACGGCTAGACAGCCAATGCACTGCTGCACGGCACGTCGGTCTACAACATCAACAGGCTGCAGGTGGCGCAAAATTCGTTGGTCAGGACAGTATGTCAAGCCCCTCGGTCAGCCAGTGCCACCCAGTTGCGTCGTCAGCTTCACTGGCTGCAAGTTCGACAGCGGATTTCCTACAAGGTCGCTGTCATCACCTACAAGACACGTTCCACCAGCAAACCGGCTTACCTCTCTGACCTCCTGCAAGACTACCGACCAGCCCGAACATTACGATCATCGGACAAACTGTTACTGTCTGTACCGCGGACGGCGCTAGCATTCTCGGCGAAAGCATTCAGCGTCAGCACCCCTTCAGTTAGGAACTCGCTGTCATATCAGTGTTGATCTGCTGAACTGTTTAGCTCGTTCAGGCATATCTTAAAAACTGAAATGTTCGATATTGCATATAGTGAACGTAAACAGTCTGCCTAGTGTCCGCCAGTATGCGCTTCTGATTCGCTTGCAATGCATGGCGCTATACAAATTTGTTTTGATCGATTGATTGAATAGTTGAGAGCAAGCCAGGACCAGTGCCGTCAAGGCAGCTCTTCCAACAGATGGTACTCATCACTACGGTACTCTTGTCGAGTTATGTCGAGTATCAGGAGTGGGGACAAGACAATACTTGAGTGCATTCTTTGTTACAGGTGTTGATTTGTCATTTGTAGTATCATTACATTATATTTTATGACTCAAGGATGAATGTTTACTGGAAAATTTTTCAGTCCCGTAATCCAGGGATTAGAGGTTTCCAATCTCAGGACTGTGGGATTGAAGAAGTCAGCTGGAATCTCACGATTTGGCATCCCGGGATTGGAATCCCTACAATGCAAACTGCAAAGTTATACAAAAGTCAGATTTGCAGTCTGATTTTAAGTTTATAAACAAGCACATCAAAATTTACAGCAAGTAAGACAAAAATGCTTACTGTTAAGTCCGACAGTTGTAGTAATTTTTGCGGGATTCATCGCTTTGTAGTCTTTACTGAACTTTGTTTTTGTTTGCTCCAAATACGTCTGCAATCACAGAAACATATAAAATATTACACAAAAACATATTAGACAGCATAAAAACACTTTCATAACAGTCCCTTAACCTCACCATCCTATGACTATGTCTTGATTTAAATTGAGAGAAAACAACGATTTTTATGCCAATCAGAGTCAACTAGAAATGCCTGTCAGCCTAGAGAGCTCCGCTGCTGCTGTTATAGAGCTTAACCCTTTAGCTACATTAAAACGTCAGAGTAACGGACCGTTTTAGAGCAATATGGTGATTGGTACAGTGGCCGTTGATGGGTGGGTTATCTGGGTTGTTACATTTGGTACAGCAAGGAGGGGCCTGGGCAGGCTGGGGCCCCACCCAGTCCCCTCCTCGTTGTACCAAATGTAACAACCCACCCATCAACGGCCACTGTACCAAGTTAATATTATTCGATGTGACACTATAATTACCAGTGCCCATTAAAGGGTTAAGTTCAAATCTACAATGTAAAAGAATTTTCCAAAAATTTTAAAACCAAAAAAATTTGAAAATATGTTCCACAGCTTTTTTGCATACTGGCACATAGATCATGTGTGCCAAATTTAATGAGCATCAGAGAAAAACTGTAGGAAGAGCAGCAATCTAAAAAAAGTGTGACGACACACATCCACATAATATGATGTACAGACACATCAGTCACCGATACTATAAGCTCCGCTGGCTGTGGAACTGAAATATTCATTAGCTACAGTTAAAAAACAATTACAAAGTGACTCAACTCACAGTCTTTCCAGCATTATCCAGTCCGAGTATCAGCACAAAATACTCATCTTTCTGAAACATATAGCGGCACAACCCGGACAACAGTGTGTACATCACTCGTGGACGTCGTTGCTCAACGCTGTTGCACCAATGAAAACAATTATTATTTGACTACTATTTAGTACTGTGACGGTTTTCAAACCGAACCGAAAACCGCTGGTTTTAAGGTGGAACCGAACCGAACCGAAACCACAATTTTCTGGCGGCTATCAATCAATCAATCAATCAATCAATCAAGAATTTTTAAAGTTGCCTAAGTAAGAAGTTACTGCAAGGTCCACTAACAGAAGTTAGTCAGTTACGATAGTTGTATGTTCGAATATGACACGGTGAACAGATGAGTCTTCAGACGCTTGCGAAAGGTGTCCAGTGATGGCGCTGATGTAACCTCTGGTGGCAGACTGTTCCAGACCTGGGGACCAGCAACAGGAAAGGCTCTGTCGCCAACGGTGGACCGGCTGGACTGTGGCTGGATGAGGCGGCTAGTGTTGGCGAAGCGAAGAGCTCGTCGACTCGGTAAGTCGGCCACACGGACGAATGGACCAAGGTACGATGGCGCACAACCATGGAGGACCTTGTACGTAAGTACGGCCATTTTAAACTGGATGCGCAGCAGAATGCGCAGCCAATGTAGGCTGATCAGCGCGTCGGACACATGGTCTGAGCGTCGTAAGCCGAAAATCAGCCACGCGGCGGCGTTCAAGACCGACTGCAGACGCCCAGACGGCTATGTGATGGTTTTTCTGGAATTTCAAAAATGGCCCAGCCCGATGACAAAAGTTCGCAACAATAATGTAATTACCGGCCATGTCGGACTCCTGCCGCCGCCGTCTGACTCTGAAGCGACCGTCTGACGGTCTGAAGTGGAGTCACACTACCGCTTAATTACTGGCCACAATGGACTCGTGTCACCAACTGAATTGACAGACTGGCCGCTGGCGCCTGAGAGTTACATAATTATTCATCATGTAATCACTCGTTACTACGTTGCGTCTGACTGCTGATCCACTGATTCATCAAAGAAATATATTAGCTGTATGTCACGTAGGCCTACTCATAATCATAGGCCTACATGCGGTTTTCAAGCTGCCATACGCAACACACGCAACGCAACGGCTTGCGACGCTATCAAAAAAACGAAATACGCAATGCGCGCACGTGAAAAACGCAATGCACATATCGATTCTCTCCTTGCATGTGTCCTTTTTTGGCGTTTTTTATGTGCATGCAGTGCGTGCATTGCATTTTTTGATCTGCGTCGCATAACCTGCGTGCATCGCGTCCGTTGCGTTGCATATGACAGCTGGGGAACAGACCTTCAAATCCGTTTTCTGCATTCTGACGGTGGCGGGCTCTGCACGTGTAGGGCTACGTCAACCGACGATAGCTAAGTTCTTGTTTCATGATGGATGAGCAGCTTGTGAAATTCGACGATCGACGCTGCTTCGGAATATAATTATCAAATTTTAATTATCACAGTGTCGGCTTTAAACAAACGAACTGATTACAGAAGGAGAAGTTGATGCCAGTGTCTGTGAGCACGTGTGTGGCGGGCTGACATGAGGATCACCTGGAAGTATGTTAGATAATTAAAAGCATCACGGTCCAACGACCACTGTTGCCCACCTTACACTGCTTCTGCTCTTCTCCTCCATGAAAGAAGAACAAGCCAAGGCCACTTGCATGACCTGTGCGTTTCACACCCATCCACCACATGTAGTGTGATGTTTGTCTTTACGTTCTCCCTGTAAATGTCGTGTACATTTAACGAGTGGTGTGAGCCGTGGCACTGTATGACGCTAAGCTGGAGTACAGATTAAAGGCCGCCGCCGGCTTCGTGCACAACAGGACGCTCATTGTTGTCTGCTACCATGGGCGAAGTGCTGTCATTTACTTACCTAATTAAACCGAACTAAAACCGAACCGAACGGCGGTTTTGAGTTAAACCGAACCGAGTTTTTGATAATTGAAACTGTCACAGCACTACTATTATTACATACATATATGCAGTGGATGGCTGTGTGCACCAGGGCTATTTTCGTAACTAAAACGAAAACGAAAATTATTACCGTCCGTTTTACAAGAACGAAAATTTTTAAGTAGCAGAAAAATGAAAACCAAACTAACTAAAAATTTATGCGAGCTGTACGAACAAAAATAAAAATTATTTAATACAGTACAAACTAAAATGAGACTTAACTCCTAAAAAAAAGACTGTCATTTTAGCACAACCGTCGCCCATCAATTGATAACATCAGTTATTAGTGTAATCCCTCCAGTCATGAATACGTGCCACCATTGTTGTTTTTACATGAAAATGACGAGTGCTTCTCGACATTTTGCTGGTCGTACGCGTGAATGTACAATTACGCAGGCATAGAATTAGCTAAATACTGCAAACTAAATTTGAACTAAAACTATATTAAAATAAAAATTATTTTCTAAAAAGTAATTAAAAACTAAAATTCTGTATGCAGAATAAACTACAATAACATAAAAATAAAAGAATATGTCTGGGTGCAGGACGGCCTTGTATGCATTCGGTGCAGAACCGGAAGTAATCACATTGTTCTTGTAGACTTGTTGGCAAATGGCGGATGTATGTCACGACAGATTTATATTCGGATGGAAATCCGAGAGTATTATAGCACTTATTCAGTATTATAGCACAATCTACATCCGCATTCATACGCCGACGACACGCAGATCTATGGCTTCTGCCCGATAGCAGATGCCCCACTGCTGCAAGAACAGATGTCTGCGTGCGTCGACGACGTA
>Ga0209149_1002698_pt1 | contig 10155 bp, 3 predicted proteins | sample WorMetTyACAVOLI2_FD_187423 | JGI IMG/M metagenome (GOLD analysis project Ga0209149, IMG submission 187423) | Marine gutless worms symbiont microbial communities from Max Planck institute for Marine Microbiology, Germany - Olavius algarvensis... ... | reverse complement strand
GATACGATACTGTGTATTTACCGTGCAGACAAAAGCTGACAGGAGCCAGCTTAATCTACCACACAGAATCAAACAAAAAATTAACGAAATATAAACTAAAATAAACGGATGAACACGCAAAATGGCATACCTGTAAAAGGCGGTCTCAAATTATAGCCTCACCTCCTCCCCCGCCTCCTACGCCTATGCATTCAAGAGAAGTCGACCGTCAGTCCCGCACGGGACTAATTTTTTTATTATTATTATTATTATTATTATTATTCATATCTTTGTCATTGGAAAACAGTTAAGGGACCGTCTCCCCTGCAGTAGACAACACCTGAGCCATGATGGTTGTCTGGCGGATAAGAGGATAAGAATATTATCAGAATTGTTCTCTGCTGTATTGCTGGAGTGACTGTGAACAAGAATGCCAACAAAGAAAAACGGAAAGTGGCATTAGTAATACTAGTAGTTGTGCGGCAGCACAAGCAGTAATGTTGAGTAACTGATGAATCACTGATGCTGCTGCATCTGTTGCTGCTGCTGCTGCTGTTGATGACGTCAATGATGATGATCTTTAGGTCTTTATTTAACCAGCCAATGCTATGTCATCACCACACGTCATGCTGAGTGGCCCCAGGACTTCCTAGGAAAATCTTGGGATTGCTTAAACATGATTTGTTACATGATTTGTTTGATGAACAAGTAGCAGCGTCAGAGCATTTTTGCCGCACAATGCTGTGCATAAGCTTGCCTTATGCCGTCATACGGTGTCTGCCCGTCTGTCCATCCGACTGTTTGTGACATTTGTGTATTCTGTTAAAGCGAGTAATCATATCCTCAAAATTTTTTCACCACCAGCTAGTCACACCACGCTCGTTTTTCTGTACCAAACGTTATAGCAATATTCCAATGGGGAGCCGCTCTTGGACTGCTGGAGTGTGATTAACAGTTTCAACAGTGAAGTAATTTATAGCACTCAGCATGGACATACGTTTATCGCGCAGACTGCCACACATCAGTGAATCTTGTTTATCACAGCATGCATCGACAGCTGTGTTGAAGAGAACAGAACAGAATTTAATTGTATGCGTCAGTAAATCTGAAGCCAGGGTAACTAGTAGTAAAAGACTGTGCTTGAGGTATTGTACTGTTGAAGCTAAGTACAGAGAGACAAAAGCATTAGATGGCCTCTCTGCGATAGCTGAGCTTCTTGTGTTTGAATGTGGAGATGAATGTGGATGTTATTGTTGAATGGGTGAACTGTGAGCAGGTTGGAAGAAGTGGACAACAGAGAGACGTATGTCTACAACGGCAAGTATTGGGAGACACGTCACGACCCAGGCTTTGTCAATGTAAACCTCCCCAAGTTGTGGTGAATCAAAGCAGCTGCTTAGTCCAAGCTGTTTCACTAGCACTATTTCTACCTGCTCGTTGACGACCTATGCGAGCAAGAGGCATTGGTGACGTAAAAGAAACATTTAACTACATTGATAATTGACCACCAGTCTGCACGGCCTGCATCTCGACTTCCAGTATGGTCAGTCGTGACACCTGTTAATATAACTACACAATGCAGAGAAGACTAGCTCTTGGCTTCTGTGATCAAACACACTGTTGTAACTAACCCTACTATCCTCAGCCATGTTTCGACCTGCCTCATCACACAGGGTCTCTGCTAAACTGCTTCCTGACAGGTTTAGGTGTTGCCAGATCAGCTGTCAGTTCATTTTGCGGGTGCTGATGTCGCCACTGTATTTCGTCAGAGAATATTGCACTAATCTGCTTCATAGAGTCATTGTAATCCACCATGAAGTCAACACATCTGAAGTCTGGGCATGAGTCGATAAAGTGGGTCGTTGTCTGTTTTTGACCACAGCACGCGTGAACTACATAGTATGTGTTCATTAACAAGATTTGAAGACAGTCTGCAGTCAGTCAACAGATTGGAAGATGATGCACCCAACTGGCTGGAGTCTTCAGCAACTGCAGCACTAATGAAGTCAATGAATTTAACTACGTTATCTACAGGCAGATCCTTCTATTGAGATAATGTTAGAAATCTGTCACTGATATTGTTTTTGCTGCCAAAATCTGTTCTGTAATTTCAATAGTTTATATGCGTATTTGTCATGGTATGGTATGGTATAGTAGAGTTTAACGTCCCACTTGACACATTATAGGTCAGTTCGGAGACGAGCGTATTTGTCACGTTTTTCTGTTGTAAGAATAGTGAAGTCTTGCTTGTGTTCAGTGGAACGTAACTGGCTAGTTCAAACGTTATAGCATGTTACTTTTGTCAGAAAGTATGTTTATAATGTTGCCAGCAACCGACTGTGGTTAATTATTTCTTTGTGCAGAAAGTTTGAACGGTTTTCATTGTAACAGCTGTAGTTATATTATAGTTGTGAGTGACGGCATTAAGACATTGACTACATCGGCAAGAGACTGTTTTTCTTATGTGCTTAGCTGCATTGGAACATACACCGACAATGCATTATGCCATGTTCTAACAAGTAAGTAAGCAAGTATGAATGTATGAAGGTTTGTAAATGATCACTGGACAGTGATCATCACGAGTTATGCGACATACTTGGGCAGAATCTACTTGAACAGTCCATTTGTGAGCTGTTGTTGGAATTTGTTGCTCAGAGAAGCGTGTTATCTCGGAGAGCAGTGTTATTTTAGACTTCTGCAGTTGTACATATCAGCATCTTGTTTATAATGTGTGCGTGGATGGGAGACCTTATAGACATGCTTGAATTGTTATCTCACAAGCTAGACCTGTGCAGCAGTTGTTACAGTGTATCAGGGTGACGCCTTAAAGCGACGTCTACTGTGGTATTGTGTTGCCGTCCGTCGGGATTCTGTGTTCATCTTCAACGCAGTTCAACTGATTCTTGTAGATTTTGTGTGCCAACCATATTCTAGACTTTGTGTAGGAGTTGCTGTGACTTGTTCAGTTCATTGAGCAGTATGGTATTCCGTCAGAACAAAATCTGAAGAGAACCAGTCAAACCCTGACACTTACCGCAACCCTAACCTCGTTACCCTAATCGAAACCCAGAGTTATCCCATGAGAATGGAAGTTGATAGTCTTATCAGTACCAAAATAGTCGGGATGTGCAGAAAACCGAAATTTGGTTCGGATTCGGTTTAAAAAAACCGAACCGTCCAAAATTTTGACATCTATTCAGACAGTTTTCCAATAGAAACTGCATGCAGTCCGCCATTCTGACAAAAAGTGAATAAAAGTAACTATACTTGCATTAAATGTGCAGATAAAGAATGTTTTAAAACACGACCGAAAAAGAGTTTAGCGTATAGATTTTAGAATAGAATGCAATAACATTAGTTACTTGTCATTGTTGTGAGTGACGTCAAAGTCGTCATCCACTGTTGCAGTAATATTCACTATAAATTACGTACTCAGCAATTACATGAGTAGTAATCAAAAAATATCTATAATATCTGAACCGAATCGCATTTTTTAGAACTTAACCAAACCAATCTCGTTCCAAACCAAATCTGAGTTTTTTCAAAGAACTGAACTGAAAAAAAACTGTGCCACACATCCCTACAAAATAGCTTTCATTCTCGGTGGATTTTGTTACGGTGGGCCACTGCCTTGACTGACACGGATGGTTGTCGGAGTTATTGCTAGTGTAGATCTGTGTGTTTTGAGTGACATGCGAGTGAGTCATTATTGTTGGAAGTAGCCACATCAGTGCTCTTGTCTTCTATCTCTGCTTGTTTGGAACTATACTTCTATTTTTTGTCTGCACTGACAACCACTTTGCATTAGTCTTCTGTCACTCCACACTATTCCAGTACAGCCGATGACAGTGCTTTGGATGCTAAGTCCATAAAACAGTTGCAGATCTTGTTATTTATCTTGTTTCATTTTCTCTGCAGCGTTCCTTAATGCAAGTATCTGCTGTTTGATACTTCTGTTTTTCCTGAAACCTGCCTGCTTATCTGATAAATGTTGCTGTGTCTGTGCATTTAATCTTTTCATTAGTCGCCATCATTGAAACCTTGCGCAGTCTGTAATAAAGTTGTTTTTCTGGTAACTTTCTTCAGTCTACACACTATGTCGTGTTTTGTGTGTGTGTGTGTTGTTTATTTATTAAGTGATATGAATGTGTTTTATCTGTCATGGCTCCGTCTCAGTGCACGTATAATTGATCATATCTAGTATATATATTATACACAGTGATACCTTTGCTTGGACTTTAGCTCGTTTTTATTTATATAACTGTCACACAGTTTAATTGATTATCAGCTGTGTATATAGTGTCATATATTTCTGACTGTGACTACTGGCTCTTTTATTATTTAATAAGTATGTAAGAGCAAAAGCGTTGACTACGTTTCTTGCTGTACACAAACATTTTTAACTGGCCTGTATCTCTGTGCTGACCATGGATGGGCTCGTGTCTGTATCTCTGTGCTGACCATGGATGGGCTCGTGTCTGTATCTCTGTGCTGATCATGGATGGGCTCATGCCTGTATCTCTGTGCTGACCATGGATGGGCTCGTGTCTGTATCTCTGTGCTGACCATGGATGAGCTCGTGTCTGCCAGAGGTCTCCCTCGGGAAACTTTGGTGTTGATGAAGCTGGATTTTTTCACAGGCAGGTGCTCTTGACGAAGTTGTGCCACGTTGTCAAAGTCTGTTGTTTCTGCTGTGTATTGGACTGAAACTGAACATGTGAACGTGCGATACTTGGTTGCTTAATATGTTTGCCTGAAAGACAGCGTTTGTTGGTTGTGTTGACTTACATTCCGTGTGACGATGAACCTGCCACCACTGAAGTGTTTCTGCAGTTTCATTCGCCACATTTTGCTTAGTGCAGTTGCATATTACTTATGCAAGATATTGATGCATTCCAGTCAGCATCTCTTCTCTTGTATATCCCTGTCAGCAGCAGAGTGACAAGTAATCTTATCACTGTAGAAAATGCTGCTTTGTAGTAAACAGAACATACCTTAAGTGTTTTTGTTGTCCCCAGAGCAGTTCAGAGAAATCAACTGTTTAGGATTGTGCTTTGACTGTTGTAGTACGTGTTTATGAGTGAGTGTTTATAGTCTTTGATTTCTGTACATATTCAATAGCAGTAATATATCAATAGAAACCGGTCTTAGTTTGCTGACATTTTTTGTTATATAACATATTTTGTAATTATGCTGTTGGCATTATTATTCAGGGTGACCACTTGTCTGGAAAATCTGGAAATGTCAGGGAAATTGACAGCTGTCAGGGAAATGTCAGGGATTTTACTGAAAATCAGGGAATTGTCATGGAAAAAATCTGGTCAGGGAAAAGTTGCCTAAAACTGTTTATTGCAAACTGCATATTTGTGTCCATACAGGTATTTAGTAGGAGTCCATTGTGTCTTAAATGTTAAGTGCATGGTTTCGGATCATGTATACTGTTGCATTCCTACCCCCACCACTGACAGTAACACTAGTACGGGCATGATGTGAGTATGACTCAACATGCCGAGTGCCGTGGAGGAGTGCCACGAACCGTCAGGGAATTGTCAGGAATTTCACATTGTCTGGAGAGTGGTCACCCTGATTATTCAGTTATTATTATTACTCGGCACCCCTGATTCATTTATGATTTAGCACTGTATATGTAATTGATTGATTGATTGCTTGACTGACTGGTTTAGATTCTGAGTAGAACTGTGATAGGCATGAGAGTTACAAGTATGTGGATCTGTACTATTTTAATAATACGCTAATTGTAGGAGCCTGTGTAGTACCAGTAGGCCTACATCTGGCTTCTAACCTTCATTTTTAATAGAATTAATCGCTTTTTACCATAGCTGCCTGTGGCTTTTTGATGACAGTGAAATGTGATAATTTTGTAATGAATTTCAACGTAAATGTTTTCATATACCGCAGTTTGCTGTTTACAAGTTTGCAGTTAAAATGCTGACACTGAGTTGGTTTTGAATTGCTGTACCATTTAAATCCTCTTTGTCTCCGTTCTCTGCACCAATTCAGTGTGTGCAGCGTATGTACAAGGTTCGACTGTTGATAACGAATTGCTCATTTTGTGTACATCTGTGTAGACTTATTTACTCCTGTCTTTTATTGCGTATAGTGCACTGTTGAGATGTTGGTGTAGTTCTCGTTACTGTTATCAGCAGCATTCCTGTCGGTGTGTTAATGTTTCTCTTCGTGTCTATAGTGCAGTGTTCCGTTGTTTTCCCGCAGCTGCTGTTGTTGTTCACGTGTAGCCGCACATATGTGTTTGTCGTATTTACATCTACACACAGCGTTCAGTTTCTCTGCTAGCATGTGTCAAATGGAACGTGTTCTATATTATCAGCCACTTGCTTATGTCGCCTCAGTTCACTGATAGTTTGTATTGAGGCGTTAACCCTTTAATGGGCACATTGCGACTGCCGAGCAATGGACAACCATACAGCAATACGGTGACTGGTGCAGTGGCCGTTGATGGGTGGGCTGTTACATTTGGTACAGCAAGGAGGGGACTGGGTGGGCCGCAGCCTGCGCAGGCCCCTCCTCGCTGTACCAAATGCAACAGTCCACCCATCAACGGCCAGTGTACCAACTTCATATTAGTTGGAAGTGGCACGTGCCTTTGCACTATAAAGGGTTAACAGATAGTTATAGCTCGGGTACTGATCTAGTATAACAAGTAGTGCAGGCATAGCAAATCTCGCCTCGCGCCGCGCTGCAGGATTTAACAGCATGATGCCAGAGTTATTTGTTGTCGATAGCTGTAGTCGTTTCCCATAACAAACCAACATAAACGTGGTAATAAACACAAGTGACTGAAAAGGTGTCATTCACCAGGCAGAGGTAATAAGGCCAGGTGTCAGTCACTCGGCAGAGGTAATAAGGCCATGTCAAAAGTATTACCAGCTGTCAGGGCATGCACAGTTTACTAAAATTAGTATTCGTTGTACTTAGGGATGTGCAGAAAACCGAAATTCAGTTCGAACCATCCAAAAATTTGACATCTGTTCAGACGGTTTTCCGATAGAAACTGCATGTAATCTGCCATTTAAAAGTGACTGAAACTAACTTTACTTTCATTAAATGTGCAGATAAAGAACGTTTTAAAACACGACCGAAACAGAGCTTGGCATATAGATTTTAGAATGCAATTATATTACTTACTTGTTGTCATTGTTGTAACTTATGAGACGTCAAAGTCATGTCATCCACTGTCACTGTAATATTTGCTGTAAATTAACTACTCAGCTATTATGTGAGTAGTAAATAACTACCGTATGTGAACCGAACCGCGTTTTTTTAAAAATTGAACTGAACCAAAACTCATTCGAAACTGAATCCGAGTGTTTTCAATAAACCAAACTGAAACCGAACCGAAACAAAAAATCTATTCTGCACATCCCTAGTTGCACTCTTTGATTACAGGGTTGAGATGAAAGTTTGACTGCATATTTCTGTGCTTTGGTTTAGTGGTAAATTATGTGACACTTAATGTGCAATTCTTAACCAGTGGTCTGTTTTATACATGCTGTTCGTCTGAGTTTTTTTTCTGTTCATAATTTGACTAGAGTTGAAAATTGGGAAGTGTGTGTGCCATTTTCATGTAATTTGATATTTATATGCTTTAAAAACGCATACTTTTGTGTTTGGGTGTCTTGTAGGACTATGCTAGAGTGGTATGTTCTTGATTATTGTACACAGCACAGTGGCTGCAGTGGTCCAGTTGGTAGAGTATCGGACTCGTAATTAAGAGGTTGCAGGTTTGACTCACACCCGGTCCACTGCAAGCAACCTTGAGCAAGTTGCTAACTTACTGTGTGCTCAGGATTCAGCCTCCTTCCCTCAGCGGGACGGGAAATGAGTAGTAGCTACGGCTATGGGATGAAGGCCTAGTGTGGCTGATTGGGGCGATGTTGTGTCTGCTAGCTGCACCGTGGGTCCAGTTGTCCGTTAGCGCGGGCAGTGGATGGCCACATAATGCGCTGTGGCACCATTGGCTCATGCCAATCAGCTGCCACTTCTGAGATTGTAAAGCGCTTCTGGTCACGAGTCTGACTCATGTAAGTGGTGCTATAGCAAGTGTCCAGACCTTTACCTTTACGTTGACTGTGTTGACTAGTTTAATTTACCTAAATTAACTAAATATAGCATGATTGCTGATCGTTGCATGTCATGTACGGTAGTGACATAGAGCATTGATTGAAGCATTGTTATGTTGTAAGTTGGTTAATTCTGTTGTGCTGCATGCTGCACAAGTAAATCCTGCATCTTGTTATGAGTGACGTATCATCCGCGAGCTGCGACCACACATTCACTCATTCGAGACAGATGGCTGTCGGTCAGCACACTCCAAGTCAAGGAGTTATTCAGCGGGCATAGGTAGGATAGTTCTGAGTAGGAGTAGGCTAGTGCTTTCAATGACAGTGTTAAAACATACTTCCGGCGTCATATCTTCAATTCAGAATTGGATTCTAGCTCATTGAATTGTATGTGAGTTTAAGACAGTCGGGAAGAGGTCGTGCAATATGTGGAAGGTAGTCCAAATGTCTGTCTGTGGTGAAGTGATTTGTAAAAAAATGTAAATGACGCTGACGAACGTCAAACAAGACCACAAGAGCAACGTGGTTATAACTTGTCAGTTGAGTTATCAAGGCTGTTATTTGAACCTGCAGTATTCACTGGTTTGTGACACAGTATAGCTTAGGGTTATCACTATATTATCACGTGCTGAGAAAGTGATGCAGCAAATCACCACTGACTGTCACACTCCTCTTACTCGCTCATACCTTCTTAATAAAGAACAACCTTCTACCTGTGACCATTGCAAATGCCTCTTAACAGTTGAACACATCTTAACCAAATGCATCGTATACAAACAAGTTAGAGAGAAAAATATTATCAACATTCTCAGCTCTCTCACGTTTTCATCAATGTCTAACTTCTTACATGAAATAAAACTCTTTAACAAACTTTAATTTCTGCGGGGCACGATATAGCTTTTTGTGCTGAAAGTGCCGTTAAACTCCAACCAACCATCCACCACGGACTGTCGCAGCAGTGTGAATGCTAATAACAAAATAGGCCCACGGCTTTAGCGTTCAGTTGGAAGTCACCGATGTGGGATTATGTGAATAAGTGGCTTAGAATGTCTGCACATAAGCAAAATGATCACAGTTGGAGGAGAGTTGGAGCAGGTGATGAAGTTGCAGACAGGTAAGTGAGCTGTTGAGTGACTGGAGTGAACAGGTAGACGAAGTGACGAGTGAACAGGTAGACCAAGTATCTGGAGTGAACATGTCGCAGAGCGACACAGCCCTAAGGTAGACGAAGTGATTGGAGTGAACAGGTAGACGAAGCGACTTAACAGTCTAATGTTAGACGTTCTACTATCAAACAACACTTATGCAATGGTGGAAATGCAGTTGGACACTTGACAGTTGTTTGTTGTTGTAACATTACTACCGGGTGTTTAAAAAAAGTAGCCCCCCCTTAAAACTTTTTGGAATATTTTCACTGTGGTTAAATCTTTTTCCGTGAAATTTTGCAAATTTGTTGGCAATTTATATTTCACATGTATCTACCAATTTTTCTAGATTTATCTTGATATTTCATCAAATGGCATTAATGTTTCCACGACTAACGACTGCCCATCGTTTTCACCCTCTTAAGTTTTGAGTATTCACCCAGAAAATGAAAATGCAGCTTTTCGGAAATGAGGCCATTTTTCGTCATCGCGTGTCATGGTGTCCGTCATCCGATGATTGTAAACAGTCGATAACTGTCTGATTTTTTACTATTAACATTTTACTGACATTGTTTTTAAGCTTGGTAGTGGGAAAATTGTCTTACAGCGACAAACTGCGCACGCAGACGTTTCGTGAGTAAGGACTTGGTGCAAAATCAATCATTTCCGTCTACCTGTTCACTCCAATCACTTCGTCTACCTTAGGGCTGTGTCGCTTAAGGTGGTGGACGACATCATCGGATGTATCGACTCTGGATCTGTGGTCGCAGTGGTAGGCCTTGATATTTCAGCTGCCTTTGACACGGTTCGTCATCGAACACTACTTGATCGTCTTGAGTCGGAATTTGGCATCTGTGGCATGACACTTGATTGGTTGTCATCTTACCTCTCGGACAGGTCTTTCTCGGTGCGTGTTGGTACGGAATCTT
>Ga0209149_1002696_pt1 | contig 10157 bp, 5 predicted proteins | sample WorMetTyACAVOLI2_FD_187423 | JGI IMG/M metagenome (GOLD analysis project Ga0209149, IMG submission 187423) | Marine gutless worms symbiont microbial communities from Max Planck institute for Marine Microbiology, Germany - Olavius algarvensis... ... | reverse complement strand
ATGTGAGCATTGTAAGGAACTCTGGAAACTACAGTGCCAGCCTTCTACACTGTTATTGGTGCGAGGCAATGCTTCAACAACACGTTGATTGATGTTCCACAGAGTTAATGGAAAGAGTGGATTTCTGCGGTTGCCTCTTCTGTCTGGTCGACCAATAAAGTTGTCCTCGAAGTAGTTGACGACTGGTTCCGCACGATCTGGATAGCCAGCATCTACCAGAGTGTCAAATGCGTCGACAGCATCAGTAACAGGAAATTATATTCATCGCAATACATTTCTTTACCACGCTGGCTAAGCAGAGCCATGTCCAGTTCGAAATAAAACACGATAAAAACAATCGACAGTCAACACTAACAGGCTTAACGACGCAAGCCAATTGTCGCTATTCAATCATGCTGTCATCAACAAACTGTCGCTAGTCAGGTGTGTCATAGCCAGTTGTGTCTAGCCAGTTGTCGCTAGCAACTTATCCCCCGCCTACCTGTCGGGACACCGACCTAGCAAGACCCTGGATAAAGTCTAAATGAAACTGACACAATTAGCCAGGAAATGTTTTCAAACGATCAAGTTAGGCTATTTGTCTTAAAATCATGACAAAAAAATCACATTTTCGTTCTCCGCGTCTGCATCAGTTTGTTCAAATGTCCAAGATTTGTATGGAAATTTGGCTTTTAGTTTTTTGCACTGTAGCTTTTCTCTTGCCTCAAAACTTTAACTAAAATTCAGTAATTTTCTGAAAACGTCATATTTGTTTGTTTAGAGAAAATCGTAACTTTGTCACGACGTCACTTCCTGTGTACTAATGCAAGGTTTAAACATAACGATAAGAACCAATGATTTAATTATTCCGAAGTTCGACATATATACAATTATAATACAGTCGATAACAGGTAAGCAAATTAAATCATCATACATTGATGTAATTAATACATCATTATATCACGATAATGCCTACATTGTTATAAGATAGATACACGAAGTCACGTGCATATAGTGGTACAGAATAGTGCATAGGCAACATCGGCAACTAGAGCGATTCCAAAAGTAGGGTTAATTTTGGCACCCTACGGTACCACAGTCACGTGACATAGCACTCGTGCACTTCGAATTTAGACCTCTAAGAGCATGGGAGTGCAGGCATAATGTTCTACTTGAAGTCCCGACAAAGTGATCTGTTTTAAAGCTACGACCTTGAAGTGAGTTTTAAACTCACCAGTTTTTACCATTGTAGGCTCAACAATGCCGCAAATGCAGTAGTAAGACGCGTGGCTATATACATTGGCGATAAACGACGGATGTAGCTCAGTGTATCTCAGTGTCAGATCGAATGACGCAACAATCAGGCTAATGCTGTCAGCGATATCTAATGGTGCGCTGCGCCGTAGACCGGGTGACTACTGGAGTCTTCTGAGAGGCAGAACCGACGGAGTTGAGGCCGAGTACACTGCTAGAACGTCGCGCTGCTAGTATTTGACTGGACTGTACGGAGTGGCGCTTCGTCCCCGTCGACGGGGGCGGCTGCGGGCGGGCGCCGGCGGGTGTCGATGGCTCAGCCGTGCGCCGGGCGATACTGTCATTCCGCCGTGAAGGTACGGATGGCGGGGCAGCGTGCGTCTTGCGATCTCCGTGTGAAAGCCGCTTGATGAACCTCGTAAGGCCACTTCCGCTCTCGCGTCCAGCGACGCCACCTGCTGGTCGCCGACAGGTGCTCGTTGGACCACCCACGTCGACCTCGTCGCGGATACTTGTTCGACGTCGCCTGTCCGCCAGCCAGTTCGGCAGCAGCGACCACCGATGTCGCTCCTTCTCGCCGTCTTCAGCGTCGTGGCCGAGCTGCTCGAACGGCGGCGGCAGCATGACACCCACGTCGTCCGCTACGCATCGCTGCATCTTGACGTAGCGCGGGTACGGGTCGTACTTCATGAGTAAGTAGACCTGCCGCTGTGCGTCGTCGAACAGGTTGGCCGGCGCCGTCGACAGACGACGCTCGACCGCCTGACGGACGTCGGCGTCGACGTTCACCTGATCAGCGCTCGACTCGGCCACGTGGTCGACGTAGATCAGCCGCGCCAGCTGCTTCCGGTACGCCGCGTCCGTCGACTTCCGGTACTGCTCGCACTTCTGCCAGAATATCGCGTTCTCCTCGCTGAACTCATCGCGCAGAAATGCCTGTATCGCAACACATAATGTTAATTTGCAATTACAAAACCAAACTGCGCTTGAATTGTCTGAGAATACGAGTACACTAACAGTACTGCAGTTTTAATCTCGATTTGCCTTAATCACACCGGTGCTTTACAGAGGCCTCGTTCAGTGACTAGTTAATGTCCGAGAAAACGCCCCAGAGAAAATGTCGTATTTTGCTGAGTGTATTGTAGCACGTAATATATAATTATAAACGTACGTTACTACGTTACGTTCGCCTTATGTCCTCGCAAATGTGTCTGTCTGTCTGTCAATCTGTCGTCTGCCTATCTGCCAGAAGTTTTCGGCAATATCTTTGCACCATCCACTATTTTAGGGACTTGGACATTGTATTAAAATTTTGTGAAAATTCCAAGGTGTTCTAAGTGATAGTGCAAATTAAGTGGAAGAGAGTGTGAAAAATTGGCGTTTTTCGAACAATATTTCGCTTTATTTCGAAAACGATAAACATACGACCATAGCTGTAATCGAAGACGACTAGGAACTTGTATGCGATCTATTAAATGTGCGAATTTCCAATGACCTAGAGTGACCCTAACCTAGATTTAAAGGTCACGATATTATTCAATGTCAAATAACTCCAAAATAGTGCACAGACCAGTAAAAAGTAATATATCGATCGGCGCCATCTTCAATGACCTTGAACTATCCCAAACCAAGATTTCAAGGTCACAATAATATTCGACACTGCATATCTCAGTAACGGTAGAAGATAGACATTACAATGGAAGACGAATAGCAATTCATGAGATGCGTCGAATGGCGCCATTTCCAATGACCTTGAATGACCCGTAATCTAGATTTCAACGTCACGATAATATTCAACGTCAAATAACTCGAAAATGATTCGGGATAGCGCTACACTTACAATGGCAGACTATCCGTCATCGCCGTTTTTCAATGAACGGCCCATAAGCCACGTTTCAATGTCACACCAATATTCGACGCTAAATATACCACTGACGGTACAAGATAGGCACATACTTAGGCCTACAACGGATAACTAGTAAGAACGTACACAGTACACACGCCCTACTCATCAGTTTAATTTCGAATGACGCTGAACGACCTTGAATGATTTAGCAATTTTTTTCGTTCACAAAGCGGACGCAACTGGCATAAGCCCAATAAATTTAAATTTAAGTTAGATATGATACAGTCTCAGAAATTGGGTTATTTGCCTTCTGGGGGATTTTTGGCACCCTTCACCCCCTTATTATATCCGCACCTGTTGTATAAGTATAAGTATAAGTATGACAAATATATCTATCCGAACGCTATATTACCCTGTTACGTCACTGACCATAAGCCTAAGAAAAGGGATGCAGCCTTAAACCGTTCGGTCAAAGTCCATTTGGACCACTAACACTTTCTATATTTCGGCCACACGCGAAGTTCATTATGGCCACGGACCTTTTCGGCCAGTGGCAGTTTCGGCCACAAATTTTCTGTTACTTGCACGGTCTGCAACAGTTATTTTTTTATAGAACAAAATAGACGCAGTTTAACAGCCAACCCATGTTACCTCGACGTATTAATGCAAAACTTTCAGTGAAGAACATTATTTTGAAACTATAGGCCTATACGTTGCTTTGGCATTTTACTACAGTGTACTCATTATATTATAACAAACAATTACAAGGCAACAACATGTCTACACTACACACAACTTACTCTAGCAAACATATTGCTACGAAACAATAACGCGCTAATTCTCAAACTGTGTTCAGAAAAAAACAGCCACTTTCGTTTTCTTGCATAACTCTTAAAAAAGCAACCACTCATTCTAGTTTTACCAGCATCAAAATGTTCACGAAATCCCAACGGGGTCACCCCCTGCGGGGGCGCTAAATATAGGTGGGGTATAAAAATTTCGCGATGTTCTACCAATAAGTCGCTATATCTCTTAGACGATACAAGATAGGGCCATAGTTACTATGGAAGGTGAATAGGAACTCGTATGCGATCGATCAAATGGTGCTATTTCCAATGTCCTTGAACGAACCCTAACCCTGTTTTCAAGGTCACACCACTTTTTGACGCTAAATATCTCACAAACGGCTACAGATACGGCCATAGTTACTATAGACGGCGATTAGGAACCGCACTAAAGCTTTTGAATGGCACCAATTTCAATGATCTTAGGTGACCTCTAACCCAAATTTCAAGGTCACGATATTATTCAACGTCAAATAACTCGAAAATGGTACAAGACAGAGCTATATTTACAATGGCCGACCAATAGAAAGTCGCATATAGTCTGTCGAACGGCGCCATCTTCATTGACCTTGAATGACCCCTAATTTGGTTTTTAAGGTCACGCCATTCTTTGACACTGAATATCTCACAAACGGCTACAGATACGGCCATAGTTACTATAAAAGACGAATAGGAAACCGCATCCAAGCTTTCGAATGGCAACAATTTCAGTGACCTTGAGTGACCTCTAAGCCAGATTTCAAGGTCACGATATTATTCAACGATATTATTCAAATAACTCCACTAACAGTATTTGTATGATCTATCCAATGGTTCCGTTTCCAGTGACCTCGAGTGACCCTTAACCTAAATTTCAAGGTTCGGGGTTATCATAGATGCCCTCGACGTATTGTGTGCGCAGTTTACGCCCGATCTGTTTGCGATAGCTAAGTTCTTGTTCTAAGAGTTATGCAATAATTCAAAAGTGGATGTTTTTTGCTGAACACAGTGTATACGCCTGTAATTTGGAGCAACCCAATCAGATAAGTGGCATAGGTATAGTTTTAGCGAGCGTTACGTAGTATTTGCTCCACTATTAAGATCGCATTTCCGTCTGTCTGTCTGTCAGTGACGCGCTCGAGCTGTGACTTTTTGCGGAATCTATTTACGTCACCTGATAGGCTAGCGATATGTCTCGGCTGTGAAAAACAGCGCGAAAAAATTCGCAGCAGCCGTTTTCACCGGGGGAGGGGGTTGTAATGTAGAAAAGGTGTGGAAAAAATCGCGATTTTCGACAAATATCTCGCTTTACCTCAGAAACAATAAAAGACATGGCCATAGTTACAATAGAAGACGAATAGAACTCGTATGCCACCTATCGAATGGTGCCAATTCCGATGACTTAACCCTAAACTAGATTTCAAAGTCACGATGTTCTTCAACGTCAAATAATTCGGAAATACACAAATAACAATGGCAGACTTATAGGAAGTCGTATCGAATTCTGCCATTTTCGATGACTTGAATAACTCCGAACCAGATTTGAAGGACACGCCATTATTCGAAGTTCAGTATCTCATAAACGGTACAAGATATAGTCCGAGTTACAATTGAATACTAAGAGGAACTTTGCTTACCGTGAAATCGAGCAGAGCAACATCGTCGTTAAGCAGCTGGTCAAAGTCGCTAGGGACGTGTGTGGTCGCGGTCTGAAGGGCGTCCGTGTTGCTTCCACCGCCGTCAATCTTGCCGCGCATCTTGCTCAGTCGTCAGTTACAGCGGCGTCAACAAAACGCGACCACAAAATTCAAAGTTTGAGCTGCTCGACGTTGCAGACTCCGCGTGATGTCGTGAACCCCGGACAATCTGGATTTCAACATACAAAGTTCATCTCCACCGTCATACCAACACACTCAACTTTGCATGATACACGGATGCTGGTCAACGACAGGTATTATTCATAGGTGTCGCTCGTACAGTCATGCACTCTACACGAATTGCGTTGACGTGTAAATTGCAGCAGCGAGGGCTGCAACACTTCACGCCGTTCTCTCACTAACTTTCATACTATTCAGCAGACGCTGAACAATGAACGAAACCGCAACAATTGCGGCATTTGCCGTTTAGAGCCCCAGTCGATTGTTGTTGCGAGTAATTTACTCAGTCAAAACACGAGCCAAATGCCATTATCGCCACTTAAACAAACAACTTAAGATAAAACTGTTCATGGCAAGATAAGTATACTGATGTCTTTAAAGATTACGATCAGTTCTATACATCTACATCAGAGTTTTGCTTTTACGATAAAACAGTCACACATTCTGAAAAAGCACAAACTACATAGGCCTAGGCTTATACATTCCGAACTAAACAGCTATTCACGTCAAAATCACGTCAGTAAAAGTGTGGACCAAAGTCACTGAAATAAAAGTAAGTAAAATCTATATTCTTAAAAATGCATGCACCGCCGTCGAATCACAGACAACCCCCCACCCCTTCCCCAACAGGAACCCGGAACAACCGCCACCGAACCATAACCATTAACCCTGACCCAGTCTTAACTCTGACATAAACTGTAACCCCGGAAACAAAGTGTTTTTGGGGTTCCTGACCGCGGGTTTTTGTCTGCATACCACCGCCACCGCGGTCCACAAAACGGTGACAGCGTGCTTTTAGTAGTAACTCAAAGCTGTATTGGTTTATATAGCTTTTGCAAAGTTCATCCGTCACGTTCGTGTATTGTATCGAAACAAGTTAAGAAATCCTCAAAGTTTTTAAGCGCCTCACTTTACTTTAGTAAAAGAGGCGCTTATTGAGATAGGCTGTGTCGTAACGTCGTTGGTCGTTGGTTGTCACGCGCGTGCACTGTGGCCAAACGGTGCTCCTAGGCCTATAGTTACTATGGAATACTAATAGGAACCCCTACCCCACGAATTCAATGGTACAAATTTCGACCCCCTGGGGTGACCCCTAACCGGGGAATTGGCCCCCCGTGAGGCGCTTTTTGTCAAATTACTTTGACCTCTTGTTCACCTTCTAGTAGCCACAACATTCTGCCTTATTATAGCGAAATTTCGACGGGATCTCCTCTAACGGGGGCATCGATGGGTATGAGAAAATCGCGATTTACGACCAATATCTCGCTTTATCGTAAATCTTTATTCACCGTATTAATGGTAGCATCGGAAATGATAGAAAATAGGCCATAGTTACTGTGAAATATCTTTAGGAAATCGTATGCGATCTATCGAATGGTCCCATTTCCAGTGGCCGTGAGTGACCCCTCAGTGTGTCTCAAAAAGCAGATCCCAATTACATTTTCAAATAACTCCAACAAATCTAGTCCAATATCAAGAAAAGCACAAACTTCGCCAAGGCTGTCGGTCGTACTAAATAGCGACGGGACGACGGGTCAGCCAAGCGGCCGTCCAACTGGCCCGTCGTCGGGTTAACGACGGGACAAAGTGCACTTGCGGCCGGTGTGCATTGTCCCGTCGTTCTGACAACAAGAATCAACTCCCAATTCGATTGATGACTGCGGGAAGAAGAGCACATTAGGGTACAAGTAGGGTTCGTGGGTCGACCCTTATATCGTTAAGTCTGATGGTTGTGAACACGAATGTACCCAATTCCAGTTAAAATTCTTGCTCCTAGGGGGTTGATTACAACACGACGGGCCAGAGTACGGCGGCCGCAAGCGCACGACGGACCAGGTGGACGGCCGGTTGGCCGGCATAAACTGTCCCGTCGTCTGTCCCGTCGCTTTTTTAGTGCGACCCAAGGCTGTTGCAGTGTCGCGCTGTGGTAAAGAGCATCTGCATAAAATGCCTTATATCCTATAGTTGCTGCAGTGACGCCCCCTGATGAGTGACAATATATTTTATGTAAATGGCCATCTTTCAGTGTTAAGGAAAGTGAAAACACTGATCCTAGATCCACATCCAGACCATGATCAACACCAAAATTTTATCACTTCTACAGGATCAGCCTTTACCCATGCCTGCCATGTTTGGTCGGTCGACGTCCGCGTTCGTGAGTTGTCTTGCTCGCACGCAGAATGACTGACAGCTCGATCGATCACATTACTCCGCCAGCCTATAGCTTATTGGTGGAGTAACCATTTACGTTGCAAAGATAATGAATCAACAACATCTTGGCAGCGATCCGGCAGACATCTTGATCAGAATCAAAATTAATCCGGAAATCTGGATTCGAATCCAGGATCACTTTTGGTTGAGATTTTAGCCTTGGCGGAGGTTTGCGCTCTCTGAGCACAGTCTGGTTCTAAATCTTTATCTGTTTTTATCACCTTTCGTGAAACGTATGTGTAATTAAGTGAAGATTACCTTGGTTGCAATGTGTACCAGAAATTATTAATGAACATCTTTGTTCACCACGAATGGTAGCGACAAAAAGAAAAATACAAATTAATAAACAGCAAACAACATACATACAAAATAAACGCTATAAAGGTCAAATTTGTTGGAGTTATCTAAAAAATTAACGGTGTCCTGTTTTTCTGAGACACAGTGTAGATTTCAAGGTCACGATATCGTTCGATGTTAAATAACTCGAAAATGGTACAAGAGAGGTACCACGCTGACAGGAAGTCGTATGATATCATAATCATAAACATATAATTTTGTAAAGCGCCATAGGCAGAGCTACAGAGGCGCTGAATGGTGCCATTTTAAATGACCTTGAATGGCCCCTAACCCAGATTTCAAGGGCGGGCCATTATTTGACGTTGAATATCTCAGAAACGATACAAGATATGGCCATCCTATCGCATTATCTAAAATTAACGTTGTCCTGTTTTCCTGAGACACAGTGTAGATTTCAAGGTCACGATATTGTTCGATGTGAAATAACTCGAAAATGGTACAAGAGAGGTACCATGCTGACAGGAAGTCGTTTATGATCTATCAAATGGTGCCATTTTAAATGACCTTGAATGGGCCCTAACCAGATTTCAAGGGCGCGCCATTATTCGACGTCGAATATCTCGAAAACGATACTAAGTCGTGTATGGTCTATCGAATGGTTCCGTTTACAGGGACCTTGATTGACCTTAACCTAGATTTCAAGGTCACAGGTTTATTAGGCCTATAAATGCCCTCGACGTATTTATAATGTGTGCGCAGCTGACGCCCGATCTGTTTGCGATAGCTAAGTTCTTGTTACCCATCCCTTCTTGCCTTCATGATTATGGGACTGGACCGGACCTATCACGCTCATCAGTTTATTTTTAGTTTCACATTTTAATTTTTCTTTATTCCGCGTGGTAGACTAAGCTAGCTACCCGTCAGCTTTTTACTGCACGTTAAATACACACTGTCGTATCGTATCGTATCCGTCGTTTGAATCCAGGGATGTTCCCCTGTGACCTAAAGTATGAAGTTTGATCTTAAAAATCTAGTCAAATATCAAGAAAGGGTCTGTACCATATCGGCCACAGACCATATCGGCCACAACGATATCGGCCACAAACCATATCGGCCACGACCACATCGGCCACACGAAAAGGCCATATCGGCCAAAAGGAATAACCATATCGGCCACAAAAAATGTAGGCCTACTGCTATTTAGCGCCAACGTTTTATAAGTTGTCACTGTCAGTCGAGACTCGAAACGTCGTAGGCCTACACAATCCCGTCTCGCATAAGCGGAAAGTATAAAAGAACGCAACAACTGTCGACATATTTCAAAGCGCTTTGATGGGAGTATATAATTGCAAGAGTAGTTTGAGTTTGAGCTATCCATTGCCTGTGTTCTCCGACGACAGTATAGGCCTAGAACAAGAACGCGAGCAGCCCAGTAGGAAGGCTGACCGACGTCGTCTCTGCTCACGATCGTCAACTCAACAGCTCATTTGAATCATAGTTGTAAAAAACATCGATGTGAGAATAAAAAAACATTAAAAAACATGTTTTATATCCGATAATAAAAAAACATAAAGAAAACATTTGTAAAAAAACATTTCCCCTACTCGACATAGTCAAAATCGACTATAGGCTACAAAACGTAAAATTACCGGTATTACCGAGGTAGACATGTACTAAAATAAAACAAACACTGATGTTGGGCATAGGCAAAATGATTTTGTTGGTTTATTCGCTATCTAATGAAAAACAAGTTCACAAATAAGCAAGTCATTGGCCAAGTCAGTATATTATAAATGTTTTTAAAAATAAAAAAACATACACAGAATAAAAAACATTAAAAAACATGTTTTTTATAGAAAAATAAAACAC
>Ga0209149_1002695_pt1 | contig 10158 bp, 4 predicted proteins | sample WorMetTyACAVOLI2_FD_187423 | JGI IMG/M metagenome (GOLD analysis project Ga0209149, IMG submission 187423) | Marine gutless worms symbiont microbial communities from Max Planck institute for Marine Microbiology, Germany - Olavius algarvensis... ... | reverse complement strand
TACCAAATGTAACAGCCTACCCATCAACGGCCACTGTACCAATCACCGTATTGCTGTATGATGCTCCGTTGACCTGCGGTTTTACTGTGGTCATAAAGGGTTAAAATTAAAATTCGATAATGGACGTCCACAAACACTTAAGACTTGATGAATATATTTCTGCAATATATTTAACCTTTTATAGAGTGTAAAGGCAATTACAATGCCAAATCGAATAATATGAAGAACACAGAGCATTTTACTTTTGCGTACGTTGGTTTTCTGTCTTAAAATATACAGCGTTTACATATTATAATTATTATTGCAGATCTTTATTTCACCATTAATATGGTAGTAACAATAATAAAAACAACCTTAACTAGAAAGCAATCTTAACTAAATAGAACACCATGCAGAAAATTTATTCACGAATTTTTTACAACGGCGTTCAAGCTGAACACTCGGCAATTCAAAGTTAAACAGCTCTTGACATAATATCAAAGTATAAACAGAACAGAAAATCGCTGATAATCGAAGTTAATAAGCTGGCAGCGATGACGAAGACAATGGTCTCGTGTCTGGAAATCGTCGACGCGTCTCGGTCTTTGCGTGACTCGAAGCGACTTGTCAACGTGATTTAATAATGATCGGCGATGACTGGAACAGCCGTGTTCGGTGTTCCGCCCAGTCTTGCCGACAGCAAGCCACCCTTTGTGTCGCCGTCGCTCACTGCATAACGACATCCGAAGATAATTGTCTTGACCACCGGAGATGAACTCCAAGACAAGCCGTACTGACGCCGCCTCCGCTGCGGCCGCTGAGTGAGCGATGAGTATGACGATGACAATGGCTTCATGCTTGTTTGTGCGCCGGCCTGCAGCGCTGTAACTCAATTCCGCACGGCGTCGGCGGCGCCGTGCGTGGCCAGCTAATGATCACAGCCACTACATCTCATTTGTCCTCTTAACATCATCCCGGTCGTTTCGTCCTATCGAAAGCACTTCTCTGACTGAGCAGCGATTAGTTGGCCGACGGCAAGATTAGCATCTGTCTTTGACTGCACTTTCCAGCCTGTCATCGATAGGCTAATTAAATCAAGATAGTTTACGCTGTTGATTTATGTGGTTGACAGCACAAAGGTACCATGTCCCATTCGGTGGACACACGACATTCGTGCTTTCGAGTCCAGTGGTGTAACAAAACATGAACAAAACACTTCTATTCCTTTCATAAAATTACTGGCAATAAATATTCTACGTTACTTTGTCATTAAAGAAGTAAACGACAGTCAACGGCTGGACTTAAAACCTTCGTGGAGTATAAGTGAATGGACATAACGCCTTTGTGCATCTACTCAAGTTTGATAATGAGACTCGCGTAATCTTGAATATATTGTACAGTTGTAAGTCTATTGCAATGAAATTTAGCATGTGATATCATGCATGATAGCCTTAACTATTAAATGCGCACATAGTTTGCCACTTAACTGTAACCGTTCAGGGTCTATTACTGTGGATTTTTGTCTGCCGATGAAACAACAACGTGTTTCATCGGCAGGTGAGGAAATGTAAAATATAACGTACGTTGTTATTATTTTAGCCTTTTTGACTGCGTAATCAGCTAAAACTTGTTAGCTTATGTTTTATCTATCATGATGATGATGATGTGCCTGTATTGCACGATTTCATCCAATTCCATTACCAGTACCCTGCTTTTCCTACAGCGCTATAGGTCAAGCATAAAAACCGGCCCGGCCAGGGCACGTAAAAATTGCCCGAGATGTCACACACCATTGACAACAACACATCGTCACATTCCGCCATCTTGATACGATCCTTCTGCCGTTCGTTTATTGAAAGCGATTTTTATGATCTAGGTTAGCTCCAGGTTAGCACCAATCTCGTTAAGTGGAGCGAGTGATCTGAACGACTTTTCGAACGCAGCCGGTGATACTCTGAGGAATACGGTCCCAAGTATCAATGCTTCAGTTCGTCAATGTCGCGTTTCAGCTTTTTTTGTGTCAGGTAATGTAGAAACATAACTAAAGTGAGGTGGAAAATTATGTACACGTTTAATATCTAAGGCCACCAGGATACCACGTGCTAAATTTCATTGCAACAGACTTACAAGTTACAACTGATATTCAAGATTGCGCGAGCCTCATTTTTTGGCACACATTGCAGTCAACCATCAAAATATCTTCAGCCACATGCAGTTATAAGAATGCACAATCATTTTACAGAAGTATTGATTGCCGGAATCGCAAATACATGTTTTTTTGTATTTGTTATGTTTTGTGATGTATTGAAGGCGTCAGATGCCGCTGACACGTGATAAACAATTGACCGTCGAAAAGACACCGAGCTACTTAATAACGAGGAACGTTCCACGTCGAGTGCGGCGTATGTCGACGTCTGTTCGTCTCGTCGTCGTCCTGCGAGATCCAGTGACGCGTGCGCTGTCCGACTACACGCAAGCGAGTGTCAAGAGACGCCGAGTGACGCCGACGTTCGAGCAGTTAGCGTTCGCCGACGCCGACGGCAGTAACGCGACAACTGTGAACACGTCGTGGCGAGCCATACAGATAGGACTGTACGCCGTCCACGTGCGCCGCTGGCTGGCAGAGTTCAGCGCCGACCAGCTGCACTTCGTCAGCGGCGAGCGACTCGTCGCCGATCCCGCCGGCGTTCTCTCTGACGTCCAGCACTTTCTCGGACTCCCCCGAGTCGTCACCGACAAACACTTCCGGTTCAGCCGCGAGAAGGGTTTCCCGTGCATCGTTCGCGACCCGCAGCGTGCACATGACAAAGTCCACTGTCTCGGCGAAACTAAAGGCCGAAGACATCCCAACATACAGCCCGGTGCCTTGAAACGGCTTAGAGACTTTTTCAGACCTCATAATGAGGACCTCTATCGCCTAACGAACATTAACTTTGGATGGCCTTAACTTCTCAATACCAACATTTGTCTGCTCAATTTCGTATACACAAGCCTTCTTGGATGCTCTTATTTATATACGTATTAAATGCATGGTCATTGTTGTATTGCATATTATTGTAATTATTTTCTTACTATGAATCGTGCTGCTATTATAAAGTCATTATTTTAGTCATTATCTTTGCTCGTTAATAACTGCTATCTATCATGCAGTGTCAGTGTTGATATCCATTGAAGCATTTGCAGAGCTACATCAGTGATTTAACGTACAGTGTCATACAGCTGCTGAAGAAGCAAAAATTAACTTAACTTATAATTATAATAATAATAACTAGTGTATCGGCCTTAACGATGGCCAAGACGATATGTTGCGCCCTCGAGCAACGACGGTAGCAGCCTACTTCCGCAGAGTTTAATAGCTTTCTGTGATTACACTGTGTTCAGAAAAAAACACCCATTTTTGTTTTCTTGCATAACTCTTAGAAAAAAGTAACCAATTTGAATGAAAATTTCAGACAAAATAGCTAATGAAGTGCTAATTCTAACAGCATAAAATAATTTGTATCTAAAAACATTCTTTGCTAGCAGCGATGTAAACCGCGGACGTCATTAAGTGTCTTTACAGTAACACAGTAACAAGATTTACCGTTGGAGACCACATTATTATTACTTGCTGTTGAATAAATAAAAAGTATGAAGCAAACCACTTTCTGAAGGTTTTTCTTGACAGAGGATACAGTTTTGATAGGTTAGATCATTTAACAGAGGAAGTGACAGCAGTAGCATCACTGACTCGTGTTCGGGTTGTGGTCGACCACCCCACTGCAAACATCAACGAAGTTAAATATCTCGCACTGATATTTTGATCAGTGTCTTTACTCCATTAAGACTTCATCTTCTGTCAAAAACATCTCGAGCAAGCGTTCTTCTACGTAATTTATTTCACTCAAATTCATTGAAGGAAATGTTTATCGTCAATGGTAAATCCAATTGCCGTAACGACACTTTTACTGACGTCCGGTTTACATTACTGCTAGCAAAAATACTTAAGAAAAATACAAATTATTTTTATGCTGTTGAATCATCATTTTATTAGCTATTTTGTCTGAAATTTTCATTCAAATTGGTTACTTTTACTAAGAGTCATGCAAGAAAACAAAAGTGAGTGTTTTATTTTGAACACAGTGTATATTTATTTGTTTACTACATTGGCACGACACATAGTCGATAGTCGACACGATAGTTTGAAACACCGTTTTGGAACTGTGTGTATAAAGCAGCCGCCAGCCACTAAACTTACGTAATAAACGCATGTAAAATTGTGGTTAATGGTCAAGCTCCGGTTTACAGCAGTCTTTGCATCAGGCTGCCCGCAGACAGCGTGACTGGCTTAAGAGTTGTTATCAATTTAGGCCTATTGCAAACGTCAACAACCACATGCGACATATTGATTTTGCGATTTTGCAACCTTGACCTATAACGTTTAGCTAATGTAAGAGCTCGAGACAGTTCGCGAAAGAAACACTTCAGAATTTGAGATGGCACTGACATTCGTTCAACATCGCGCGCTTTGTGTTCGAGCTTCGTGGAGACTGGTATTTTTATCAACTTGAGCTTGAGATGGTATACCACGAGTTACGCACATGACGCTTGTCAACGACGGGCTTTCTAGAGTTCTTTGTTGAGTTACGACCATGAACGGGACATACGGACAGTTAGACAGACAAAACATTCAGACGGACTGACAGACGGGTGCAACGACTATTGCGTTTCCCCACATGCACGACATTGCTAGAATCGCCTGTCTCGCAGACCACGCCCACACAACTGTTACTGTTGATCTTTACCTTATACCAGACCGTTCTGTGTAACTCAACCAATATACAGAACTCGTCTGTTAGTCAGAGTCAGACTAGCGTTAGTTTACATATTTAACTAAATTAACTCATTAAACTTCAGCACAAGATTGTACGTTAACGTACTGTAGCATTCTGCTTAACATATGTCAATATATTTGCATATTTATAATTATTAAATTTTAACTCTATTTCATTATGCAGTCAATTACTAATAAGAAACTTAGCTATCGCTAGCAGATCGCGCTCAGCATCACACAACAGTCCTTCTGGTGACCTGGGACGATATTTCTGGCGCTGATAGTACGATGTTTTTTTTGTTTCAAATTCATGTGTTCACCGGTAGCTGGAATAATGTGATGGTTTTCTGACATGTTTCCGACGGTTATTCAGGTTGGCTGTCATGTTGTGTTGTCTAAAGATGACAGACAGACGACCGAATGACAGATGTCGTGCCGTCGTTATGTAGAGTAGGAGAGACAGTGTGACATTGAACACCGAACGTACCAAAGTCACGACGATTAACCCTTTAATCGCCACATTTAAACCGCACAGCAACGGACCATCATATAGCATTGGTACACTGGCCGTTGATGGGTGCGCTGTTACATTTGGTACAGCGAGGATGGGACTGGGCGGGGCCGCAGCCCGCCCAGACCGCTCCTCGCTGTACCAAATGTAACAGCCCACTGATCAACGGCCAGTGTACCAACTTCGTATTATTCGATGTAGCATTATAATTGCCTTGGAGTATAGGGTTAATAGCCGTCGGTGACGCCTCGATCAACCCGCTGGCGGCACAACTGTAGGCTAACTGCAGGCGGATTAAAATATAATCTTAGATTCTTAGCGAAATTAATCGTGAACGAGGACACTGGACAGGAACGTGATCTTTGATCCCGGTCTCGCTTTGGACCGCACAGACAACCAAACGGGCATGCGGGTGGTCATTAGTGAATCCGCAATGTCCAGAGATGGGATGATCACATGACCAGGAATGGAAGCGGCTGTCCGTTCTCTGTGATGCACATGTCACGTGTACGCACAGTGACTGCACGTCTATGTCTGCCTGCGCTGAAGTTGGCTATAGTGATTGCTTAGGCGATGAGAAGTCTATTCGCCGAGGGTAGTGGAGGACAGCACAGTATACGTGATAATTAAGCATAGAAAGAACGGCAATAATGCAGAAACGATAAAAGACGATATGAACATCTTTATTCACCAGGAATAGTAGCAGATGAAAAAGGAAAAGTACCGACAACAAACGAAAAAAAAACAGTGAAGTGACCTAACGAACTTAACTAAAATGTGCAACAGTATGACAGTGACATCAAAGGAAAAACATTTAGCTAACACTGATATTGAAATATCTAGCATGCTCTTGTTACACTTAAATATGTGTCGTGCATTTTACACCATATTTTATTACATATTTACGACAAAAGTGAATAATCACTTACTGGAATCCAAAAAGCGAATGTTTACTCTAAAGACCGATAATATATAAATAATGATATATGAAAATCAATAATAAACATTAGATAGCATATTTCTGATGCTCTGAATAGTAAAGTGACACACCGTAGGCCCGATCCATATATGTCTGTTCGATATCGCCTTGCTATACAACAGTTCGACACAAAAATGTCCCAATTAACCCTTTAGACTTTAAAGGCAAAGTGCCACATCGAATAATACGAAGTTGGTACGCGGCCCCGTCCAGTCCCCTCCTCGCTGTACCAAATGTAAGGGCTTACCCATCAACGGCCAGTGTACCAATCACTGTATTGCTATATGATGGTCCGTTGCTCTGCGGTTTAATGTGGCGATTAAAAGGTTAATTATGAGCTGAAAGTGGTGTGAATGTGACATGACTGTGAATACCAGTGGTTCGTTACATTGCCAAAGAGAATTGGTCGTAAACAGTATATTTTGTGAGCGAATCTAGAATGCAGCTCGTCCATTAGGCCTACACTCTCACGAGTCTCCGAGCCGAGTTGGACTGCCTTTTTCAGTTGTCAAATCCATATGGGCGGATGGTCTGGCCGAAGTGTTCCAGATTACAGGCAACCACGCTATCGTGACATCTGTGCTCCACAAAGCCGTTGCGTTAATTCTGACGTAAATAGCACCATCGCTGACAACAGCAGCAGCAGCAGCAGCAGCAGCCTCGGTGGAAACGTAATCCGCATCAGCAGGCAGAGGGATTACGGCATTCAGCTTCATCAAGCGCGATGCCTGCTTCCAGCGTTACACTCTGAACGATAATTACCGGGCCGTTTAGCTCGGCGGAGGGGGCGGGAAATTTTCTGCCACGTCGAGTCCAGATACGGATCAGATCACACGACATCGTGGACAACACCGCCAGACAAAGCGTCGCGGCACGGCGACTACATGTACATTGTGGGGATTAGCAACTCTAACAGAGTGTCACACTACATCTTGGGTTCGATTTTCGAAACAACTCGAAAAGATCTTAGGACCTACGAATATATGACAGTGAAACAGCAATCCATAATTACCACGGGGACATAAAATCTTACGACATCTTAACTCGCTAATTTGAGAAAACTTAGGAAATATTTACCACGAACTAACGAAGAACTTAGGAAAAACTCAGAATAATCATAAAACGTCGCAAAACGAGCGCAGCTGGACTATACAATGTTCTTTGATATTGGTGACATGAGGCGCAGACACGATGAATGGATGGAGCGTGAAATGTTTAGCGCAGCCTGTAAGTGAAGGTCAAAGAGAAACAACGTTTATGTATGGTAATATTAAACAATTAGAACAACACTTTCCTGCTGTCTACTGTTAGCGTCTATACCGTACTTCATCCTGTTCGACCTAGTCCCCAGATGTCACATTCGGGACGTTGAACTCGTCCCTGCAGCATCACGTTGCCGTCTCGGCCAAGCACAGCGCGGTGCAGGGGTTCGTGGTAGATCACCGGGCGCTAGTTCATTGTACTCGTCGCTTCGCGTAATGCAGCTAACGCTACTTCTGGGAATTAGAACACTTGTTACCGCGTGTTTCGTCTGAAATGGTATTAGACTAAATGCATCGCCAGCTAGCCGTATAAAACTTTCTCAAGGGAACTAGCATTTCCAGCACTCGAATGTCCAGTTTGAAAATGCTGTTACAAATGCACACACCTTTAAGCGTGTCCTCAAAAAGTAAAGCCAACTACATTTTAGCACAGCGTCATCAAATCGCAGCCAAACGCTCTAACTTTTGGCATAGCGATTTAAGAAACAAGTGCGAGTCTGACTATGATTATGTCTTCCATCTCACCTACGTACACCTGGTTAAACGTTGCAGACAAGTTACATTTTGGTGACAACAGAGTCACACTAAAATCCCCAAGACAATTAAGTAACGGCGATCAGCACTCTTTGGATTTTACCTATAACCGAATGTGCATGAAATTATTTAAAAGTTTAAATATTGATTTAGTCCACGAATGTCAGAGTTATCTTTGTTGTGTTATGCCTATAACGGTTAGAGATAGATCTCAGAAATTTATTGCCAAATACGACAATTCAGATAATGCTTTCTACAATTTTTTGTAGCTTAAAGGTAAACAAAGGTAAAGGAAGTGGATTTATAGGCCCTAATATAGCGCCTTTATTGTAGTAGGCCTACCTCACACTTAGGCGTTCAGGTACGGATCACACAGTGTTACCTACAAATTACACCGTACCTGCCTCTACCTCATAAGCATTCACCAGATGGCGCATCCCCAGACTGAAATTGCGGACATCTAATTGCAGCCTACTACTCATTTATCTACTCCGAAAGGATGAAAGGCTGACTCGGCCTGGTTGGCTGACCTATACAGTGGACGGTTTACCCACATAAGTGGTCACCCGTCAGCCACAGGTCGAGCGCAGTACAGCGAAAGTTCGCCTGTCAGAAACCGACGTTCTACCACTGTCCCACGCAACCAACCAACCAACCAACCAACCAGCTTGTTGTAACTGTACATAGCGTTTATTGTGTGTGTGTGTGTGTGTTGTTTGCTGTTTATTTATTTGTATTTTTCTTTTTGTCACTACCATTCGTGGTGAATAAAGATGTTTAAAGCGATATATTCGTAGAACTCAGAATCGCGATTTTTCATACCCAAACCCAAACTGCATTCGACACCCCCGTTAAGGGGAATTTCGCCATAATATTTCATATGAAAAAAACTAGAACGACGGGATACCAGAAAGTAAAAAGGTGAAAAGGTTTGAGGACACGTCTACTCCTTTCGATACAATATACACGAACGTGACATACGGACGCCGCGCCGTAGCATAGTCCGCGCTATGCACGGCGTCGCGCGGCAATAATGTATAATATTAATAGATAACAATACGACGCGTAATATTGCTTTGTCAGCAGATGGCGTGACTAGTTGTCAGTTATCAAAAGCTTGCTACTTGGTCTTGTGCAATTAGAGCCGACCAGTTGACTAAGGCTGGTTGTGTGTACTACTGTGATCTTTTAACCCTTTATGGGCACATTAAAACCGCAGAGCAACGGACCATTATACATTAATACGGTAATTCGTAGACTGGCCGTTGATGGGTGGTCTGTTATATTTGGTACAGCGAGGAGGGGCCTGGGCGGGCTGCGGCCCCGCTCACTCCCCTCTTCGCTGTACGAAATGTAAAAGCCCACCCATCAACGGCCACTGTACCAACTTCATATTATTCGATGTGGTATTATAATTACCTTTGTACTCTAAAGGGTTAACGGGCGTGGTGGACAGTTGACCATTGACCAATGGCTCGGAGGCTTACATGAGCCAACTGGACAGTGTGGGGGAAAGCGGCATTGAACTGCTGCTGCGGCGGCTGACAATGACGTCACGCTGATTAATGAGCTTTGTACACACGCGACGCCACGTGAGTGAGACGCTAATGAAGATTGATGTAAGTTCAAACCTGCATCTTTCTGTCCTCCACTCGCAGTTTCTCCATCAGCAGAAATTACCAACAGCGCAAGTGGATTAACGACAAAACGCATGAAATTTGACGATTAACTAAAGCTGTCTCTGGGACCAAGGGCCAACTGCACTGGCCGTACTTTATCTTTCAGTAGAGATTAACGCCGACGTTAATCTCTATAGAGAAAATTGCGTTACACCAACCACGATTAAGTAAGAAGCACTTAATTTATTTTAAAGGCGTTATGCATGAGCATAATAAATCGTTTTTTCGTTCAGTAAATGCTATTCTTGGTAAAGTCGGTCGCGTTGCATCCGACGAAGTGATACTGCAACTTGTGTTTTCTAAGAGTATACCCGTATTATTGTACGGTTTAGAATCTCTGCCTCTAACTAGGTCTGACGAGAGATCACTGGACTTTACCTTCAACCGTTTTATGATGAAAT
>Ga0209149_1002694_pt1 | contig 10158 bp, 10 predicted proteins | sample WorMetTyACAVOLI2_FD_187423 | JGI IMG/M metagenome (GOLD analysis project Ga0209149, IMG submission 187423) | Marine gutless worms symbiont microbial communities from Max Planck institute for Marine Microbiology, Germany - Olavius algarvensis... ... | reverse complement strand
GGAACGCTTTTGGTGAATTATGGCGAGATCTCGCGCATGTAGGCCTAAGTCTAGCATTGGGCAAAATCTACAGCAGATGTCGGAAAAAATCTAGATTTCAATTTTTTTTAGATTTCCAGAAAAAATCTAGATTTTCGATTTCGAATTCGGGAATCGTCCATCACTAGTTATGTGAAACTCATGGCGTTCTACAAACAAATTCTCTACCAGTAGCAAGTGCTTACGTTGCATATAGCTTATGCCTTATACTGCATTTAAGACGATACTGTAGCAGTCCAGCAATAACTGTGTGCTAGAGTTAGCCAACTCAGATTGTCAGTTGTCAGTTTATGAGTAATTTTAATGAGTGCCCATGTTTATTTTTATGCCTCTACTAGGTCGACTCAGCCTTTTGTCTTTCCGGGGTCGATAAAATGAGTAGTAACCCATGTAAAAGTGGGTTACGGAGGTAAACGGCAGAACATGTGGTGAGAGGTGTGGTCTACCGCCCACGTGACCCAGTGCTCCTGGCCGTAGGCTGGAGTGTATGCTCGCTGTTGGCTCAAGACCAACGTCATCGGAGATGAGCACCGCTCTCTAACGCTGCAGGCTGTGAGAGAGCTTACTAGCTTTGCGGGTATTTTGCTTATTGCTCTGCAGGCTATGCACAGCGCAGGTTTTCACTGTGTCCCATTGTGCCAATGTCTTTCCTATTGTCCCAGTGTCCCATGCCATCGTGGACTTGTCCGCAGGGCAAGCGAGTCCCTTACACACATGCAGCAGCGGAGGCATCATATGACCGTGATCAGTCTTAAGCTCTCTAGTTTGCTAATAACAGTGTGTAGAGAAGATATTTAACACTGTTGGCTAGGCGACTTGAAGGGCATCAGGCTTGTACAGAATCTGTTTCAGCAACCTTCTGAATGTTCCCATTTGGGGCCACTTGGCCTAACCTGGATTTATATGTGGTAGCAGTAACAGTAGTACATAAAGAACACATTTGAACAGCTAGATGGCACTTAGAGAGAGCATACGTCTACCAGCATGTCTGACCTCAACCAAAAGTGATCCGTGGTTTAAATCCGGATTTCTGGATTGATGGATTGATCTCAGTGTCTGCCGGATCACTCCCGCAGTGTATTGGATTCGTTCCCTTGTTGGCATCAACATTTTGCTGAGTTTCCTAAAACGCTTAATTATGGAGTGCTGAGGAAAGTGGAAAATGATCTGGAATCCATATCTGGGACCGGATCACCACCAGAAGCTAAGTAAGTAAGTAAATAGATTTGTAAAGCACTGTAGCAATGAACGAACGAATCAGAGGTGCTGAGTTGGGTCGTGGCGCAGGCTGAATGAAAAGGATGAGATTTCAGGTGCCTTCTGCCTTCGCATTGGTAGGCCCAAGTCACAACAGCAAATTTCAGTGAAATTGATTGCAATAATCCTGCTCACAGACACATACAATCAAACAAACTGCAGGGGGGGGGGTTACATAACCTCCAACTACGATTAGTGGAGGTAATGAGTGTTTGAGCAGGGTTTTGACGTTCCATTTGACACCAATAGAAGTTTTTCATCGAAGAGTGAAAATGATCAGACACCGTGGTTCGCTATAAATATGACATTGCACTCATTATCCGTCTGTTATCGTTTATTGTGTGTGCTTGACGCCGTTGACTGTCGTTGAGCCATTTATAACATTGTGTTATTACAGTGAGATGTGCTTGTGGGACTTGAGTGATGGACGTTGCTTAGAGCATACACGAATGTCGTGTGTACACACTTCAATCCAGGTAACACTGACATTTTTGTATCTGGACACAAACTAAATATTTTTGAGCCTTTGTTTTTACCTATCGCCGTTCTGTTTGTCTGTCCATCCTTCTGTCACACTAAACCCGCTTTACCTCCAATTGGCTACATCTGAGATGTGATGTTGGTCTGGAGGAAGGGGAATATTGAAAAAAGCTGTCTCTGTGTTACAGTATTGTGTACTGTTATAATGGTGCATAAAGGTACTAGCAGTTCTTACAGGTTGGTCGACTGTATCGGGCTTTGATATTGCTTGGTTTAGCTCTTTTGTCTTCCGAGCGCCTATGTGTCTTCTGTTTTCATGGTGCTATATACCCCTTGCTTACATCCTTCTCTTTACCTTTTAGTGAGCTGAGCTTGGTGGGATTGGCCCTTGACATGGTTGACTAACCTTCGTCTTTCAGTGCTGTGACACTGTTGGTTGGGTCATCTGACCCGTAATATCGTCTCCAAAATGACCTGTAATGTGTCGAGAGTGGCATGTTAAACCCTACTATACCATACTACATGTATCTGTCACACTAATGTATTGTATCAAAATGTAGTCTACTAATGCAGTATAGAATACGTTGCTAAACTATGATGGGTCGCCCTCAGAGGATGCCAGGGACATAAATACAAGTAGTGTATGAGAAATTTTTAATTTTCGACCAGTATGTGGCTGTATCTTGGAAACAATACAAGATAGGCCTACAAGTGTATTGCATTTACTCTTGATGTGGAACACTAATAAACAGTTCATCTATCAAACCATATCATTGTCAGTGACGCAAGATAGTGGCATTATTACTACAGACCTGTTGGGCAGTGTGAATTCTATCGATTTGTGCCTTTGTTGATAACCTTGAATGATGTAGAAAGGTCATTCTAACATTTCTAGATTCATCGTCTAAAACATTATAGCATGTATAAGAATATCCACTAAAAGAAATTTATGTTGAGACTTTGTGTGTCATTGTACCATTTTCGAGTTATTTGACGTTGAATAATATCGTGATCTTGAAATCTGGGTTAGAGGTCACTCAAGGTCATTGAAGATATGTTCATAGTCATGTGCACAGATTCAAGATAGCAAATTAGGAGAAAGCGAAGTGCATAGTTGACAGTTGACAGACTTTTAATGGTCTCTGTGAGTTACCCTTAAACCTAAAACTTTCCCATTTTCCCACTCCACTACAATATCTCTGCATTTATTTATGCATTTAACTGATTGTGTTATAGACTCTTGTTGTTATTTCAGGTTAATGCTTGACTTTTCCCTGGGGGGGGGTAGATAATCTGCGTCCCTGTCTCGCCCTCCCCGCGAGTACCTCGGCGAATACATCAGCCGAGGGAAACCAAAGATTCCACCTGCGGACCGCATGCGAGAAGAAGAATGCTTGACTGTGTTGTTGGTGTGATTGTATGGCGAGCTGCCATGGAAAGTCGGGGAACTTCTGTTCCGGTCCAGAAGACCATGGTGCTTGTGGTGCAAGCCAGAAATGAACAAGTCTATTACCTATGTTGTATTGTTGATGTGCAGGCACACCAGTTTCTGCAGTCGCACGAACTCAGGCTTGTCTGCAACGGTTATTATCCGGAAATACACATCATCCATCCACGACGGCTGGAAATTCTCTTCTCGCTGTCAGCTCAGATACAGCCGGACTGGGTCACTGCACTGTGTGTTATTCACCCAGTTAATCGTGAAGGTATTTACTTGTATTCCACATTTGAAGCACTGACGTGCCAAGTACCAGCCGTCCAGTAAATTTCGGTATCAAATTCTAATATCTGATTATGTTAATTTAACCCTTTATAGACACATTAAAACCGCAGAGCAACGGACCATTATACAGCAATACGGTGAATGGTACATTGGCCATTGATGGGTGAGCTGTTACATTTGGTACAGCGAGGAGGGGCCTGGGCGTTGTGATTTTGTGCTGGGCATGCTGTCAACCCGTTGCTTGCTTTACATGATAAATTACAATATTTGCAATATGTAAAGCCAGGCTTGGTGGGAAGTCACGTAAAAGTTTCTTTGATGTGTTGTAAATCGACTCGGCTATATTTGTGCCAAAAATTAGCTATATTGGCTGACATCTGATAAAGTTATCGTAAAAATAAATGGCTGACATTTTTTGAAACATCGTGTAGAATGACATGACAGAGTTGTTTGTCACAGATGATGTTGTCGTGGCTGTGTCAAACTCTGGTTTGGTGAAAGTGTGGACCATTCATGATGCCAACGAAGCAAGACTGGTATGATTCTTCTGTATGATGCTGTAGTTTAGGGGCCCGATTTTCGAAAAATGTTAGGAAGAACTTAGGAAGATCTTAGGAAGTTCTTAAGACTTATGAAAATCTTAGGAAAAACTTATGACAATCCTGATTTTCGAAAAATCTTAAGAAATTTTAAGAAAAACTTAGGGAAAACTTACGACCACTGCAAAACTGTCTTGGGAACTTGCGAAATCGATTACACCATAGTTACGTCAACAATAACAACAACAATGGCGTTCATACGTTCGTGGCCAGAAGGAAGTAACATGCTATTAAAGTTTGGTCGACTTGTCAAGTTGTCGGAAAGCGACTTAATCCAAACAACTCTATTTCTGCGCGCTGCTATCACCGAGTTGTGCCAACTCATTGCAGACGACCTTGTGCGGCCTACAGATCACGCGACTTATGCAAGCCCAACCATTGGACGCTAAAAATAAATCAGAGAAACTTAAGAAAAACTTAAGAAATAGTTAAGATTTACTAAGAAGTGTTTTGAAAATTGACTTACGATTTTCCTAAGAAAATCTTAGGAAATCTTAACTTGCTGACTTAAGAAAAACTTAGGAAATATTTACGACAAACTTAGGAAAAACATAAGAATAACTTAAGATTTTTCGAAAATCGGGCCTTAGATCCCTATCTAAAACAACTTTAGTTTTATGGGATACATTTGAAATATAAGGGATACATTTGAAATATAAGCATGTTTTACATATTTCAGTATTTTAGATATTTTTAGCATTTTTCTTTGTACAGATCAGAGTTCTAAATAGTGAGCTAATCTTCTTGGTTAACTTTGTGAAGAGTTAATCATTGACATTATTATATTTAATATTATTGTTTATATTATTTGGTATACTTTTATTTTGGCCCCCATCAGCACAACTGATGCCCGTCATACTTTGGCATCCGCGTTCATTGCCAGCCGGCTCGACTACTGCAATGCTGTCCTCTACAGAGTATCTGTGCAAGTCCAGACGGTGCTAAACGCTGCAGCCTGCCTGGTTGTTGGTACAAGCAGCGTGACCATATTTCACCAGTCCTGCGTGATGTTTGCCACTGGTTGCTGGTGACCCAGCGGATTCAGTTCAAGATTGCGGCTACCACATTCGACTGCATCCATGGCATCGGTCCAGCCTACTTCAAAGACGTCTGCACCACCACATTGGTCGATACCTCCAGTTGTGTAAACCTCCGTTTGGCCCATCGAGGTGACATGTTCGTCCTGCGAACCAGGACACAACTCGGCTGACGAAGCTTCCGTGTTGCTGCTCCAACTGTCTGGAACACTCTTTCTCTTCATCTGCGCTCGCCATCCATCAGTTGAGGACAGTTTAGAGCTGGGTTGAAAACCATCTCTTCAGTCAAGCCTACACCAGCCTCGGAGGACGATCTGTGTTAAAAGTGAACTTACTTACTTACATCAGATAACAGAACCTTTGATGTCGTTGTTGTTCAGGGATGACTGTTGAGAATTGATCACAAAACGTGATAAAAGAAATGTGAAACCAATGATAGTAACTGAAGCCATAATAAAAGAGATCCAATGAAACACCACTAAGAATATGAGTAAATATATTACTTATATAAAGTGAATTAACAAGAAAGTATGAGAACAGACTGTGTACAGCTGTCAAGTGATTAATTTCTTTAATCGTTTTAATATCGCATAATTGATTTTTTTAATCACACATTAATCGTGGTTTTAATGCACATTTTGTTCGTTACGTTTTTCAGTTTGTTTGTATTGTATTTGCAAGTAGACATTGTCGGCCCATTGCTGTTGAATGCTAGTCTTTATCCTAGTACTGATGAGTGATTACAGCGACTGATTAGTGCAGGTTACTGAACTTACCGGTACTGACAATTGACAATGATGGAGTCTTTTGAGTTCTGACGATTGTGTAATTGAATAATATTGAATTGATTGATTAAATTAATTTGTTGATTTTATTTGATAAGTGAAATCACATTTTCAAAAATAAAGAAATGAATTATAGCCGTCTGTTCATCGTGTATTCGTTAAAATTTTTAACGGCATTAATATTTTTAATCGCGATTAATGCGTTAATGCATTCATTAACGCATCAATTTTACATCACTAGGTATGTATGTAAGTAAGTAAGTAAAAATTCGATTTATATAGCACATCGTCGTGAAACCTCTAATGCGCTGAAGTGTTTGTGTAATGTTCAGATTAAGAAATTTTGTGATTGCCGTGGACAAATTTACAGATTATTGTTAAACTTACTTCGGTATGGTTGTCTAAAAACTTTGACTTTCGATTACTAAATGAGTAAGAACATTGGACTGGTTTTGTGTGATTTGATCGGGTTTATGCTATTATGTTCCGTGTCGCAAATGATAGTTAATGTGCGCTGCAGTAGTTTGATTTTATCATTGCAGGGCCAGCAGCAGATTTTTGAAGACGAGTCGAAACAAATACGTTGTTTAAATGCTCAGATGTTGCGTTGTTGCACGTACAATCAGCGAACCGTGCTGATCGTCTGTTCCAAATACTGGCAGGTTGTTCTACGCATTGTAATGTGAACTACAGGGTGTCTCAAAAACTCCAATCCGCTCTTACGCATTTAAAATAACTCCAACAAATCCAGTCAGATATCAACAATTTATGGTACACACAATCGACATTAAAATCTTCACTTATTAGCACTTGCTCTATTATGAAATGTTTAAAACAGAGAACCAGCTGAGGTTTTCCCGTGGCAGTCAGGACAGAGGCTAGTGCACAGTCACTGACGGACAGACTGTTTTTCTTAGCTTAGAAGAAATAATGCAGTTTAGCATCAGCCATACAGAGTTTTGTCATTTCACTACAGGCGACATTAACAGTAAATACGTCGTAAGTCACACAAAACTTAATTTTTAGGACGGTAAAAATCGTTTTAAAGCATGATCTTACGTGCTTATACGCATCTCTTTAATAACATTGTGATTTTTTCTTATAATTCTAACTGGTGTCCTGTTATTACCACATTTTACGAAAAAAAGTCTGTGTAATTAAGCGAAGATTAAATTGTTTATTCTTTGTACCATAATTATCGATAAGGGTCGTACTTGGAGTTATTTGAAACTGTAGTGGGGGTCCATTATTTTTGAGACACTGTCAATCAATCAGTCAATCAAACACGACAATTTCTAACGCGCCGTAACACGGCAAAGCCGTTACAAGGGCGTGTAGACCTTTACCAAATAGCAATGTTTTGGTATTCAGTTATACAGTCAAATTTGAATATTCAACTCTTTCAGATGGTGATATATGGATAATGTAACATTGAAAAATCTACCTTAACTTATGAAGTGAAACATAAGGATTGACAAGTTATTAACAGATTTTCACGACATTCAGCACCGAATATACAACAGCAAAAGTCAAAATTGCTCTTTAGTTCACTTCTAAGATGGCATTTTCCACAACACTAGACCAGTTTTGGCCAGATACCTGTATTAATGCCGTCAATTATGTGGGCTACAACTTTGCAAATTGGGCGCCCCCTGTTGTAGCAGGTGCAGTAAACCTGACTACTTTCGATCCGTTTCAAGAGTCTGCCGAAATGCCTTGAAGACATGGGGATAATGGTGTATTATTAATGTTTTTATCTGATTTTTGTTTAGTTTATTTTAAGTTTATGACCAGTGTTAACCAAGGGCCGTATCAAATCCAGAATTAGGCGAGTATATAGGAAGTGTGGGTTCTTGTCGTCGAGTTCTTAATGAGTGTGGTCTATTGGGTTAATGTTTCTGAGAGTTCTGGTGCCGGCTCACCCAGATCGTCTCAGATAAAGGGCTACTAAATGGCGCAGGGTGACCACTTGTCTGGAAAACCTGGAAATGTCAGGGAATTTGACAGCTGTCAGGGATTTTACTAAAAATTAGGGAAATATCATGGAAATGTCGGGGAAAAAATTTTGTCAGTGAAAAGTTGTCTAAAACTGTTTATTGTAAGCTGCATATTTGCATCGATACATGTATTTAGTAGGAGTTTATTCTGTCTTAAATATTAAATATATGGTTTGGGATCATGTACTGTTGCATTCCTACCCCACCACTGACAGTAACACTAGTACAGGCATGATATGAGTAACACTTAACATGCCGAGTGCCGCGGAGGGGTGACGTGAACCGTCGGGGAAATGTCGAGGAATTGTCAGGGAATTTCACATTGTCTGGAGAGTGGTCACCTTGTAAATGGTTGTTGTGTTTTAGGTTTACGATGCTGGTGACTTCTCTCTGTTATGCTCGGAGTCGAGCCGTTGTGGAGAGCGATGGGTCGGAGGCGAGTTCATTGGCGTCGACCGCATAGTCGTCTGGAGCAACGAAGGCCGCAGCTACCTCTACAAGCTTCCCACCAAGTCTGTACATTCTGTGTGTACGGCTATTGTGTTGTCGGATAGTTTCGCATGAAAATTTGTTATATTTTTGCATTGTATATGTTTATATTGATTGCCAGAATGACCATATTTTGGTATAATCTATTTTTACCTCAGTTTGCCTGCCAGTTTAATGCATGCTTCATTGTACACATGGTACGTTGTTGGTTCTGACAGATTTACTCTCCACAGTTTTGTTTATTTTTATGTCATTTTTTCATAGGAGTTTTTTGCATACATGTGTGCGCTGTCTGTAATTTGTCTCCATTTCCTTTATTATTTTAGAATTAGCTTTCAAAATATTTTCTCTCTTGCCGTTATTCACCATGGTACAGATTTGCCTGTTTTAAATTTCGTCTTCATTTTCTTTGTCTCCGGACCATATCAGTCTTTGTCTTATGCTTGTGTTACTCACTTATGCCTTCCATTTTTTTTCTAAATTCCATATCTGTATGTATATACGTGTAGTTATTTATTTAGTCTTTCTGAGAATGTTTCTTCTTGTATTTTTATGTTTACAACTGTATGCTGTACTGTGGCTTTCAGTAGACTTGACCTGTTGTTACAGCCTAGACAAAGTGTTATACCTCAGTGTGTAAGGCAATGAATTTTTACTTCTTGAGTGGTCTGGGTTCTACACCCTGTGAAGAAGAAGAAAATTCCGCACAGACGGCTTGGGGGCCAGTTACACCAAACGCGGTTAAAGAATTCCTAGGATTATCTCTCAGTTTAACCAAAGGTTAAGCGAAATTACGTTGCACCATCAACAGTTACATATAAACCCAACGATAAACCTCAGTTGATTTTAACCAGCCAGCAGTCTGCGGTGAAGCTGCTCCACGATAAAAATGGTTGACGAATGCGAGTCATTATTTTAGTCGACTGATGCAGCACAAACGTGCGCGTGATATTGCCACGAACTAACCCGTTTGAGGAGTATGACGGTAAAAAGTTTGCATCATGATACCAGCTGCCTTCGACTACAGTCTTTCATCTACTTTCTACGGTAAACATTCGCAGAGTTTCACTTCGTAGCACTCGCTTCTACTGGCCTGCAGTTTGCGTTATTCATTCATTATTATTATAATTTAACGTTCATTTTTCAGAATTTTTATAAACTAGTGTATGCGTTTCTGTATTAATATTAATATCTGTTTGTTGGATGTGGTTTCTGGTTTTTATTTTTGTTGATATTTTAATTGTACCATTTACTCCTTTGCTTGTTTTTTTATTTAGCAATTAAAAATGATGTTTGGTGGACAGGAAACCACCAAGGTGTGATAGAGGTCTTCTTTGCTTGGGATATAATTTTTTGGTAACTTAATTTTAAAAGTTTTTCTTCGGCAAAGCTGAGGAATTTCTAGTTGAATCTTCTTCTCCGGCAGCATGAAGATTATGTATTGTATGTAGTTGAACATGTGTATGTGTGTCTCAGCAGTCAGCATGTATATGTGTTTATGCCTTGTATTGTCTTACCATTTTGTACAGAATGCTTATGTTACATTACATATAATGATTTACCCGTTACTTTGCTTGTCTTCTTTGCTTGGGGTGGCGCGGTGGCTTAGTGGTAGGGCGTCGGACTTGCGATCTAAGAGTCGCGGGTTCGAGCCCCGGCCACGACGCTGCTGCGCAACAACCTTAGGCAAGTTGTTCACACCCTACTGCCTCTGTCACCAAGCAGTATAATTTGGTACCAGCGAAAGCTGGG
>Ga0209149_1002693_pt1 | contig 10158 bp, 7 predicted proteins | sample WorMetTyACAVOLI2_FD_187423 | JGI IMG/M metagenome (GOLD analysis project Ga0209149, IMG submission 187423) | Marine gutless worms symbiont microbial communities from Max Planck institute for Marine Microbiology, Germany - Olavius algarvensis... ... | reverse complement strand
AAACTAAAATAAACGGATGAACACGCAAAATGGCATACCTGTAAACGGCGGTCCCAAATTATAGCCTCCCCTGCTCCCCCGCCTCCTACGCCTATGCATTCAAGAGAAGTCGACCGTCAGTCCCGCACGGGACTAATTTTTTGGTTTGGTTTCCTTTTCTATGCTGTCAACAAACTCGATGCTGATTGGTTGTTTGTAGCCGTGACTATCGGCCGACATGGGAACTGAACGTGACGGAGCCTGTTGCTGGTAACTATTATCCAGTGAACAGCCGCATTTACATCCAGGTACTTAGCCACAACCGTAGTTCTGCTCGTTCTTTTGGCTGTTGCAGGTTTAGACATTTTAAAATGAGGTTGGATTATATTGGATTTTCTCTGTGTGATAAAGTGTCAAAGATAAAACATATTGCCAAATTAAGTCAAGGATTTGTTGACGATAAAAAAATTAATGTGTTGGAATTTCTGGGCATTTATGGCCGTCATTTGAGAAACCTGTGATGACAATGAAAAATTTTCAGGTTCAGGAAAAGCTGAGAATAGTAGTAGTAGTTTGTTGCCGTCATTTTAGGCTAATTATATATACATTTATTTGCACACGTGCAGAAATACAGAACACAGGAAAATATCGAAAATCTGACACAAACCTCAGGTTAACTAGAAATGAACATAGTCTAAGTTGAAATAGAGTTCATGTGACCAAACACATATCTCCTAATTGCACTAAAAGACAATCTGCCAAAAGCAGAACAATTCAGCAGTGCATAAGTATCACAAATCTGTTTAAATTCATCAGAGAATGCAAACAGATTACTCAAGAAACATAACACCCTGTTAACAGATCCAACAGCATTATGTACAAATCTTGTGCCGAGAACGACAGACAGTTGGCTAACTTCAGCAGATGCGGAGGCTGGAAGTACTTTCAGAGGAGTAGCATCTAGGACTACTGTGTATGGGTATTATCAATGATAAGAGTTTTGTCTGAGACTTTGTTGCATGATGTTTGCAGCCTATTGTTTGGTTATAACGGTCAGGTTATCACTAATGCAACTATGTGGCTGTTATTACCATCGTACCGTCTGTTTTGTTTTGATACACTTGTGGACAGTAACAACTGTTTAACTGTTATTTATCCGTGACAATCGAGCTGAGCTAGTACAAGAACTCTCAGAAACATTAACCCAATATACCAATATGCCCTCAAGTTCCTCACAAGCACTTCAATCTTCCGTCCTCGGCCTCGCATTATACCTCTGGGGTCTAATTCTAGGGAGAACCCGGTGGATACAGATGACAGAAACATGAAGTACCCAAGGACAAACCCAGCAAATGATATTGTATCTCATACTGCTTTGCGATAAACTGCTCCAATGGCTGCCGCACGTGCAATTCCTTCCCTGGTCTTCTACTCATTTTGTGATGTGTGATTAATAGGACAAGTCTAAGAACGTGCAGCTGACCGTGCTAACAGACCGGTCTCAAGGTGGTGCCAGTCTTCAGGATGGAGAAATTGAACTCATGGTTTGTAATTTCTTTCCAAGTTAGTGTTGGCAATGTAATTCGTGTAAGTAAAAAAGTGCACAAAAACTTTTGTATATGTATATTTACAATATATATTTTTTATAATTTTTTATTTAGTTTTATAATTTTTATATATTTTTCCCATTTATTCATCTGTTACCAAACTTCTGCCAATTTGCATCAAAATTTGTTCATTTGTTTTTGAAACGTCGTGTTCACAAGGGGTCCAAAGGACAAGAGGTGAAGCGATCAACTTTGAGGGTCAGGAGGTCAAAGTTCAAGGTCACACGAGGCTGAAGTTATATTTGGAAACCTGGTGGATGCATCATTCTCAACCTCTTCTGTCAAGTAGCTTTTCTGGTTTTATTAGTATTTATCATTATGCCAGTATATCATGTATTTGTTAATGAATACTCAAACTGAAATTTTAAAAAATAGAGAAAACAAAAACAAAGCTGAAACTGAAAAATAATATAAAAACTGAAACTAAATAAAAAATTGCACATAACACTAGTCAGTCGCAGCATTATTTTACACTTTTGGTTTTTCTTATTTCTCACCAATGTGCTGTAGATAGCTTGCATAAGCAGCCATCAACATAGTCGGTTTTAAAGCTGTTGAATATTAATAAAAGAACCAGAAACATTCACATGTTTTAGTAACATATGAACCCACTCAGATGACGATTTGCAGCTTTTGCAGGCTACGTATGAATATAATCATACGTACTCTTTACTGGATCATTTGAAAAACAGTACATTAACTATTTGAACAATTTAATCATCTGTTAAAATCTTTTCTCTTTTCTAGCTACTAGCGCATGGAGCGCATTAGAGATTTGCATAATTATGCACTATATAAATCCGCATTTACATTTACATAGTGTGACGTATGCTTAAAAATCTGTCTGTCTGTATTTTATATTTTATTTTTCCTACCGGTCACAGTGAATAAAGTTATGTATATATATATTACACAGGTTCATCGGAGACTGGTGGATGATGACAGTCTAGGTGTTGCTGAGCCGCTGAATGAGACAGGACCTGATGGCCATGGACTGATCGTCCGAGGTATGTTAACCCTTTAGAGTCGAGAGGCAATTATAGTGCCACATCTAATAATATGAAGTTGGTACATTGCCCGTTGATGGGTGGGCTGTTACATTTAGTACAGTGAGCAGGGGACTGGGCGGGGCCTGAGCCCACCAAGGCCCCTCCTTGCTGTACCAAATGTAACAGCCCACCCATCAGTGGCCAGTGTACCAATTACCGTATTGCTGTATAATGGTCCGTTGCTCTGCTGTTTTTAATGTGCCCATAAAGGGCTAAGTTGCCAACAGTGATTATGGCCACATGTTACAGCTGCAGGTTAATCACGTTAATGCAGAATTGATTATTTGTGATTAGATATGTGAATTTTGATTAAGACGGGAAATTTTCGAATTATTGCATTTGGATATGAAGTGCTGTTAAGGGTTGGTTAAATTACAATCTACTATGATAGTGTGTATTTAACATGCAGTACAAGGCTGACGTGTAGCCAGCTTAGTCCACCACACGGAACAAACAAAAAACTAAAGAAAAAAGAACTCTAAAATTACACCAATACGTCACGTTTGCATAATAGCTTACGTACGTAATGAGTAAATGAGACTTGATGTAGTCAGGTCTGCCTTTGTCATTGCACAGCCCCTGACACCTGCCGACTCGTGAGGGCTGCTGTCCACGTGCTGATGCCACATACTTTTTATGCACCACGTGCACTATAGTGAGATGTGCATATTGCAATAGACCATAGATAGATAGATAATGTCGATTTATATAGTGCATCGTCGTAGAAAAACCTCTAATGCGCTGGACACACTAGTACTTAGCGAACAAGGAATAGCTTACTTACGATGTCGTGACATTATTGGTTGGTTGGTCACGTTCGTGACTTATGGCTAAATGGTGCGTCGTAGGCCTACTGAACACTAATAGGAAACCCTCTCTCAGAAATTCAATAGTACCGTTTTAAACCACGTAAATATGGTCCCTATAATATGGCCCCCATTTTTGGAATTCTGGCACATTTCCGTGTTGTGAGTGGTGTGACCATCAGGTGTGATCAACAGAGTATGACCGTCCAAGTTGATAACATTCGTCACTGCAGTTGAGTTATGCACATTTTGTCTTTTAATACGACCTCTTTTTGTGGTGAGAAAAGCCTCTTAACCAATGTAGTAGTTAGGTATAATGTAGTGGGGTTTGACAACCAACTCGACACATTATCGTTCGTTTTAGTGACTGACCTGTGCCATTTGATGGTCGATGTGTAACAGGTAAGCATTACGTCTACCTGGATGACATAGCTGCATCAGTGCGACTACACAGGGAGGCTGCACAGAGACTGTACATGGGTCCGTCTCTTGCATTCACATCACTTCAGTCTCACATGCAAGACTACGCCAGCAAGTTTCACACACAGGTACACAGTGTTTCTTATAGGCTGTGAAAAGACTCGTTTTAACATCGTGCATTGCATCTTACCAATATTCCTGTATGGTTCGGACTGCTGGGCGATGTCTAAGACGGACGCACGCAAGATCGATGCACTCGACCAGTGGTGTCTGCGTATGCTGCTTGGCATCAAATGGTACCAGTTTGTACGGAATGATGATGTACAGAGGCTAACGATGCAACCCAAACTCACTGCTATAATCCAGTCGTGCCGGCTTACCCTGTTTGAGCATATTATGCGCATGGACGACAACGCAGATGCCAAGAGGATCCTGTTAGCCTCCCCTCAGGCAGACTGGAGAAGACAACTAGGTCGTCCCCACATCACGTGGCTCAGCACCGTCCAACAGGATCTGAAACAACACCAACACCACCTTACGCTCCCCGAAGCAGCAGATTTGGCTCAGAACCGCCCTCTGTGGAGGATGATGTCGACATATGGCGCTACGCAATCGTAAGAGTTGCATGCCAGAAATGACGACGACGACGATTGACGATCCCACAGTCAAACAGAAGATTCAACGTAGATACCCACTAAGGTCCATTGCGTTTTCGCTCATTCCTCCGTTCAATAGCAGCCTGTCTTTCAAAGTGTCCGCCGTATTGCCTCTCGAAAAATTTGATATATTCGTTGCAGTGCTAGACTCGGACAGTGATTTGTCTGTCTGTAAATCTTTCAAATGTCAGTGGGGTGCAGGGTGAGGTTTGCTGTGCCTGGCATCACATGTCTATAATAATTTAATTTCTTCTTTGTTTTGCAACAGCGACTTTCTCTGCTGGTCGTGATATTAACACTGAGCAGTGTTGTATGTTCATTGCTGTCTGCCATGCTGTGATGGTGACGGTGCATTGCAGTGGTCCGGTCTGAAACGCCGCTTGCCCGACAACGTTCATCTGTTGACATTGGAGCAGTGGGATGCCGGCACTGTCCTACTACGTTTGGAACATTTCTATGCAAAGGACGAGGACCCGGTGCTGTCCCAGCCCGCCAAGGTTCAGCTGAAGGTGTGTGCTTTTTTGTTGCTTGTGAATTTAGTGTCATTTTGGAAAGACTGAAAAAATGTTCACTTTGACTTTAACATTTTCATAGTCTGTGTTTACGTTCACCACAACATATGTGTGGCAGACCCTAATGCATATTGTAGTGGAAATATTAGAGTCAGATATTGAATGAGCATATCCAGTATCCATAACACCAGGCTGATATTTCTCATAAACTTTCAGGCACAGGCGGAAGCAGCAAGGCCCGAAGGGCCGACAGCAGGGACGGGGTTATTGGGGAGGGGCAGTCAGCCCCCTCCCCTCCTGCTACGGGGTTGGGGGAGTGGGCATTTTCCACTACAAGTGATGTGTATATTGTAGGATCTCTTTGTACCGTTCAGCATTCAGTCTGTGACAGAGTTGACTCTCGGAGCCAATCAGAACCTTGCCGATGCTAAACGACTTCAGTGGAATGTTCAAGATTTCGGCCGAACGACAGCTGGTTTGTAAATTGTTTAGCCGCCGTTATTCATTGTCTAAGGTGCCATAGTAGTGGCAGGACTAGGGAGCTGCTTAGATTACCTCGGCAGAAACTCAGACTTGCCACAGGTATATTAATGGGACATTCACAGCTGAACCGACATCTCGGTGTAATGGGTATAATTAGTGACCCATGTAACTACTGTGAAGAGGGACTGGAAACAGCAGCCCACTTCCTATGTGAATGTAGTCACTTCGTGACATTACGTCAGGAGATATGGGGGAAAATCTTATTTACACCCATCTGAAGCTGACTCAGTACAGAATCTTGTGAGATTCATCCAGAAATCACACAGATTCTCATAACACACTAATCCCTATACAATAGGAGTCCTTTTGGGCATGGCCGATGGACCCACTTGGTGGTCAAGCCCTGCCCCTTATTGGATTGGAATGGAATGGAAGGTGCCAGTTTTTTAGTTTTAAATTTCTGCAAGTGCGGGGTCAAAGTATTAATAAAGGTAAAGGAGGGTCATACTCCAGAAGGAGCATAGGTGTGGTGCTCATCTCCCTTTCATAGGCCGTTGAGCCCGTAGGTGGATAAACCACTATGTCTGTGACGCGTGGCCAGTGCGACGCCTTCCCAGCTAAGCTGGTACTCATGTTGCCTACCTGCAGAGGGATGGCCAGGCTGAGTTGATCTGGGTGGCTGATTACATAGCGAGATGGTTTACTCGCCGTTTACCCGTCCAGGCACTAACCGGGCCCAGTGTAGAGTAACTAGGTTGATCGAGACCAACGCGTTATCACTAAGCTAAACTGTTAATGGAATTAATTAAACTGTGAGTTGTTAATCCTCCACAACAAACGTGGGGACTTAACGGTGGTGGCGATGTCGGGCACTGGTCTGGCCCAGCGGTGCTGGCAGCAGCGCCAGCTGTAAGTGGTTGCAGTGCTCCTGGGCTACTTAGGCCCACGTGCTGGTGGTGGTGGGGGCTTAAAGGGTAAAGGTGAAGGTAAGTGTATTTATATAGCGCTCTTTTTGTAGTACCTCAAGGCACTCAGGCATGGAAACCGGTTTTACCTACACCATGCCTGCTATTACCTGAGTTGGCCTGGTTGGCTTACCTACAGCGGACGGTTTACCCACATAAGTGGTCACACGTCAGCTGCAGGTCGAGCGCAGGACGGAAAGTTCGTCGGTCAAGGACCAACGTTCTACCACTGTACCACACAACCAACCATGGTTACCGCATCAGCCGTTCAGGATGCACTAGCTTGTTGAGTTACCGCATTCGTTTGTTGTTGTAGACATGAGTTCGTTTGTCATTCCGGTTGATCCAGCGACACTGGAAGTCGTTTTAAAACCAATGCAGATCCGTACGTTCCAGGTGACACTGAAGTGACACCTTTCTGTTATGTTTCTTCGACAAACGAGATGCAGTGTGCCAGAAACGTGCAACCTACTGCGATTTGTACTACTCAAGATCATCTCTTTATATCAACTGTGCACCATGTGAAATGTCAGGGTTGCCACTCGTTATGAAAGTCAGCATTATTTTGGATTTGGATTTTTCATCCACTGAGTTGGGTCGGGCGGATGTTCAAAAAGGTCACAACACCATGAATACCGTGATTTTGGCCGTTTGCAATGCTTTTCGGCCATTGCCGTAATTTTACATCATAACTGTGATTATTGGTGGATTTTGTGAAAAATCAGCATTAAAAATACTGATGATGTTCTGTTCTGTTTAAGCTGTTGGCAACTCGATAGGCCTTGTACGTGGCCATTTAATTATATAATCTTGCCTAATTGCTGTCAGCATGACTATGGTAATGGTGGCAATTCAGTCATTGCCAAGGTCTAGACCATCACTTCGTTGCCTGTCGCTCAGTTCACATTTTACTGTTTGACAAAAACTTCTATTTTCATTGCATTATGATGCTACAGCATTTGGTGTTTAGGTAGGAGTGTGTGAGTCTTAGTCGTGCTACTGTCTGGAGCACTTATAGTGCAGTAAAATAGTTACTTTGGAACTGTGTTGAATGCCATGATTCAACCACGATTTTTCCCTTTTCTCCAATATTTACCGTGTTACATCTTTTTCGTTACCTTTTAGTGAGCTGAGCCTGATGGGCTTGGCCCTTAACCTGGTTGACTAGCCATTATCCTTCAGTGTCATGACGCTGTTGGTTCGGTCATCTGACCCGTAAAATCGTCTCCGTAATGACCTCTAATGTGTCGAGTGGGACGTTAAACCCTACTATACCATAGCGTGTATTTTTATTTTTACCATGATTTTCTTACAGCCATAATAATAGTGGATATATAAGTAATGGTAGCAGTACATGGTTACTGCCATACACTAACTGTAGTGCCGTGAATCAGTGGCTAAGCTAGTTATATTAATTTGTGTCTGTTGTCTGAGTGGGAGTTGTTTGAGTATGTATACATTTGTTCCACAAGATGATTTCGTTGTGCAGTGTTCCATTTGGAGAACATTGTCGGTCGGTCTTTTTATATTGAAATTAAGATGTACTTCATTGGCCTAATTTGCATCTTATTAATATTAATGTAATGGTTTATTCCCTAGTTGATTTAATGGTGATAAATTACGAGTTTTAAGTGTTGATCGGAAAATGAAAGTTTGTTAATACTGATATTGCCATATTGTACTGTAATTTCTACTGTTTATTATTATTTTCTCAACTTCCTCTACACGTGGCTAACAAAACTCATTATTTGTTATCGTCAGTGTTTTGAGTTGTATGTATGTTTTATGTTATATATGCTGTTCTGACTTCATCTGGTTTCTACAGTGTGTCTCAAAAAAACTGCAGCCTTTTTGTTTTTGCAATAACTTCGTCGAATGTCAGCTGATTTCTATAATTGTTGGCACAGTGACACTCGAATAAATTGCCAACAATATGAGGTATGTATCTACTGCCAGCCGCACCTAATGTGTGTTCCTACACTACTTTGGTGTCAATTTGCCCCAAAGGGGTGTATCCCCTTCAATTTGGCGTGGGGGAGGAAGTCCAAGGTGGCACCCTCACGCCAAATTTCACCATTGTGGCTTTAAGAATGTGGGCTTATGGCCCCCAAAATCGCCAAAAATGGTAATCTTTGGTCTTAATTTGCCCCTAAGGAAAATCCTTTGGGTCGATAGAAAAAAAAACTTGAATATATGTGCACAACTACAAATCTTCCTCTATGCAATAACACCATAGTTGTTTTGAAAATTATGCTGCTTAATACAGTTTCCATTATCACAAACTTCGTCATTCAAAAGTGTGACAAAGAAAAACACTTTTTCGTCCACAGCAGGTGCATGGCTCACGATCCCCACCATGCTTGGCATGGTGATAGAGGTCCATGCCATTTTTGCACTCCCCTAACTTTTTTTGATCCGATCAGTAGTTTCGCCCACAAGGGCTGTTGAAAATTTATGGGAAAAATGCTCCTACCGTGGGAAAATGCTTAACTTGATTGTCCCTTATAAGCGACCAAATTAAAAACTTGAAAGGTACCTATAGATGCGTCCAAACGCTGAGAATTTCGTAAAAAAATCGTGGAAACGAGTCACCCTGTGGGGTAAATTGACGGCCAAAATTCTAAATTTTGACAGTTTTGGGGGCTGTATTCCCACATTTCTGCCCCGATAAACGTGATATTAGGCATGGGGAGCGGACCTCTCCTTGCCAAATTTTACGTTTATAGGGCAATGTGTCGCCCCTGTGGGGCGAAAAAAAACATTTTTGAACCACTCACTAAACGCAATACCGGAATGGCTGCGCTGCGCCCAGGCCTGCGCCGGTAATGGGCCTAATCCAACAAATGCTGAGCCAATCGACACTAGACGACAGGCAAGATCATACGGCGTTGCGGTTATTTATTTAATTAATTAATTAATGCAAATAGTCTTTAAATGCAACGAAAATCAAACTTTGATACGACAGATGACCAAGATCACCAACATTGCAGCTGCTGAACGCTACTCACAAACCCTTCAAAATAGCACCAACGTCATGGCGGTGGCGCGCGTTTACCGCGGTGAGAAACGGCCACAGATGGCCTTTGAATATATGATGCCATTGCGATTTTTAGTGCCGAGCTTGATAGACAAGAACAAAGAGAGGTGTGTTCGCAGCTCTTGCTTAGTGTTAAACATTAATTAAACTTGTTGACCTAATTGTTCAGACCACAGTGAATTGATCATTAACTGGACAACGACGCCAATATCTCTGCGGGGATGAGTTTTTTTAAAATAAATTTTTATGCGATATAACTTGCTAATTAACCGTATTCTCGCATAGAACTGAAGCCGGGTCTCCCAATACAAGCCGCGGTGTTCACAGTGGTTAATTTGTACTAATAGAAGCCGGGTCTGCAATAGAAGCCGGGTCGCCGATATAAGTGGGGTGAATACAATTTCATGTACCTGGTTACAAAATCGTCGTACCAATATTTTGATGGTCATAGGCGTAATTGATGCTTGACGTACGCCTTTAAGCCGATGGATGAAACTGGTGTCGTCGTTCACAGTCTCTGACCATCAGACGTGACGAAGGAACGAGACGAGACTTGTTTTTAATACACATTTTACACTATTGTAGCACTCATCCACTACGTATGTGTAAAGGTGTAAAGATCCTGGTTAACTAGCCATTGTCCT
>Ga0209149_1002692_pt1 | contig 10159 bp, 4 predicted proteins | sample WorMetTyACAVOLI2_FD_187423 | JGI IMG/M metagenome (GOLD analysis project Ga0209149, IMG submission 187423) | Marine gutless worms symbiont microbial communities from Max Planck institute for Marine Microbiology, Germany - Olavius algarvensis... ... | reverse complement strand
CAGGGGGTGACCCCGTCGGAATTTTGTGAAAATGTTTGATGCTGGTAAAACTAGAATGATTGGGCTACCGTACGGTGAAAAAACTATGACGATATGTTAAGCCGTTTTCATCTGGTACCGGAACGTAACGGAGAGATGGACAGACAGATTTGCTATATCAATATCGCGCGTCAGTATACTGACGCGCGATAATAAAAAACTAGAATGCTGTGGCTACCCGATGGTGACGGATATGTTTACTCGTTTTGACAGAATACACGAACGTGACAGACAGATGGATACCACACTACAGCATAGGGCGGCAAAAATTATCATACAAACAGTGATGACTGGGGCCTGATTTACAAAACACCTCAAAGTCATTTTTACGTCTGGTCAAGAAAAGAAAATGGTATATCTTATATGGCTGCCTCTACCGGAATAGAGAAATATAAAATGATGCAAAAATGACGTATTCTTCAATATCGAAGTCATATAAACAACAAAAACATAACTGTTATTTACAACTCACCAGTACAATTCCTGTTACAAGCACATTCACAATAGCAACAGCGGAATGTGATTTAAGCCTATCAAACGGAATACCGTCTAAATAAAATCCCCCCTGAATGAAATCCAAACCCAAATCCAAACATAATTATCCTATGAGAACAAAAAAATGGTTTCTTTTTGGATGGGATTTTACTTTGACTGGCAATACCCTGTAATGCAAGACATACAACTAACCATACAGATACATAACTAACAATACATATCAGAAAAGCAAAATATCCGAAATCATGTCATCAGCTGTCTGGCAACTGAGACAGCTTGTACCAATAAATCTATAATAACATTATAACACTCATATGTGCAAAAATATGTAATAAACACAACGGTGCAAATGGTGAAACGTGCTACAAACAGAATACGGCAAGTAAAAAATCAACAAGTACAAGAATCACGGTGTAAACAAGTACATTTGTTATTTATTCACATAAAAATGAACAAATACAATATACCGGTACGCTAAATGAGAAACGATACAAAAAGCAGTAAAAGAAAGTTAAAATAAAAATCAATCTTTTCATTGCGTGAACAGCAGAATGACTACTAACATTGTATGTAACATGACAAGCACTGTCACTAAGACTGCAGTCATATTTTGCAAGGAACTGTGATACCATCATCATCATCATCATCATCATCATCATCATCATCATCATCATCATCATATATTTGCTAAAAAGACAATATTCAGCATCTCGTTTAAAACATTAACATAATTATACTGGAAACAGTTGCATTATCATAGCTGTTCAAGTGCATAGCAGTATTTCAGGCTTTTTTCAGCTTATGGATGGCAAGTATGTGACACAAGTTGAGACGCCTGACGTCCTAAACCATTAATGAAACACTACACTTCCTACTGACTAGATGTGAGTATCTTACAGTATACAGCATTCTGACAACAGTTAAGTTCCTTTAACTGACGTTTGTTAAGCACAAAGCTGACATCACGTAAGTTAATAATGACAAGCAATATGACTCTTGCATCTGTAAGTAAACAACTTTGCTGACACGATAACAATTGTTCATGACACAGTTACAGGCTGTGTAAAATTTGTGCTTTAATACTACCCTGACGTATTCCAATCTCCACAGGGAACCAGTATGAGATATATCTGCCAAAGTCATCTGGTACAAAACAGAGTCTAACCATCAAACAAAACAACTACTTAAAGTGCATGATCAGTGCAGAATAAGCATATTGTAGATGTTCTGCATAGTGACACTGTCGTGTCCACGTGCCTTGCCAGTTTTTAGGTTACCGACATGTGTCAATTAATTGTGCATTAATCTTCATAAGACACTGACTGCTCAGACTTAAAGCCATCCATCAACACAGCATGCTCAAACTTTGATCATGTATTCATTAACTGCTTCAGTATTACTGCTAGAGCCATAGTATAATACATCAAGTATCGTACATTTATAGAGCGCATTATGTGAGACACCCCTAATCAACAACATCATCGATATTTAAAAGTTACATCAATATCACAGTTGTCGACTTTCTGCCTTGTTGAAGAAACTCACACAAAAGCTAAATGTACCTTCTACAGCTCACTAAACTTTATACAACACACAACATATCACATTCTACTTTAGGTTAGTGACAACAAAGCCCTGACGAACCAGCAATTATTTTAGCTCCTGCCTATAGCAATCACACTGAAAAACAACACAAATTAAAAGATTTTTCATCCACCCAATTTAATCTTTAATCAAAGTTAGCGAAGTGGTTCAGAAAATGCTAACTTCGTAGTTAGAATTAGCGTGAGGTCTGCACTGGATTTTGAAAGTTTGAATGCAGCTGAATAGTTGCCCCAGACCACTAGCTAGCGTATTTATCATTGGGCCACTTGGGCCTGGCCATGCAAAAATTGACCTGCAAAAAAATCTCGCATAGGGCAAAAAAATGCAATGTTAGAAAAGTTGCCTCGATTATTTTGCATGTTTCTATGTTATATCCAGAAGAAAACAACACAATTAATGCTATCAAGCACTATCTTCGGTCTACTATTCGGACTGGCTCTGCTGTTCGTACATTCTGACATTATGCTAGACTATACGATGCCGTTATTGACGAATTTTGGAAATCGAATCGTCGGCTACAGTTTTGTCAGTAGGCCTAGGCCTATTAAATGGAATGCTTTTGGAAGTGGGGCCAGTTAACATTCAGATTGAATGAACCTTGCTTATGTAGTTTGTGATGTATACTGGCAAACTCCATGTACATCAACATTCATTTTTTATTACGTGCAATATCTATATATCTGAACACGCATTTCCTATAACAATTCTTCAAAATATTATGTGCAAATGTGCGAAAAGCTTCAGCTTCTAGGGGACTTTGTCCCCCAGAACCTCTACAGGGGCTTTGCTCCAGGACCCCACTGGGAGACTTCTGTCCCCAAACCTCCTGATTGGCCCGTGTTTATTCTATACCTATCTGGAAGGAATTCCCCCTCCCCTCCCCAAAAAATTTTCAGAAATCCCCCAAAAATTTGACGTACAAATTCATGGCTGGATGACACTGACAAAAATTTTGGTCCCGATTTGCCTTCATTGTTTAAGCTGCACGAAATATGGTCATTTGATTCTCAGGAAAATCATTCAAATCGTTGTCACAGATGTCAGATTTTAAGGCTAAACTGCACCAAATTCGATTTCAGTTGCGGCTCTACCCGAGACCCCGCTGGGGGAGCTTACAGCACTTCCCGAGACTCCCTACTTCCAACGGGAGGGAGGAGAGGAGAAGAGGAGGGAGGGGGATTCCCCCCTTTCTGAAATCCTAAATACTCCACTGCCCCAGACTGCACGCAGTTTTGACCACATGTAACTTGGTGTACCAATACGTTGTGTGTTGTTGCTGTTCAAGTGAAACAACTGATTTCTTGTGGCTGTTGCAAACTGTATTTTTCAGAGAATTTTTTCTTTCTTTTTTCTTCGTTACATTTGTATAGTGATGGTAACAACATCACACAAGTGGAGACTGTGGACTCATTTGTAGCGTTCCTAACATTACATATGGAGTTATGGAGAATATATATTTATCCTTGTCTCCAGCTTACTCCTGGTCAACCATGTTACAAGGTCTGTTCTTGGCCTTGGCCTTGGAGGCCTGCAGTGGGTCCTTGGTCTTGGCTTTTACAGTCAGTAAGTGCAGACAAAGTATAGCCTATATAGACAAAACCTAACTAACGTAAGGATGAGAACAAAATGAACAGCTGAAGGAGAACAGGAGTACTGTTCATTGCTTGCAAAATCCAGATGCTGTATTTCCACAATACTTCCGAGTAAATACAAAAATTAGCTACTTATCCAACAAAAAGCTTTCAGCTTCTGGGAGGCTTTGCCACCAGACCCTCTGACCCCCCGATCCTCTGACCAGGGGCTCTGCTCTGGACCCTGCTGGCGGCACAGCCCCCAGACCCCCACCCTCTCCCCCAGTATCTGCTATTCCCCCCTGAACTTAGGTGGACTGGAAAAAAGCCTGGATGCACTCCAATACAAACAGAATGATAAAAACAATTGGGCACACTATCAATAAGAATACTTGTTTTAAATATACACAGTGTCCCAAAAACACTGGGCCATTGCTGTTTTTACTAGAAATGGCAGAAATGGTGTGTTACCATGACTGCTGGCATACTGGCATACAGTCAGTTGAAATCACTGGCTGTTAACAGTTCGTACGCTAGCTTAATTGAGTTTCACTGTCACCTGCTCAAAGTGCCACAAACAAGATGAGTACCCATGCAAAGGACCCTGCTGTTTATGTGGTATTTGCAGACAAACTTCAACATTTTCCACTGCTATAACCAAAAAATCTCTGCATTTATCCACAATTAAACATTAACTTAAATTTATTGCCAGACTACTAGTTTTTTACTCCAACAGAAGTCACACTGTGCTGGTAACAAGATGAACTGTGATCACACCAAATCGACCAGGCCCTCAATGCGTCCCAATCTGAATCCATAATTTTCATAACAGTGTATAAATATTTGGTTCTGAACAATCAATAGTTGACACAGCTGCTGGTCAGTGAAACTTCATGTATACTAAAATTTAAAAAAAAAACTCAATGTACATTTAAAACACTTGATGTGTGATAACTTTGCAAACTGTCATGTTTGTGATTTTCATCAATTTGTATTTGAATACTGTGTATGGAAATACAATGATTAGATTAACGTAGAAACTTCTTACTTTACACAACTGAAAATATGTTTAATGACAACGTTTCGATGTCCGTCGGACATCTCGATCACTTCAATGATTAGATTGAAGTTTCTTAGCTTGTTTGTTTTTCAAGGTAAACTGGTGGCATAATTAAGTTCAGGTGGTATAGTAAATATTTTTTTCTAGAAAAAATTTCTGATTGTAACACTTAAGGAATTATTCAAACCCGTCTATAATTGCCAAAATAATCGTAAAAATAATAGTGGCCCAGTTTTTCTGTGACACACTGTAGTATGTCCCATGAGTCGCATGGTGAAATTTGTAAATACTTTGGTACTGGTATTATAGATGAATTAATTTGCATCTGTTAGGAAAATTTAATAACAGATATTGTAGGTCAAATAATTTCTTATACAACACGTATATAGTATGCGACTGTAACAATTTTTTTTTTGCATTTTTATTTGTTTATTTTGTGTACTATTTCTTCATTTTTTTGTGCTCAAATGCATCGGTGAAATAAAGACCTAAATTCGATGCATTCAGCACTTTGACTTCAGTCACAAAGGCATCCAGCCTCAAAAAGAATACAATTACAAAAGCTTTCTTTCAAGAATTTTGTGGACCTAGGTCAACAGCTGGTGACCACGAAACAACATACCTGTGAAACAAAAGGCGAGCAAAAGATAAACAGTATTACACTTTATATACATATGACAATCAGCGGCATGTTGTCAGCTCTCTTCTGTACTGTTCACAGAATCTGGCTGTGAACTCCGTGAGAACACATCTCCATAGTAGTCAATGGCTGTGAGATCTTGTTTACGACGAACCAACTCTTCTACGACCGAATCCTCAATCTAACATACGAAAATCAACTACACAGCATTAATGAAATTTTAGTGGCTTGCTGTTTAATTATTAGAATTCCCAAACAATCAGTCACATCATTAATGTATGGATTATGAAGTGTAGTCAGGCCAAAGATAACATGGAAAGGAGAAGATGACATAGATTTCAGAAGTCTCCATTTATATGACAGAAACACAACAGGTGGCTGTAAATAGAGAACATTACTAAAGGGTAGTAACAACGATTTATTTCTGCAATGAATTTGGGTGATCCTGGCATAAACGAATTTGTTGTTGAAACTACTTTATTAACAGTTATTTACTGTGAGTAATTAACTAAAAAATTGTGTGAAATATTAAAATTTAAAAAAAAAACAATACACAATTTTAACCATTAATTGGCCAGTTGAACCCGCAATAAAACTTATTCGTATGAATGTGCAACAGAGACGTCATGAAATGGTAATGCAGTGAACACCTACTCTGTTGCATTGCCTCAGATCGAGGAAAGTCAAGTCTGGGACCAGTTCTGGCACTCTTTCCAGGCAATTCCCAGTCAGCTTGTCAAGCCCAATCACGTCAAGGTATGTCAAGTTTCTGCAACGTAAAAAAGCAAATAATGTTTCATGTGTTACCCAGAAATACATATCAACACAAAATGTAATTGTATCACAGTGAAAAATTTCAGTTAACTGTAAATAAACACTGCAAACCAAACGTTAGTTAACCATAACTGTAACAGTCAGTGAAAAACAGGAATTAACTTTAACTTAATCTTTAACTCAAAAAAAAATCAAAACTGAAGCTGAAAATCTTCTATCTATTCAGAAGTTATGTCAACAAACTTGTGTCCATGTTTGTAATACAACAGTTACCTGCACGCCTCAAAGTACAGGCGGAGCAAGGTATTGTTATTAACTGTGTGTGTGTGTGTCCATCTGCCGCAAGATAACTCACGAATGTGTTGATGGATGTCCACCAAATGGGAAAGGCAGGGGCATGGGGTGACCTACTAGAAATGATGAAATTTTGGTACTGATCCAATTCAAATATGGATCAAGGATCACATTTAGACTTTACATAACAGTACGAGATGGCCTAGGGCATTTACAACATTTTCTAGCATCTGTCACAACAGTAATCCGCAGATTTTTAGCAGCTGTGACGTGCAGGTTTGCATCCTTTCACAGACACAGTTTAACTAATGTCTGTAGTCGACAAAATGTTGTGATTTCTCACTGAACTGTCTGTCAGCTGTTACTTTCCTGCATGTATGTTGGTTAGTTTTGTAATATCATAACATAACTGTAAGTAACTGAAATAACTTTTTAAAAACTATAACGACTGTATCTAAAACTGGAAAATGATAGTTCTAACTGAACAAACTGCAACTAAAAAGCCATAACTAAAATTTCACTGCAGTGTCAATAGCTGACAAATATACATATCTCAAACAAATGCTTACGTTGTTATTATAACAATCTTCATTCACCGAGTGATTTAGCAGCATACAGAACAGAAATACAGATGTCAAACAGAAAATAATATACACATGTATGTACAGTACATGCAGACAAATATGGCCCAGCACTTTCCGTGGGCCACGGAATTTTGAGCAGTTTTTAACAGAAAAGTTAGAGTATTATTATTCTTTAGCTAACCATAACTTTGCATAGTGCCAGCCTTCAATAAGCAAACAACAGTCAGCCCAGTGATGGGAGGCCATGGAATTTGAACAATTTTCCACGGTGAGCCGCAGAATTTTGCAAACTGGCCTGCAGAATTTGGTCAAATTTTCTGCGGAAAACTGTTGGCCATACAAATTAAAGACAATTTAGACAAATATATATATATGAACAAAAATTAAAGTAACACTTGGAACCCTAGTAAGCAATGCAATTCTTTTGATGCCACTGCCAGTCTAGACTTGGAGGAGGCATAATGTTCTCAACCTGTCCCTTCCTCCATCTGTTGCCAATCTTGTGAACATGATATTTTGAAAACAAATAAACCAATTTTGCTGCAAATTGCCATTTGTTGCTTATCATCGTTTATTACGGCAGAAGGCAGCAAAATATCACATAAGAACACAAAAATACACAAAATTACACACAAGGAGTTAAAACAATCAACTTTGGGGATCCAGTTCCGGTTCCAGTTCCAGTGAGGGGCAGGGCTTGTTCAGTCCCGTAGGCAGTACCGAACTTTGGGGGTCAGGTCAAATGATGCCAAAGTTAGATTTCTCGGCCCTTTGGTCAAGCAGGTTTCCTAGTTTAACTGACACAGGTTCTAAAACATTTACAGCTTGATGAAGAAAAGTCAAAAAAGAGAACACATTAAATCAGCATAAAACAAGCTGTAACTGAATAGCAAACAATTGTTATTATGCTGCAGAAGAAAATGATTCTCGTCGACGTCTACCTGCAACTGTTTACGATGCTGCATAACCCTGCTTCTGTAACATCCCAACACCAGCTCAATGCCAGATGATGGAGGCTGGAACCACAGCTTACCATCAACACAGTAAACACACACAATAACTTGCAAAGTCAACATTAATAATAATAAATAATAAATAATAATAATAATAATTCTAAGACAATGTTTAAGGTACTGTCATCATGGCAGAGCCATCATGGCAGAGCCATTACAAGAGTTCACCCGGTTCATTTGATGAATGTACACCGTGTCCAGAAAAAAAGGTGCCACTAATTTTTTTTTGCTGTAACTTTTACAAATATTGACGGATTTTCATAATTTTATGTGCACAACTTTGCCAGAGAATGCCAAAGTCATTGGCATAAAAATTTATTACCATACATTCGTTATGTTGCTACCATACCATGTAAAAGTCTCAGACACAAAAGTAACACATTTCACACCAATATCACCACTTTGAAAATGTTTATATCGATCACATTTACGAAAACCAGTATCGATGAAACAAACAAAACGCAGCAGAAAGTCAGAGGCTCAAAATTTATGTTCAAAATGTCCACCATTCACGCGAACACATGCATTCAAACGACTACGCCACTGCGCAATCGCTGCCACGATGACGGTGTGCATTGTCCAGCAGCCTCTACTCCCTCAGCAGACGTTCTTTCAACTTTCAACGTTCTTTCAACTCACATCATGAATCCACGAGCGGTAGACCCTCTCTTGAAGACACCAAGTGTATATTCCTTTGCATCCAATGCGCGCTCTGTTCTACCAACCAATTGGTGTAATGCACTTTCTGTTGATTTCCCTGCTTGATAGGCATGGTGTCTGGGATGGATTGGAAGTGTTACCATTGGTATGGATCCACCAATTTCTCCAGTCCTTTCAGTAGGAAGGACGTTAGACTTATCCAAGTAACCTTCATCAATTCTAGTTTTTGTTCACTTGTCTCGACATGGTATCAGCATGTGACAGATGGATGGACGGCTCAAATAGACACGCTATATGCAATATGCACTGCTGCTGCAATGCCGACGGCATAATGTGTTTCTTGCATTGTTTGCTGCTCACCCACTGCAAGTCATACATGTAAAATTTATGTGTTAAAGTAAATTTTACTGCAAAAAGCAAAATGTGTGTATCTTACCAGCAACACATTGCTTGTACAACATCATTTGTCAAATTTGAACATTCAGACAGGTCAAGATATGTCAATTCCGTTAGAGATGAATTAACAAAAAGAGTTTTTAAACCATCAGCAGTCAACTGGCTTCCTTTGCGTATGCCAAGTTCTCTAAGAGATGACATTTTCTGCACACATGAAAAAGGAACTCAAATTATGAGCATGCAATGTGCTTACTGGCACACATCATTACAATGCCAGCACCTTTAAATATGACAATTTATTACACTTTCTAAATCATATCCATAGTAGCATCATGTAAAAATAAGACTTTTAAGCAAAGAGTACACTATTAAGGCAAAAAAGTACACCCAAATAGTATTAAACTAGTACTTATCTATTATAATTTCATTTTACCATGCATTGCTATGCACGTTATGTTACAGCAATTCTGTTTGTCTGTATATTCAATGACCTAATCCATCAATCCTTCTGGCGTAATAAACGATGAATGGATGGATTACATTCGTGTATTGTCTCTAATGGATAATCACATCATTGAGTATCATTCTATCTTTGTATCAATAAACTGTATCCGAATAAAAAAGGAACCGACAGTATTTTGACAATATTTTGACAGATTTGGAGAACTTTTCATAATTTTTGGCAGAACTCATACTTACTGAAAAATTATAAAAAGTCCCATCAATACCCGCATGACACTGTGTAATGATGATGTAATTGTGACGTCATTGAAAAATGCCGTTTTCTCGAGAAGAAAGAGAAATGCCAGAATTCAGTCCGCCTCTACTGTGGCCTCCAAATTTGCTGAATTTAAATCCAGTTGACTCACTCACTCACTCACTGCTGCGCTTGACCAGCTGAAGGTCGTAGCGTCCTCCACATCGAACGATCCTGGCCCGCGATCCAGGCAGCACCAACAGATAGGCCAACGTCTTCTTCCACTTGCTGCAGCCAATTTCTCCGTGGACGACCCGGCGGGCGCTTCCAG
>Ga0209149_1002691_pt1 | contig 10159 bp, 5 predicted proteins | sample WorMetTyACAVOLI2_FD_187423 | JGI IMG/M metagenome (GOLD analysis project Ga0209149, IMG submission 187423) | Marine gutless worms symbiont microbial communities from Max Planck institute for Marine Microbiology, Germany - Olavius algarvensis... ... | reverse complement strand
TGTTCATGGTGCTATATATGTATTTATTTTTTTTGCTTACATCCTTCTCTTTACCTTTTAGTGAGCTGAGTCTGGTGAGATTGGCCCTTGACCTCGTTGACTAACCATCATCCTTCAGTGCTATGACGCTGTTGGTTGGGTCACCTGACCCGTAAAATCGTCTCCGAAATGACCTATAATGTGTCGAGTGGGACGTTAAACACTACTATACTATACTACTATACTACTTCATATATATAGTTGAATAGTTATGTCACATCAGTCATTATTTCTAACTTTTATTTTATGTCTAAATGCAGTCTCTAATGTGCATGTGAATGCCTGTCTTTTATGTGCTACCCTACATCTGCTATAGGCCTAAACCACCAATTAATGGGTTTATTTTGTTAAAGTATATTTATATTTGTAAACGCTGTGTTTAAAAATTGTAGTCTGTATAATAGTCAAGGGCAGTTGACAGTATATGATGCATTTAAAATGGCCGAAACCATAAAATATAATTTGCTTGTAGAAAAAGCAAAGAAAAATTGTTAACTTACTGTTTGACTGCATTATGTAAAACGCAAACTGTTGATGAGCAGGAAAGTTTGCCAGCTGTTGTAAGCGACGGTGATCCGAGTGCCTTGAACTGACAGCATTGTCGGTTTTGAAGGCAGACACTCATTTGCTGTGATAAACAGTGAGAGGCCAAAGCTACTGGTTCTGTTTTGCCAGCAATCTTCTGTTCTCTCATTTATTGTATCTCGTGACCTGTCAGACATCTGATTACGCAGTATTAGTGTCCTGTCCCATCCACAAATAGGTTTGCCGTGTTTATATTCTTATTCACTAATGCATCGAAGTACCAGTTGCATGATGATGTTGTAGCTGTCTATAGGCATTTGTTACAGTGAATTGATGTGTAGCAATTTCTTTCGTTTGGTTGCTCAAACACATATTTGTGTGATTTTAATACTGCCAGCTACAGATGGCATCAACTTTATCCACATCACGTTATGTATTGTGCAGATGCTGGTTGTTTGAGATAATGTATGCATTTGCGATGTACTCCATTTGCTGCTTTCAGTTCTGTGACAGAGTTCAGAATGCAAGTTTCCATTGCACTGAACATGTGACAGAATAATGGTGCCAGTGATTGGCTATTTGTGAGACTGAAATATGATCACAACCGACATTCTGGTTCTGCTGTTCTAGTTTTTAGCTGTTCTCAGCAGTTAAATGTTGGCATATGCAGATTATGTGTTGTAGGAACTCCGCCAGCCCACGGATTCGTTATCAGCAGTGTGTAGTTTCTTTAGTCCACCATCTAATTTCATCAGAGGACATGATTCCACTATGTGGGATGTTGTCTGAGTGGCACCACACACTCATAGGTCGCTATCAGCCAGGCCACAGAGCTTGCGGCAGGCGCCAAAGTGTCCATGATTTCTTCTGAAGCGATTTAGAGCACACCACTGTTTCCTTGGCAGACTGAATCCTGGAGGATAGATAGTCGGGTCCTGGACTAAGCCACAGTTGACCACAGTAGCCAAACTCCATTGAGAAATGATGTCCACTAGCTCCATGAAGGAGTTCGTTATTAGCCGATGTTGAGGTGGATGAAGGAGGTCGCTATTGAGGGCCTGTGCATGGTGCACAGTTGCTTTGGCCACCAGTCCGTCCAGTGCTGCTAGCAATTGAGTGAACATGTGTCATTCATTGTGCATAAAGATTCTGTCGCATAAATTAAACTTTTAATAAGAAGCGGTGTTGAAATTACTGGTGAAGATTTGGAGCATGCATGTGATGCTGTGTTTTGGTTTTAAACTTTGTAAAGTGCCCCCACAACTGCTGTGATGATAGCACTGTAATATGAACATTTGTAGTAGTAGCTAGGCCATCCAGCACTGAGGCCATATCTGATGTGAGTCACAAATTTTAGTGAGATTTAACCTCAAATTAAATCAAGAGTAAAAGTTCAAATCCAGTCAAACGTTGAACGCTAATGGCAGTAGCCAGTCAGTTACATAACAAAACAGTGAACATTTATTGTAATTGTGAGTCACTAATTACCATTAAATTTTAAACAACAGTGACTGGTCAGCTTGGCAGTGAACTGAGATTTGGCAATAACTAGGCAATCATGGACGAGCACTGCTGTTGCACAACTGGTAAAAGTAACCGACACCGTAATATAATGTAGACATGTGCATGTGAGCCATTTCTGGAACAGTGTCGTCATTTTAGAACTGAACATTGCTTTCCGATTCATTTTTTAATCAAATGTTGAAACATTGCAGACATTGATGTTTAATTATTACATGATTACAGTGAGAGGTGTAATAAATTAGTTGTCAAATTTTTGCCAACGGCATAAATTTGGGCCAATAATGTCTTATGGTTGTCAGATAGTCCAAATATTCACTGCCAGTACAAATAATGGTTTTGTTTTTTTGGACTAAAAAGTGGGGTATGGTACCGTACTCCGAAAATTGGGGCACGTTATGGTCATTCATTCATTCATTCATGACAATTTGTAGAGCGCACTATGTTAAAAATGTCGAATCAGAGGCACTGGAGGCAGTCGCCAGGTGGTCAGTTATTGGCAAAGTAGTGAGTTTTTAAGTTGCGCTTAAAGCTGTTGAGTGAAGGGGACTGTCTGACCGAAAGTGGTATGTCATTCCAGATTTTAGGGCGCAGTAGGAAAAACTTCTTTGTCCAAAACTGCTGTTGCAGCATGGCGCAGATAAATTCTCGTTAACTGAGCGGAGGGACCGCTGAGGCTGATGAGGTGTTAATATCGCAGACAGATAGGTGGATATTGTACATATTGTCCTGTCCATGTTCTCCAATTAGCCACATCTGAGATGTGATGTTGGTGTGGAGGAAGGGGGATATTAAGAAAACTGTCTCTGTGTTACAGCATTGTATACTATTATAATGGTGCACAAAGTAGTTCTTACAGGTCGGTTGACTGTATCAAGCTTTGATCTTGCTTGGTTTAGCTCTCTATCTTCTGAGCACCTCTGTGTCTTCGGTCTTCACGGTGCTGTTTTGGTTACATATTTTTCTTAACCTTTTAGTAAGCTGAGCCTGGTGGGATTGACCTGATTGACTAACCAATGTCCGTCAGTGCCGTGACGCTGTTGGTTGGATCATATGACCTGTAAAATCGTCTCTGAAATGACATGTAACATGTCGAGTGGGAGTTAAACCCTACTATACACTATACCCTTTCACAGTGACTGGTAGAGAATGTTTCAACAATTGTCTGTTGCATGTCTGACCATTGTAAGAGTTAAAATTTTGTTGTCAGTAATAGCCCAGAGTGATTTTCCATTTTTATTTTTAACGTGTGATAAATTCACATTAGTGCACTTTCTGTTCAGCTTGTTGCATAAAAGTTGCAGCAATACTTCCGACTGGGTAGAAATTATTCTCTTTCCCAAAAAATTTTCATCACCTGTTTGGGGGACCATATGCCAAATCAGGTGTAACATGAAAAATGGCTGTTAGAGTGGTTGGCACAAGCAGAACATCCTCTCTACCATTGATTCATATACTTAGATTTACGCATAAATTTCCCCCCTTACCTCCAGTTGGCCACATCTGAGATGTGATGTTGGTCTAGAGGAAGGGGAATATAAGTGAAAACTGTCTCATGTCTTACAGTGTTGTGTACTATTATAATGGTGCACAAAGATATGAGCAGTTCTGCTTGGTTTAGCTCTCTATATTCCAAGCGCCTCTGTGTCTTCGGTCTTAATGGTGCTATATAGATACTAAAATTTTTTTTTGCTTACATCCTTCACTTTACCTTTTAGTGAGCGGAGTCTGGTGGGATTGGCCCTTGATGTGGTTGACTATGACACTGTTGGTTGGGTCATGTAACCCGTAAAACCGTCTCCGAAATGACCTATAATGTGTCGAGTGGGACGTTAAACTCTACTATACCTATACGCATAAATTTTTTGTGTGCATCTTTCTACAAATTCATTTGTTAAATTGCTGTGGTGCTGTCTAAAAATATGTGTGCATCATTTTTTGGCCTTTCCCCAAGGATTTTTTTATACACATTAGTGTTTAACATTTATCATACAGATTTTGTGAAGTTCGTTACTGTTGTGCATTGTTTGACTGTGTACTGTGAGGTATACTGGTTGGATCGGTCATGTCCATTTGTAATTAGTCCACAAAAGTAGTAAAAGTATAACTCATTGCAGCCAATAGCATATTGTGTAAACTAACAGTGTGATTGTGAATTGTTTGTGTTGTTTATATTCTATAGTGATCCTGTTGTTATTGTGTTGTTATAAAATCTCGTTGAATGTCGACGGCTTGTAGATAATGTGTGAGACTGTTACTGACTATACAGAATGTGTGCGCTATGTTCAGACTTGCAAATTACTTGTGCAGACATGTGGTTCAGTCTTGAAATGATGGTATATACAATGCAGTGTAATATAACACTGTCTTTACCAATATTGTGCCATTTTGTAACTGACTGAATCCCATCAGTGGATCTTATGTATTGGTCTTGTTTTATTTTTGTCATTTGTAAATCTGTTAATTGAATGTTTAAAGTTCATTTTGTAACTAGACACTCAGAGACCATTCACAAAGGTTTTGGCAGTTCAATATTTTGTACATTTTTGTGAGATTGTTTATTCTGTGGCAGAATTGTGAATTATTATCAAATTAATTCTTATTTATCTCTGTCTGTTTAAGCATGTTCTGTCTTGATAGAGTGAGACTTGTATGTATATTATAAAATATTACGATAATTGGGTTATACTTGTAATTGCATGTTGTTAGTGGCATTTGTGTTCAGTTGTGTTAATCACTCTGCACAAGACAAACTTGTTTGGTCAATATCTCATGAAGAGACAATAATTTCTCAGTAAACTTAATGTGTCACATCGCATTGTGCACATTTTGTTAATTTATTCAGGAATGAAAGCAGTCTAGGCTTGTTGGACTCGTATTTCAACCGCGTTTACAAGTGCTGGAATCAGATGTTGGACATTATATCGTAGGTCTAAGCGAATGATGCATGAGTGCCAATTTTGTTAAAAAGAAATAGACCGCAGTTACACAGTATGCAACTGACCTGCAATTTGTTGTTTATTCGTTAATATTAGTGTCAGTGAAATGCATAATGCTAAACAAGAACCCAGAATTTAAGTTAAAAATAGAGTAAAACCATTCTCACATTAGATGCAGTATGGTAAAGATAAAAAGATATAATACAACACAATACGTATTAGAGCCATATGTAGTTTAGGCTACTAATCATAGGCTGAAAGATGAAGCACAATGGACACAATAACACCGTACGATACGATATAATATGCTACTAATTGATGCTCTTAATGGCAAATTGGAAATATCTTGTGCAGTTAAACAGTCATCAATAGGGCTGAGATTTTAAAGACTGACTGTATCATTAAAATTTTTATTAGTGAATACATACGTGATTTGACAATTACACATATACACCAATATTCAGTTATTGTTTTACTTAGTCCAGATGTTATATGCAAAATGGGCCATATGCAGACCATTTCTGTTTTCTGGTTGTAAAACATAAAACAACACTGAACTTTAAAGTTCACTGTGAACCTGTGGATTGTTCTGACTTAATGTGGCCCGCCCAGTCCCTCATCACTGTACCAAATGTAACGCCCACCCATCAACAGCAAATGTACTAACTTCATATTGTTCGATGTAGCACTATAATCACCTCTGCACTCTAAAGGGTTACGCGATTACTAACAATCGCTGGCTCAATTAATTAATAACAGTTGATAACAGCCTTGCTCTCAATAACTGTGAGACAGTTGTCTAGCCACACAACAGTGTTGGTAAGCTGTTGATTGGCCAGGCCTGTGCCAGCAAGCTGACGAAGAAAGTGTATCAAATTTTTCATGTACTGGACAACTGACGGGAAGCGTAAAACCTTCTGTAATTTGCGCGTGCAAACGGGACACAGGTAGAGCGGCTGAGACATCGCTTCGGCAACTGAGCAACTTTGATTCATCAGACAGTCAAAGAAGACGCAATGTGACATGTAAAATAAATGACACGTCTCGTGAGAGATCACCTGCAAATAAATTATAAACAGAATTGTCCGACAAATTCATCTGTAACGTACTGTGTGTAGGTGCACCCAACATATTGACTCACGAATGACAAAACGGATGCACTTTACTAACCTTTACACAAATTATACATTTAATTTGTATGTTTAGACTGTCCTCAGTCTCAACCAAGCACTTATGAATACTTTTTATCACTACATAAGTTGCCATCTAATTTTTTTTCACCCACATACATTACTAAATACATGTACATGTATCAGACTTGCTACAGTTAGTAAGCTTCATTAAAAAATAGAAAAGCTACTCGACCCAAGGTCGAGAATGATGCCTCCACTAGGCTCCAAATCTAACTTCGTCCTCGTGTGACCTTGAACTTCGACCTCCTACGCCTGAACTTCATCATTGCCCTTCCTGGGGATCACTTGCAATAATTTGCATCAAAATTAGAATCGGTTAATTTGTTTTCAAAATATTGTTTTCACAAGTTTGGTAACGGACGAATGAACGGATAAGTAGAAAATATTACCGCCTACTGCCAGTCTAGTCCAGAGCAGGCATAAAAATTACAACTTACCTTAATCATCTTCCATATCAGATCTCCGTCAACTGCACAGATGTCTGTATGGGCCTGTTGGTCCGAGCGATTTGTTTCAAAGCGTCCAAAACTAACTACTGCACTGTGACGTTCGGCATCTGTCTCGCCCAACACGAAATTCTCTTTCTTATTTGGAAACAAATCTGTCCACGTCATACCGACAACTCCAAATGCATCAGATGGCAGACAGAACCTCGACAATTGCTGATTCAATTCAGCGGCCAACAGCTGTCACACAGCGACATATATACGTGACTAGCAGCTGATGACAAGAGCTTTTAGTGAAACGGAACACCACAGTAGCATATGTGAATGGCATAAGCTACTCCACTGCTTTCAATGACAAAAGCTCCTGCAACTGTATACCTTACATTTCAATGATAATCTACATTTGCTGTCAACATACATACATTTATTCTGAGCACATCGGTAAAGCTATCACTAACATAAACATCTAGTGCAGTTTTGTATGTGTAATTTTCTTGTTTTTCGTTGTTTTATCTTGACTGTATATGTACACTGTGTCTCAAAAAAACCGGACTCCATTACATTTTCAAGTAACTCCAAGTCCGGCCCAATATCAGCACAGTAGATTGCACACTGACTTTTAAAATTCATTGTTTTAAAAGTTAGTTTTCTGTTATTTGTGGTGTTGAATTTTCTGTTAATGTCCTCTGAAATAAATGACCAAACTTGAAACTGCACTGCATTATCAAAGTTAACAAAACCTTCCCACTAGTTACATTGCACTGTCCTTTGCTCTGGCTACCACAGTAAAAAGTCAGCTGGTTCTCGGATTTTAACAGATTTTGCAAAAGTTCAAATGCTGGTAATTGAAGATTAAATGGCAATTCTTTACATAAACAATACTGATATCTGGCCATATTTGTTGGAGTTACTGGAACATTTAACAGGGGTCCAATTTCTTACACTTTGCATATATTTTGCCACGTATTATGCTGCTGCCAATTAGTATGTACACACACAGAATGCAAATTTTCACACACCTGTATTTCCATTAACAGTCCTGGTGAGAACGTAATGAATGAAATACTATAATTACCAATAAACACAAATTTGAATTAGTACTGCAAAAGTCAAAATATTGCATAACGAAATCAAGTACCTGCTGTTTGCCTGTTGATGTATGCACGCGACTCGTCACATGCCATGCTGAAGAGCTTGTGGTGGAGTTTAAATGAATGTTGGCACCAGTAAAAAACACTTTCATAAACTCGTGCAAGAGTCCGAAAAAACCAAAATGCCCATAACCCGGTAGCTGAATCTGAAAGTCAGTCAGAAAAGATGGGAATTCATCAAGCGGCTGCAATACTATGGCGGCCTGAAGCCTCCGAAGTCGGCGAAAACGTAACTGCATATCCATGCCGCTCTTCCAGCGGCGAAAGGTCTCCTGAAACAGTGGAACGGGCAGAGATAGCTTCGGTTTAAAAATCTTGTCCAACACATCATCATTTATTGTGTCTCCTTTTACTTGGATAACTGAACGTTCTACAGCATGATCAACTATCTCTGGACTAATACATTTCTGGTCATCACATAAGTTCAGCTGTCTGTCATCAACAACAGGTGTGGGTTTGGTCCTAGCACGTGGTTTTGTTGACCATGAAATGGAAGAGCATGATCCAGCAAGGCAATAAAAAGTTGCATCATTGCCTGGTAGCTCTGATGAGAGTCCTGCTCCAACCAAATAGTCTACCATCTTCTCTTCACGAGACTTAGTTCGAAACAAATGCATTTGTCGTTCCCCACAGTAACAACAATAAAAGTCTTCAGTAGTTAATGAGTCGCCTAAATTGTGCACAGCTAATGTCCTGTTGCAAACCGTTTCACACAGGCGGACCTGCAACAGCAAATCTACTGTGTTTCAGACACATTAATTAGGCTACATACAAAATGCCAACACTTGTATACAATATGCATGCATTAGAGACCTGCACAGGGACGAACTTTTGTTCCCATCCCCATCCATCCCCGCAAACTTTGAATCCATCCCCAACCGTCTCCGCATAACCCATCCCCATCCCCAACCCTCCCCACTTACTACAATATTTCAAATGAAGAAGCAATCAAATACATAATAGCACAAACATCATCGAGATTACATGAAGCAGTATTATTAGTTCAAATTATGCAATGCAGTCATGATAAAAAAGTAAATAGCTTTGTCTTAGTAGTATTGTTCTATTAGTGCAACTGAATTTGGCAAAATAAAGATATTCATAACAATAGGCTGAATAGCCAGTCAACTTGTCAAGTTTCTGCGCATTATAAAAGTCCATCAACACTATCTCCACTCAGCTGAGTGTGCTGCTCATCCACTGTTTGTCCAGCAGTGGAGAATGCCCACTGTGATGACATGCTGGCAGCAGGAACATCCAACAGACCTTTGGCGACTTGCACGAGTTTTGTCCACGTGGCAGACTTGCTCTCCCAGTATGCCAGGAGCCACAGTTAGAGGACTCCATCCCTGCGGTATACCCACATCAATCAACCCCATCTCTGCAGTATTACAGCAAATTTCAACCAAGATATTACCGCCACTTTCATCTCCATTACTGCGGTATTACCGCCGTATGCCCACTGTCCCCATTACCGTGCAGCTCTCTAGCATGCATGTTGACCTTGTTGCATACAGTAGATATAGAATTCATGCACGGTTGTTTTGAGAGTTAGTGGATAATTAAAGTGACTGACTAAGGATGTCACATCACATTCATCTTAATGTGCTACTGTATTCATACCCCACGTAAACAGTGAGACAACGCCAATGCCACTAGGCTCTCAGAAATGGCTAAACATACGGCCATAGTTGCTATAGAAGCGAACAGGAAACTAATCAAGCTTTCAAAAGGTACCATTTTCAATGTTCTCGAGTGATCTCTTACCCAGATTTCAAGGTCACGATAGTATTCAATGTCAAATAACTCGAAAATTGTACAAGATAGAGATATACTTACAATGGCAAACCAACAGTAAGCCGTATATGGTCTATCGAACCGCACAATTTTCAACGACTTTGCAAGACCCTTAACCCAGATGTCAAGGTCAGGATTTAACGCTGAATATCTCAGAAACAGCACGAGATACAGACAGACATGAAATATTAATAGGGACTTACACACGCCCTACTCAAGGGTGCCATTTCGAATAACCTTGAGTGACTTAGCAAAATATGTAATGAGACAAAGCATCGCACGGTCTCTCTGCGACAGCTGAGGCGTGTCTTTTACTTTTTTGCTACGAAAAATATCGCAAAAATGCTACAGAAAGTAAAAGACAACATTCTCACAATTTCTCGTGGAAGCCTCGTTGCCATGGCAGTGGCAGAGGCAGAGATCATTGCCATGCAGAGATCCGACCATCTCGTCGAATCACTTGACGCAGCTCGCCGGCATCGTTGGGAAGAACTGACGTCAAAGATGAATTTCACACACTCAAGCCGGAAGAGTTGGGCACTGATACG
>Ga0209149_1002690_pt1 | contig 10159 bp, 9 predicted proteins | sample WorMetTyACAVOLI2_FD_187423 | JGI IMG/M metagenome (GOLD analysis project Ga0209149, IMG submission 187423) | Marine gutless worms symbiont microbial communities from Max Planck institute for Marine Microbiology, Germany - Olavius algarvensis... ... | reverse complement strand
ACTCGAATGACAAAAGGTCGGAAACTCAACGAGAGTAACCACCAGCGAGTCTACTAAAGAGAACACGTGCTAATACAGACAGGTTCAGACACGTCTGTCGCCGTCGCCTAATAACACTCAACTGACTATACTGCCGGCACGCGCGCACGCACGTGTCGCGACGCGTTACAAACAAAACACCGCCGGCACGCGTCGCCACGCCCACGTGACCACACGCAGCGAGACTACTCTACCACATTATACATGACACAGTCAAAAACTGAGGGATATCCAGCTTACTCTACTACACGAAATCAAAGAGAAAATTTCAACAACAAAAAAACAACTAAAAATAAACCGTTGAGCATGATAAGTCCGGTCCAGTCTAATGATCGGCGAAGGCAGTCCAGGGGAGGCAGTCCATTCTTCTACAGGCGGCTAAACTCACGTTACAGGGCCATATATCATGCATATATTTATGCATTTTATACATTCCTTCTAGATTTTTTGAACTATCTATTTTTAACCCACGCTAATCTTGAACAAACATTCAAAGGTTTTTCTTGAAAGAAATGATGCTAATCAACTGTCAGTATAATTATACACTGTGTTTAGAAAAAAACATCCACTTTTGTTTGCTTGCACGACTCTTAGAAAAAGTAACCAATTTGAATGAAAATTTCAGACACGGTTACTTTTCCTAAGAGTTATGCAAGAAATCAAAAGTAGATGTTTTTTTCTGAACACAATGTAGTTATCGCAATATTCCGACGGGAACCCTCCTAACGGGGGCGTCAGATGCAAGTGGGGTAGGCAAAACCGTAATTCTCGACCAATATCTGGCTTCACCGCGTGTTGTCAACGCTGCGACCGCCAAGTATTATACACACAGCTAAAAAAAAGGTAAAGGTAAAGGTCTGGACACTTGCTGTAGTGCCACTTACATGAGTCATACTCGTGACCAGCAGCGCTTTACAATCGCGGAAGTGGCAGCTGAATAGCATGAACCATGCAATGGTGCAGCAGCACATGTGGCCATCCATTACCCGCGCTAACGGACAATTGGACCCCAGGGCAGCTAGCAGACACACCATCGCTTCAATCAGCCACACTAGGCCTTCACCCCGTAGCCCACAATAAGTGAGCTACTGCTGATTTCCCGTCCCGCTGAGGGTAGGAGGCTGAGTTGGCCTGAGCACACAGTAGGTTAGGAACTTGCTCAAGGTTGCTTGCAGTGGACCGGGTGTGAGTTGAACCCGCAACTTCTCGGTTAAGAGACCGATACTCTACCACTATACCACTGCACACACCGACTGCGCTTGGTGTATTGTATTGTACTGTTGAAACTAACTACCGAGAAGCACGAAGCATCGCGCGGCCTCTCTGCAACAACCGAGCTATGTACAACGATGGCATGGTTCAGGTGGTAATTGAAATTTACGAATAACGTTCGCCTGTCTCATCTACTGATGAGTGAGGTTCTCGTGCTCATTCAAATCTGGACTTAAAATATATTTGTTTGTTTTAGCTTTCCGAAGCTGATAATGGTTTAATTAACCTACATAACAAAACAGAATTTCTGCAGACATAACTCTTGTCATAACTGCAACAGGTTGACAGTAGTAATTGCGAGTTATACCGACCGCGTAATAATAATACATAATTATTAACGATACTAATAATAATAATAACAACAATAACAATAATAACTAGAAGTTGCAGTCGTCGTTAGCGCTCTCGACGACATGTAGGCTGAAAGCCGTCTTGCAGTTTTTTAGCCGTAGTCTGCCCCGAGATATAGACATTTGCCGAAACTCAATATGGCGGCCACCCTCATGTTGCATCGTATAATGTAATAATTTTTTGTACCCAAAACGGGTACTTTACCATATCTAATTGTATTTTTAAATTAACTTTCTAGCTCTAGTTTTCCAGATATCAGGGGGTCGTAAATTTACATTAGGGGGCCCTGCGCCCCCTGGACGCCCTAGCGGAAAAATTTTGGTAGCCAAAGCGAGTATTTTAACACATCTAATTGTGTTTTTAATTTCAACTTTCTAGCTCTAGTAGTTTCCGAGATAATAGGGGGTCCCAAATTTACATTAGGGGCCCTGCGCCCCCCGGACGCTTCCCTAGCGGAAAAATTTGGACACACCCCCAAGTACTTGCCTATACCTATATAGCTGTAAAGTTTCAGCTTTGTGGCTCCATTAACGTGTGACTTACGGAGAGCTCTCTGTATAATAGGTTTTGCATCGAAAGGTCCCCACAGTGGGGTTTTGGAGGATTTTATGGGTAGGAACGAAGATATTTGGTGGAAATGTATATCCGTCCTTAGAAATGCGCGTTTTCAGACATCTTTGGTCCAGATCTGACGCGCCGTGTAGTAGCATTCTGTATGGGTATAGCCATTTGCCATATGCGAAAATTTGGGCAAGTTTGGGGGCCCCCAGCTTCCCTACCAGAAGTCACATGAAAATTCCGCTGCCGGAAAACACCCCTATGGACCTTCGACTATCACATGGAAAAATCGGAATCATTCTGCGATGTAACCTCTGGGCTGTAGGCTGGTCACCAGAAGGTACTCTTTGGGCGTTTTTATGGGGAAAATAGGCCAAAATCCGAAAATTTGGCAAATTTGATGCCCCGTAGCTCCGCAATCGTACGTCGTACAAAACAAGCTCAGCTGTCGCAGAGAGGCCGCGCGATGCTTCGCGTCATCGAATACTTTGCTAAGTCGCTGAAGGTCAGTAAAGATCACTCGAAATGACACTGTTGAGTAGGCCGTAGTATTCCGTTGAATCTGTGTCTCTATCTCGTACCGTTCCTGAGATATTCAGCATTAAATGATGATGTGACCTTGAAATAGGGGGCAAGGGTCGTTCAAGGTCGCTGAATGTGGCGCCGCTCGATAGATCATATACGACTTACTACAGGTCTGCCATTGTAAGTATAGCTCTATCTTATACCATTTTTTGAGTTATTTGACGTTAAATAATATCGCGACCTTGAAATATGTGATGTGTTATGGGTCTCTCAAGGTCATTGATAATTGTACCATTCGAAAGCTAGGGTATGGTTTCCTATACGCCTTCTATAGCAACTATGACCGTATCTTTAGCCGTTTTTGAGATATTCACAGTCAAAGAATGGCGTGACCTTGAAATCGCGATTACGGGTTGTTCAAGGTCATTGAAAATGGCGCCGTTCAATAGACCATATGCGACTTTCTATTGGTCTGCCATTGTAAGTATAGCTCTATCTTGTACCATTTTCGAGTTATTTGACGTTAAATAATATCGTGACCTTGAAATCTGGGTTAAGGGTCATTCAAGGTCATTGATAATGGTACCATTCGAAAGCTTGGGTATGGTTTCCTATTCGCCTTCTATAGCAACTAAGGCCGTATCTTTAGCCGTTTATGAGATATTCAGCGTCAAAAATGGCGTGACCTTGAACTCGGGGTTAGCGGTTGTTCAAGGTCATTGAAATGGCGCCGTTCGATAGACCATATGCGACTTCCTATTGGTCGGCCATTGTAAGTATAGCTCTATATTGCACCATTTTCGAGTTATTTGACGTTGAATAATATCGTGACCTTGAAATCTGGGTTAGAGGTCAATCAACGTCATTCAAAGGTGCCATTCGAAAGCTTGGGTGCGGTTTCCTATTCGCCTTCCATAGTAACTATGGCTCTATCTGGCATCCTTTCTGAGTTATAGCGAGATACTGGTCGAAAATCGTGAATTTTTCATACCTCCTTGCATTCGGCGCCCCCGCTAGGGGGGGTTTCCGTCGGAATATCGCCATCCCGTTTGGCGTGGAAAAAACTAGAATGGCTTGGCTACCTGATGGTGAAAAAAATTCGAAGATATCTTTATTCGTTTTGACGTAACTCACGAACGTGACGGACAGACAGACAGACACCGCATGACGGCATAGGACGCGCTTATGCATCGCATCGCGCGGCAAAAATTGACCGGATCTTGGAAACTCCCTGGGCCTTGCACTACACAGTGGAGTAAACAGTATCTCTCTGCAGTGCATCCCTTGGCCTGTAGCCTGCTCTGAGTGAGGTGCCTGTTTGACCTGCTCCAAGTTCGGGGTTTTGGAGGCAAATGACCACTGAATGGAAAGTTTTCGTAAATTTCTGTCCAAAATCTGCGTGCCAATGCGATTCACATGTCGTGGCCAAATTTGGCGAAAATCAGCCGTTGCGAAGTTGCCGAAAAGTCATATCGTATTGCTGACAAAAAACTTCGGCGTCGGGGACACTTTTGAGCCCCCATTTTGGCCCCCACTTAACCGATCGCGCCCAAAATTTCGTGAACATTGTCGGCCCTTGACTTGTGCATGTGTACCGACTTTGGTCCGGATCGGCTGCGGTTTTCCGGACTTATTCCGGAAAGAGTCCAAAAAAGTGAAAGGCTTTCAGCTTACAATAACGTTAACGTATACCGACATGTCGCTGCTAATCAAACAAGAACTTAGCTATCGCAAACAGATCGCGCGTCAGCTACGCACACAATACGTCGAGGGCATTCATAGGCCTAAATATTACACCGTGACCTTGAAATCTAGGTTAAGGGTCACTCAAGGTCACTGGAAAGGGAACCATTGGACAGATCATACACGACCTACGAGATTCGCCTTCCATAGTAACTATGGCCGTATCTGCAGCCATTTTGGAGATATTCAGCGTCAAAGAATGGCCTGACCTTGAAATCTGAATCTGGGTTTAAGGTCCGTCAAGGTCATTGAAAATGGCGCGGTTCGATAGACCATGTACGACTTTCTATTAGTCCGCCATTATAACTATAGCTCTATCTTGTACAATTTGCGAGTTATTTGACGTTGAATAATACGGCGACCTTAAAATCTGGCTTAGAGGTCACTCAAGGTCATTGAAACTGGTGCCATTCAAAAGCTTTGGTGCGGTTTCCTATTCGCCTTCTATAGTAACTATGGTCGTATCTGTAGCCGTTTGTGAGATATTTAGCGTCAAAGAGTGGCGTGACCTTGAAAACCAGGTTAGGGGTCGTTAAAGATCATTGAAAATGGCGCCGTTCGATAGACCATACGACTTTCTATTGGTCGACCATTGTAAATATAGCTCTATCTTGTACCATTTTCGAGTTATTTGAGGTTGAATAATAATCGTGACCTTGAAATCTGGGTTAGAGGTCACTCAAGGTCATTGAAATTGGTGCCATTCAAAAGCTTAGGTACGGTTTCCTATTCGCCTTCTATAGTAATTATGGCCGTATCTGTAGCTGTCAGAATTTTGTGAAAATGTTTGATGCTGGTAAAACTAGAATGATTGGGCTACCGAACGGTGAAAAAACTATGACGATATGTTAAGCCGTTTTCATCTGATACCGGAGCGTTACGGACCGACGGACAGACAGACGGATAGACAGATAGACGGACAGATTTGCTATGTCAGTATGCTGACGCGCGATAAAAACGGAGAAGGGGGGATGTCCTTGTACCCTTGACTGAGCACGATACTGAGTGTGTAATGTTTTTTATCGCGCGTCAGCATACTGACGCGCGATATTGATATAGCAAATCTGTCCGTCTGTCTGTCCGTCCGTCCGTAACGTTCCGGTATCAGATGAAAACGGCTTAACATATCGTCACAGTTTTTCACCATACGGTAGCCCAATCATTCTAGTTTTACCAACATCAAATATTTTCACAAAATTATGACGGGATCACCCCCTGCGGGGGCGCTAAATACAGGTGGGGTATAAAAATTTTGCGATTTTCTACCAATAAGTCGCTATAGCTCGCAAACGATACAAGATATCGCCATAGTTACTATGGAAGGCAAATAGGAACTCGTATGCGATCTATCAAATGGTGCCATTTCCAATGACCTTGAACGAACCATAACCCTGTTTTCAAGGTAACTCCACTCTTGGACGCTAAATATCTCACAAACGGCTACAGATACGGCCATAGTTACATAGTTTCAATGACTTTGAGTGACCTCTAAGCCAGATTCCATGGTCACAATATTATTCAACGTCAAGTAATTCCAAAATGGTACGAGATAGAGCTATAGTTACAATGGCTGACCAATAGAAAGTCATACATGGTCTATCGAACCGCGCCATTTTAAATGACCTTGAACGACACCAAATTCGTATTTCAAGGTCAGGCCATTCTTTGATGCTGAATATCTGCGAAATGGCTGCAGATACGGCCATAGTTACTACGGAAGGCGAATAGGAAACCATACCCAAGCTTTCAAATGGTACCATTTTCAGTGACCTTGAGTGACCTCTAATTAACATTTCAAGGTCACGATAATATTTTAACGTCAAATAAATCGACTAATAGTAAGTCGTGTATGATGTTCCGTTTCCAGTCACTTTGAGTGACCCTTGACCTATATTTCAAGGTCATCTGTAATTAGACCTATAAATGCCCACGACGTATATTGTGTGCGCAGCTAACGCGCGATCTGTTTGCGATAGCTAAGTTCTTGTTACTCACGTTTTCTGCGTCTGCTGTATCAATCAAACGTTAAAGCAACAGGATCTGATCTGAAATGCGTCGGCACAGGTATACACTCACTTTATTAATTTAAATACTTTCTTAGCCCTTGTATTATGCTTCTATTTTTATGCTCACGTATTGTGTTTGGGGGTGAAAAACCCTCACACATTTAATTACGAAAAAACAATGGTTATTTTTCCAACGGCAAACCTCAAATTTTCGACCATGACGAGTTCAAATACAAAATACAGTGTTCCTGAATGATTTCTGACAGACAAGCGGAAGTAGCAAGTCAAGAAAATGTGTGAACATTCGCTGAAACGTGTCGTTCTCGTGCGTTAATTGTCCAACGCAGGCGCAAACCGACTCAGAGCGCGAAATAATGAGTCGAATCAGCAATTTACTGCATGCAATTTAAAGTGTATTGACAGGAAATCGATAACTTTGCTTCCATACTCCTGATACGTCATGCACTGGCAACATGTTATTGAAAACAATAACGTTATATTGTATATCGGTCGTCGTCGTTGTCGCAATCATTCGGGGACACTTTCTTTGAGCTCGCCGTAGTCAAAAACTAGACTTTGGCAAGTCTTGTATTACAATAGTACTTATTTTGGATCCGTTTTCATCATATTAGTCAACATTAGCTTAAAATTTTGCCAGATTAAAAACATCAATAGGCCCTACGTTTTTGACGTCAGGCCTAACAACTTCCGGTGCACCGATTGGCCGCGTGATTGTTGCATTTTATATACCCAGTCCATATCCAGGAAAAGTCATGACACGGCCCGGCTCAAAGCTGAATACAAATTTTTATGATTTGAAAAGGCTTTTTTTTACCTCCAAACACAATACAAGGGCTAAACTCTTGTAGTAATGATTCCTTAGTTTTGTGTCTAGGCCTACACACAACTAAATAAATAAATTATTTTTACCAACAACACGCATTATTATTATTATCCGTTGTCACCTCCGTCAACAAGGCGGAGGTTATGTAATCGTTCTTTCTGTCTGTCTGTCTGTCTGTCTGTCTGTGTGTCATTCTGTCATTCTGTGAGCAGGATTACTGAAAAAGTAAGGAGCCGATTTCATTGAAACTTGATGCTGTGATTGGGCCTACCAGTCGGAAGAATTGATTAATTGATTTGCTGGTGATCCGATCCCAGATACATATTCCGGATCACTTTTCCATTTTCCTCACCATTGCGGAATAGGCGATTTTAGGATATTTATCAGCATTTCTCATACAGTCAACGCCCTATGTTCACGAAACTTGTGAAATGACTGACACCGACAAAGTAATGAATCCACAACATCCGGATCCGGATTTACATCCGGATCCGGATTAATCCGGCAATCCGGATTCGAATCCCGGATCACTTGTAGTTGAAATTTGGCGTTGGCGGAGGTTTACGCTCTCTGAACACAGTCTTTTTCTTGTTGTTGTTGTTGTTAGTAGCCTATTATAGTATGTCTTGGCACAGTTTGACGTCACGTGATAACAGTATTTGTGCCCAAATAGATGTTCGCCTGCAAATACACTGTGGAGCATAAAAACGTGGCAGCAAACTTTTGTCAATAACTCTGGCAAAGCAAATCTTAACCGATTTTCATAAATTTTGCACTCCCATAACTGGAATTAAATTTGTAATAAAATGCATTCATTTACTTACTTATTTATTTTAACGACGTTTTTATAAGGACGTCATAAATACGTCATTGTTTACTGACGACATTTGTAACTTTTGCCTAGGGATGTAAGGATTCTACGATTCTGCGCGCGCAGAATTTTGCGCAGAATCGGCCATCACCGTGCGCAGAATTTGGGGTCCTGTGTAGAATTGAGGAAAATTTACCAAATGGTGCAAAAAATGCAAAAATTTTCCTGATATTTGTTAACTTTTTCACTTACAACGGTTAAAGTTACACAGTGTACCACTCGTTAATTTTTTTTCCGCAAAGTGCACGACTGTACCTGCAACACTGACACCGGCTGACATCTGTATACTAGCCGACCACTAGTCACAATGCATTTTTAACAGGCTAAGACTACGTGTAAGTTGAATAGTAACTTTTAACTTAATTGGACCAACAAGCCACGATACTCTGGCATCGATGTTACAGACAATTGTACCATAGAAAAAAAACGGGTTGAAATGTTGCGCAGACTTTGCGCAGAATTCGCAAACTGGCGCGCAGAATTTGCAAATTTTTTGGCGCAGAATTCTGACGTCCCTACTTATGACCGTGTGGTGTGGACTGGAACAGCGCACTGTGGATGACGCCATTGATCAGTGGCGACGTCGTCTGTTAGCCTGTGTTGACGCTTAAGGCGGACATTTTGAACATAATTTAGGCCTTGTCCGCCTTGAAACTTCTTGTGAGAATTTTACGTCGGTATTTTAATGTTTCAATGTAAACGTTTTAGTGCTTACGTGAAAACAGCGTTGTTTTCTGATTTTGCAAGGTAGTGTGCTTACACACGCAAAGTGAAGTGAGACATTTTGGTATGCTGAGATGCGTTATTCATTTCTAGTTAATTTGATGCAAAAATTATCGAAATCGGTCAATATTTGCAGAAGTTGTTGCAAAACGTTTACTGTCACGTTTTTTTGTGCCTGCAGTGTGGTGAACCTGGTGTGTAGTGTCACTAGGGCTCCAGCAAGTAATTGAGTTACGGAGATAAAATGACTACAAAAACTACTCGTGCAATTGTTCACTAAAAGGTAAAGGTCTGGACACTTGCTATAGCGCCACTTACATGAGTCAGACTCGTGACCAGCAGCGCTCTACAATCTCGGAAGTGGCAGCGCCGCAGCTGATTGGCATGAGCCAATGGTGTCGCAGCGCATTGTGGCCATCCATTGCCCGCGCTAACGGACAATTGGACTCACGGTGCAGCTAGCAGATATACGATCGCCCCAATCAGCCACACTAGGCCGTCACCCCGTAGCCGTAGCTACTACTCATTTCCCGTCCCGCTGAGGGTAGGAGGCTGAGTTGGCCTAGTCTAGTACTTGAAGACTACTAAGCAGGTGCTACCAGTGGCAGCCGCCAGCGTTCTGTACTGTCATCTGATCACATGATATGTTTGTTGGTGGCTGTATACAGTGTACACGCTAACAGTGACTGCATTTTTGTCGAGCATCGGCGTAGCACAGCACGACGGCTAGTCGGCGCCGTCTCTCTGGATGTCTAACACAAGCCGGTACTGTGTCAAAACAAATGAACGTAGGATCACACGGTTTTCACCAATGGATAGCGCAGGGAATCTAGTTTTGAGACCATATTTCATACGGTAGGTTACAGGGGAAGACCACTTGCGAGGCCTCTCGGACGAGAGTGGAGTGTGTAAACGGCGAAAAAAGCAGATTTCTATATTTTCCTCGATGTATCTCGGAAACAATAGGAAAATGACTTAGGTTATTATTAAGACACTAACAGGAAATCGCATACAACTCCATTGGTACCAATTTCGATGATCTTGAACGACCGTAATGCAGCGCGTTCGCTTTTTCCGGAGCTCGCTATTATTATTATTATTATTATTTTTTATTTTATTTTTTATTTTTTTTTATTTATTTTTTTATTTATTTTTTTTTAATTATTAATTATTATAATTATTTATTATTATTATTATTATTATTATTTTACTATCTAACGCTAAGGT
>Ga0209149_1002689_pt1 | contig 10160 bp, 4 predicted proteins | sample WorMetTyACAVOLI2_FD_187423 | JGI IMG/M metagenome (GOLD analysis project Ga0209149, IMG submission 187423) | Marine gutless worms symbiont microbial communities from Max Planck institute for Marine Microbiology, Germany - Olavius algarvensis... ... | reverse complement strand
TTGTTTGTCTAAGTTTGTGTCTCACTCAGAACTCACAAGATTTTAGACTTGAGGAGCTCAAGGCGGTCTCTAGCACCGCACACGTCAGGGATTCAGTAGAGCATTTCCATTTTTTGGCAGAAAATTGTGAATTTTTTTCTCTAAATGCATACTGGTGCATTCTGACACAGTTTCTTCCAGTTTACAATCCAGTCACAATCCATTATCGGCTTAACTACGTTTGCGGGTAAAGTTTGCCATACCGGCTTTAGCCCCCACATCTTAGCCAATGCTCATATCATATACTAAATATTTTTTTGGTTTTTCTTTATTTTGTCTAAAACACGTTTTAATGTATTTTTTATTTATATTGTGTTTTTTAATTTTGTTTGCATCTTGCTCTTAGCCTTGTGACGTATGTTCGTTTGAATTTAAAATGTTGACTTGAAAGTTAGTTATTACGCGCTACAATTTATGTTGCAAAATTTACTCATTTAAGCTGTTTCTATTAGGTTGCACTCTACGGAACGTTAACGTCATGATAAACTGTATTCTGTTTAAGTTGACGGTGCGTTATTAATTTGTGAGTAATACGAATAGTCGTATCATCAGTTTTAGTTTGTGTGGACTATCTGCTGCGACTTGTTTTTTTTGGAACCAATACCGATTAGTCAATGCTTTTATATTTTTTTTGTTTTTATATATTTTAAAAATGTGTTTTTCACGTTTAAAAAAATAGTTTACAACTATGCTCCATGGCAGTGAGACCTGGGCTCCAAACGCCTCCGATCTACAATGCTTTCGCAGAAATGACCGTGCCATGATCAGGTAGATCTGCGGTGCAAAGCTGGAAGATGAGATTTCCTCGGCTGTGCTTCTCCAGAAACTGGATCTAGACGAGATCACGGCTGTTCTTCGCACACGGCGTCTTAGGTGGTACGGGCACGTACAGCGTGCCACTTCGTGCATCAACTCCATCACGCGTTTGGGGCTTCCAGGCACCAGAGATCGTGGGAGGCCAAGGAAGACGTGGTCCGCATGTGTGAGAAATGATATGACTATATGCAACCTGGATGGTGTCAACCCGTTAGACAGGAATTCATGGAGAACGAGTGTGAGGCGTTGCCAGGTGTTGCCTACCCCGGAGTCCGGGACCATAGCAGCACCGTAAATACCCAAACCGAATATGATGATATGATGAATATATGTTTCTTTACATCTATGGCTCAGATGCTGAGTTCTGGAAAACCATGGACAAGTTATCTGGCACAGTGTGGTGTAAAAGGTGTGATATAACAACCACGTAGTTATACAGTGTACCTGGCACTGATGTGTGGAACAGTTGGCCGATGCGCTGAACTTGATGCAGTAGTTGACGCCGGCGACCACCTACAATAACGATGATCATCTTTATTAACCAAATTAGGATTAGAATGGTCGAACCTTTCTCTTTCCTCTCCCCTCCCCCTTCTATCCTTTACCCTCCTTCTCTCCAGCTCCCCTTCCCTACCCCTTCCCCTTTCTCCCCGTGCCGCGAAGCGCCCCCGCCTTAAATCCAGCTAGGGGGTCAGAGAGAGCGCGGTGAACTCCCCAGCGGGTCCGGGCATGCAGAGCTCGGCCAACAAACGACTTTGGGTGAAATTTGGGGTTAAAATTAAGCACCTCAGTACAACCTTTTTGTTTGGTCGATTAACTGTAAAAAAATTGCAAAGTTGATCTATATTAAAAGACGAATGAAAAAAACAACATGACATTAAACAAGTATTAAAACATTAAAAAACATAATTATAACGTGTCGCTGTTCAATATTAGTTTCCGGCTTAGTGTAGTGGCAACACGTTAGACTTGATCAACGTAGTTACTCTACGCTAGGCCCGGTTAGTCCCTGGATGGGTAAACCACCTCGGCGCAGAACCAGGCACCCAGGCCTACTCAGCCAGAGCCCAACCTCTGTGCCAGGCTGGAATGAGTAGGCCTACCTGGCGAAAGCCGGGGAGATAACATGTACATCGCGTGATACACCAGCCCGTATCCGTGGTCTTGCAGTGTGGTGCTGGTGCCTGGCTGAAGAACTAGCTGTAAGAGATCAGCGCCGACGTACGGGAAGCGGTAGCGCATATAGAGGTGTGTCACACGTAATGCGCTATACAAATCAACGTTTGTTTTACTTTACTTTACTTTAATTTACATTGAACACACTGGCGGATACATAAAAAGTTAATTTTTTGCAGCTTCTCGCCAGAATTTTTGAGCATTTTTTTTTGTCTCAGAAAGGGGTTACTAGCGGATTCTAACGACGGGAGAACTGAGTATGGCACATGAAAGAGTGAGCGGGGATTTGGTATGGGCCGAGTCTATTGTGCGATGAGCCGGAACTAGACCACATGGATGGTTATCGCACGCGCGATATATTGATATAGCAATTCTGTCCGTCTGTATGTCCGTCCGTCCGACTGTCTCTCCGTTACCTTCCGGTGTTCTATGTAAACGGCTTAACGTATTGTCATAGTTTCTTCACCACATTATAGTTTACGAGTATCAAACATCTTGGCGAAATTTCGACGGGGTCAACCCCAGCGGGGGCACTGCAGCTATAGTCAGGGCCTAACATATTTCAAAATGTCAACTACATGCACACAGAGGGACAATGGAGCACGGAGGCGCGAAGCGCCGGAGTGCCGAGGGGGTGGAGTCTGGGGAGGGGCGCCGTTCCCCAGTATGGGGGTCTCGGGGCATTGCCCCAAGAAAATTTTGAAATTTAACAGTGCAAATCTGTTCATTTTTTCCACGATCTCAAGACAGAGATAGCTCTCCCATCCGTTGTTTTTCATTCACTTACTGCCTATAGGTTATCTGTTCTTATCATCTCCGTCAGAAATCTCTATTGCATTTTGCTACTTCACACTCCAGCAAAGTCAACTGCACACTTTGTGTCAGAAAACACACAATTTTAGGCCCTGGCTATAGTGTGTGGAACAGTTTGACAACGGCAGTGCAGTCTTAAGTCACTGGACATTTTTCGACGCCGGCTGAAAACTATAGGGAGGGTACAGTACGAACGGTAGAACTTTTTTCCTAGAATTTTTTTCCTACATTATTAACGATCGTATTAATGAAAATTTTTAGCACTGACATGCAAGACAATTTAACATCAGGTACATAGCAGTATATAGCAAAAACATGAACATGACAGGCAAGGATAGATTGGCTCGATAGAGCACTTACAACCATCCTGAAATCCATCCATCACTTTCTACGTCTGCTGCGTAGAACGTCGCGTGATCGAAATGTTTACTGACTACCGTTAAAGGTGTACTCCAACGAACTTTTTTTAAATTTCAAGTAACGAACGACTTATGTAGAAGTTTTACAAAAATTGTAATTATTTTATTTTTAAGTAAAGCAAGTTTTATAAAAATGACTTTGTTATTTCAATATATTGTGTTAAAAATAGAACCATCATTAAGGTAGGCCTACTATTTTAATTTCTTGAGTTCGTACGCCTTTACTATAATGAACAATGTCATCATGCGCGAGGAAAACTAGTTCCTGTTACCGTACGTAATATTGTTTAAACGCGTGAATTTTCGGCAACATATTTCGTCTGCTGGCGCGAAAGATTATTAATTCTATAAAAGAAACTAATTGCTGCAACGTATTAATCACGGAGGTACTAACAGAATAGCCGTATTCATTTTAGTTTTGTTTACAATTTACGTCGTAAGACTCTATGGAATCCCGCAACCACGAGTAACCCAAATAACCCAACAGCTGGTTATCAGTACTTTCGAGAATAAAAAGTTTGAAAATTGTTTTCTCGCTACACAAGCGGATTAATTTTAATTTAACTATCTAAAATGACTTGCATATAATGTGCACTACACGGCGATTGTACTTATATATAATTTCTTTCGCACATACATGCAGCCAGTAAAAAAATAATAATAAATAAGAAGAAGAAAAAAATAAAAACGAGAAAAAACTAAGTAAACTAACTAGATGACAACAAATCGTGAACACAAATTAGACACGAAAGCATCACACAGTACAGAGTAACGCGAATCACCTAAAATTCTATCCATAAAATTATAACGTCTTTTTTCAATCAATTTAGACAAACATGGCTTATGGCTAATTCATTTTTTTGGCCGGAGTACACCTTTAAAATAATTCATTGTTCTTTATTTATTTATTTTATGTTACTCAAATGGTCAGATTTTAGACAAATGTCAAAATATTTAAATACAAAAAAATATAAAACAAACTTTTCGTTCACCTCCGCCATAAGTGGGCGTGGCCAAAATAGCTAGCAAAGAAAAATCTGCTACGGTAGGAACTTTTTCCTAACTGTTAGAAGTGCGTTCAATAGGTTTTTGCTACGCTAGGAAAAAAGTTCTACGCTAGAGGTGTGTAAAGTAGTATGGTCGCCCACCTTCATTGTAGGCCTATGTGAATGCTAGGTGGCTGGCATAAAGTATCAGGCCGACATGGCCATGGGTTGGGTTCATCCATGGCTTGGGTTGGGTCCGAAATTTTCGCCTATGAAATGGGTTGGGTTGGGTTTAGTTGCCAGAAGTTAATAATTTTTTCACTACCACTGCGTAAATCACTCACTGTGATTTATCATCACAGTTTACATCATGAATTCTTCCCACAACTACCGTTAGGCGTTGCGTTTTACTTACTTATAGGTTTCTGATTTATGTAGCCGATTTGAACTACATTATGTTGCTGTTCGATGTTGGGTTGGGTTGGGTCACGAGTGACTACATAAGTCGTGGGTTGGGTTGGGTTACAGAAAATGGACCCACGGCCATGTCTGATTTGGATGAAATGTTGCGTGCCGACAGATGTCGGGACATGGACGAACTGATTAACCTTTTAGCCCCATCCGGATTGTAGTCCGGATGCTGGAACCGGATTGCTTTCTCCGATATCGTATGCCCTGCAACGCGGAATTTTATTACGTCGGGAAAATCCCACGTACATGTAGGCCTATTGGGCGCGTGGTTTTAAAATGGTTTTATTGACCGCCAGCCGCGGGAACAACTTCGTCGGAGGTACATGCGCTCGACAAGTGCCCTTCTAGTTCGACTTAGGCTACGATATTTTTTTCGTCGTAATAATGACAGATGTGGATATTTCAACTCAGTTCACGCGGCTGTCGAGTATTTCGTTCGTGCATAATCTAAATGTGTTGTCTATTACAGCGAAGTGATGAGAAACAACAAGATGGTGATGAAACCCTGTCGGGAGCCGAGTCGTTACTGCGTTCTGACGCGCGACATAAACGTAGCCACACCGTGGTCAGTTTTTCTCTGACTTTTATCTTCTGATCTGCGATTTTGTACAGTGAATCTACAATTATCTAACATCCAGTGGTTAACCCTTTAATCGCCACATTAAAACCGCAGTGCAATGGACCAGCATATAACGATACAGTGATTGGTACATTGGCCGTTGATGGGTGGGCTGTTACATTTGGTACAGCGAAGAGGGGACTGGACTGTAACAGTCCGCCCATGAACGGACAGTGTATCAATCACCGTATTGCTGTATAATGGTCCGTTGCTCTGCGGTTTAGTGTGCCTACTAAAGGGTTAATTATCGTACAACTGTTTATATGACGTGGAATGTATGGAATACAGAGGCTGGATTGCAATGTGTGTTGTAGTAAATTGGACGAGACGGACTTTGTACCTGACGTCGACCCAGCAAAGATTGTCTGTCCGTCTTGTGTCTGATGCCATCGACAGCATAATCGTATCATCAGCCCGTTTACTTACTTACTTACTTACTTACTTTACGTCAACACCGCTTGCACGAGTCACACATACGGAAGTCGCTCGTTTACCGTTCAACTGCAGACAGTGTCGTGTCATCGATTGAACAGATTCAGCAGAACATAGTGATGCGCGGAAAACCGAAATTCTGTTCGGATTCGGTTTTTAAAACCGAACCGTCCAAAAATTTGACATCCGGCATTCAAATAAAAAGTGACTAAAAGTAACTTTACTTGCAATAAATGTGCAGATAAAGAACGTTCTAAAACACGACCGAAACAGAGTTTAGCATGTAGATTTTAGAATGCAATTATACAATTTACTTGATGTCGTTGTAGTGAGTTACGTCAAAGTCATGTCATCCAATGTCGCTGTAATATCTGCTGCAAATTGACTACTCGGCTATTACATGAGTAGTAAATAACTATAATGTCCAAACCGAAGCGCGTTTTTTTAACCGAACCAAAACAAAACTCATTCCCAACCAAATCCGAGTTTTTTTTAAACCGAACAGAAAACAAACAGAAATAATTTTAAAAAATATATTCCGCACATCCCTAGCAGAACACACGTGACCGCGCAGTGCTTTACCATCATCATTTTAACTCACAGATCACACAGATCCGCATTAGCCTATTGATCAACTTTATTCACTATAAAGGTATATGAAAGCCATGCAAAGACAACAGAGCACTCTGAGAGCGTACACCTCTGCCAACGGCAAGTGCGCTTGACCCACTAAACTTCGGTTGCCAAAATCAAAAGTGATCCGGGATTCGAATCCGGATTTCCGGATTTATCCGGATTTCCGGATTTATCCGGATTCGGATGTCTGCCAGATCGCTGCCAAAATGTAGTGGATCCATTCTGTTGTCGCCGTCAGTCATTTCGCCGAGTTTCGTAAAAAATTATACGTTACGAGAAATGCTAATAAATCTGCTAAAATGCCCAATTCTGCTCGTGGCAGTGAACAAGTGATCCGGAATCCGTATCCGGGGTCGGATCACCACCAAAAGTAAACCGATTCTTGCTGTTGGTATGCCCAGTCATAACAGCAAGTTGCAATGAAATCGGCTGAATACTTTTGCGGTAATCTTGCTCACACACAATCACAAATACACAAACAGGATCGAATATATAACCTTTCCAACTTCGTTGGCGGAGGTAAAAACAGAAACGAGACGAACCGGTAAATAGTTAACCATACATACAGTAAGATAAACTATGTGTGTGACTATCAGCGTTATCAACAAAATATGTGTATAGCACATACTTGCCAAGACACATATTTCCTGCACAAGAAGCTCAGCTGTCGCCGAGAGACCGAGCGACGCTTCGTGTCATTGAATATTTTGCTAAGTCACTCAAGTTCACTCAAGGTCATTCGAAATGACACTGTTGCGTAAGGCGTGTGTAAGTTCCTATTAGTATTTCAATGACGCTATGTCTGAATGTCGTACCATTTCTGAGATATCCAGCGTCAAAGAATGGCGTGGCATTGAAACTCGGGGTATGAGTCGTTCAAGGTCATTGAAAATGGCGCCGTTCGATAGACCATACACGACGTCCTATTGGTCGGCCATTGTAAGTATAGCTGTATGCTGTACCATTTTCAAGTTATTTGACGTTGAATAATCATGACCTTGAAAAGGTCACTGAACGTCATTTAAACCGGCACCATTCGAAAGCTTGGGTGCGGTTTCCTATTCCCCTTCCATAGTAACTATGGCCGTATTTTTAAACCGTTTATGAGATATTCAGCGTAAAAGTATAGCGTGACTTTGAAAACTAGGTTAGGGGCTGTTCAAGGTCATTGAAAATGGCGCCGTTCGATAGACCATATACGACTTTCTATTGGTTCGCCATTGCAAATATAGCTCTATCTGCTACCGTTTTTTGAGTTATTTGACACTGAATGATATCATGACCTTGAAATCTGGGTTAGAGGTCACTCAAGATCATTCAAACTGGTACCGTTCGAAAGCTTGGGTGCAGTTTCCTGTTCACCTTCCATAGTAACTATGGTCTATCTTGCATCATTTGTGAGATAAAGTAAGATCTTGGTCGAAAATCGTGATTTTTCATACCCCCCTTACATTCGATGCCAACGTCAGGGGCGTCCCGTCGGAATATTGCCATCCCTTTGGTGTGGGAAAACTAGAATGGTGGCGTTACCCGATGGTGAAAAAACTTTGAGGATATGTATAACCGTTTAGACTCAATACCGGCGTGTGACAGACGGACGGACAGACAGAAAGACACAGACGGACAGACAGACGGACATCTTGCGACGGCATAGTCCACGCTACGCATACGCATCGCGCGGTGAAAAACTAAACATTAGCTTCATTTGGTCACCAGCTGTAGAAACTAGAGAGCTAAAGACCGTCCATGGTCATATGATGGCTCCGCAGCAGCATGTGTACAGTGGACTCGCCCGCCCCCCGCCCGCCGTGCAGATGAGTCGATGTTGGCACGAGACAACGGGACGGACAACGGGGAAGACACGGTGAAACATTACGACTTCGCTGCAAGCTGTGAGGAGGAACAAAAATATCGGCATGCGTCAGATGCAACAACAATACAATACAACACAACGTTTAACCCTTTAATGGGCACATTAAAACCGCACAGCAACGGGCCATTATAGAGCAATACGGTGATTGGTACACCGGCCGTTGATGGGTGGGCTGTTACATTTGGTACAGCGAGGTACAAGAAGCTCAGTCCCCTCCTCGCTATACCAAATGTAACATCGACGGCCAGTGTACGAACTTCATGTTATTCGATGTGGCACTATAATACCCTGTGCCCATTAAAGGGTTAAAATATCACAGCAAAATGTAGGCTATACAGTACACCGTTGGCCACAAAAGTGTCACTTTTAGTTTTGCGATAACTTTGGCAAATATAGACCAGTTGCGATATAATTCTTTCATTGTTGTTTTCTCAAATGAATGCCAGAGGAAGCTGTTTAAATATTCCACCTGGCCTCAAATACGTAGCCGCAGTACACAGAAAAATTTGACTGTTCAACTGTACAACTTTACTGCAAACTTATTCAATTCAAGAGTGCTGTAAAATCGTTCACTTGCAGTAAGTGTTCGTCAAGGATCTCGAATCGTCATTAACGAATCTATGCATATTAATTTACGGGCAGCGTGTACGTGTTCAAAGTGTCCGCTCTGAACACACACGCATGCTTGGAGTCCATCACGTCCACGTAGATACAGCGACGGCGTGTTGTTCAGTGCCATGTCTTGCAGAACATCGTAATGACGCCGTAATGACGTCAGCAGCACATAGAAAAGTAATAAAGCGAAGAAAACAAATTAATCGTACAGAAATGTTCCTCTAGCTTATCACCCTAAACCGGAATTTAGGCCAACGTGTGACCGTGTACAGATTATTCTAGCTAATATGAATGAAAAGTTGTAGTTGATATTCAAATTTCGCAAAAATTAGTACAACGATTTTTATCGCGTGTCAGCATACTGACGCGCGATATTGATATAGCAAATCTGTCCGTCCGTCCGTCCGTCTGTCTGTCTGTCCGTAACGTTCCGGTATCAGATGAAAACGGTTTCACATATCGTCATAGTTTTTCCACCGTACGATAGTCCAATCATTCTAGTTTTACTGGCATCAAACATTTTCACGAAATTCCGACGGAGTCACACCCTGCGGGGGCGCTAAATACAGGTGGGGTATATAAATTTCGCGATTTTCTACCAATAAGTCGCTATATCTGGCAGACGATACAAAATAGCGCCATAGTTACTATAAAAGGCGAATAGAAAACCGCACCGAAGCTTTTGAATGGCACCAGTTTCAATGACCTTGAGTGACCTCTAACCCAGATTTCAAGATCACGATATTATTGAACGTCAAATAACTCGAAAATGGTACAAGATAGAGCTATAGTTACAATGGCGGACTAATAGAAAGTCATACATGATCTATCGAACGACGCCATTTTCAGTGACCTTGAACGACCCCTTACCTGGTTTTCAAGGTCACGCCATTCATTGACACTGAATATCTCATAAACGGCTACAGATATGGCCATTGTTACTATCGAAGGCGAATAGGAAACCGCACCCGAGCTTTCGAATGGCACTAGTTTCAATGACACTGAGTGACCTCTAAGCCAGATTTCAAGGTCACGGTATTATTCAACGTCAAATAGCTCGTAAACGGTACAAGATAGAGCTATAGTTACAATGGCGAACCCATAGAAAGTCATACATGTTTTATCAAACCGCGCCATTTTCAATGACCTTGAACGACCCCAAACCCAGATTTCAAGGTCAGACCATTCGTTGACGTTGAATATCTCCGAAATGGCTAAAGATACGACCATAGTTACTATGGAAGGCGAATAGGAAACCGTCCCAA
>Ga0209149_1002688_pt1 | contig 10163 bp, 8 predicted proteins | sample WorMetTyACAVOLI2_FD_187423 | JGI IMG/M metagenome (GOLD analysis project Ga0209149, IMG submission 187423) | Marine gutless worms symbiont microbial communities from Max Planck institute for Marine Microbiology, Germany - Olavius algarvensis... ... | reverse complement strand
GTATGCACATTTTTCATTTAACTACACAGAATGAGTTAACTTTGCCAGTGTATAGTATTAGATACTATGCTGATAAGTTGATAACACTTTGTGCATCCATCCATATTGTTTTCTGTTTATCTTTCCGTCCACCTGTTGATGACACATTAATGCAGCACAGTACGAATACAATGTAGGGAACAAAACCTTTGTTAAATATTTGATGAGCCGACCACTGCTGGCTGAACTGTTGACTATGTGTAAAGTGTAAATTACATGTAACATTACACATGCAATACTGGTTTTGTAATTTAGACATAGTCCGTGTCTAATAGTGTATATCTTGTGTATGGTATTTTAGGATGCTGCCTCGGATGAAGTTCCAGTAATACCAGACAGTTTACCAACAGACGCTGTAAGACATTTACAGTGGCTAGTGGTAGGCCTAGTGCTTGCTGGTGCTGTTGGACTTGAACTCTTGATTTTAAAAGATGTCTTCTTATTTCCTTCTTCTTCTTGCAGAGAAGATAAGATGAGCTGGTTTCTCTCTTGCTCGTGATGAAGCTACAGTTTGGCCCACATGTGCATACCTTGAAAGCCTTGAAAGGCTTGTTTTTAGGTGTTTACTACACCTGTATAATCCCCCTTTCCTGCAGTTGACAACATCTGAGCTATGATGGTTGTCTGGAGAATAAGATTATGAGATTATCTGAACTTCTCTATGCTGTGTCATGTACTGCATTTGGTGTGCAGTGGTATGCACACGCATATGAGCATTTCGTAACGGGTTTAATTTTTGCATATTTTTCTTAACTGAAGCCGGTTTATTTGTGTTGGGTAATTTTTATGTGTATTGTGTTATTTGTTGAGTTTTTTCTCAATTTATTGACTGGTAAGACATATCAAAGATGACCTGTTAGGTATCAAGTAGTACGTTAAACCCAGCACACTGACTCAGTGACTTTCAGGTGAATAAATTGTGATAGATAAGTTTTATCGTTTGCTAATTAGAAATTGTTGCTTTTATCCGCTGGCTGTTGCAGATGCAGATATGCAGTGAAGCTGAAGTACATGACAAAGTTACATTGTCTGAGTCGGCTTCTGGACGCTTGAAGCATGGACTTCAGAAGTATGCGCCAGTAGACGAAGATGCTAATTCTCCTGATAACTACAAGAATCAAGGGCAGACGATAGAAGTCAACTGTGTCCGTAAGTTCTTGTTCCGGAATTGTGTGCTGCAGTGCAAAAGTAATAGAGTTAATGGCTTTTCTTAGGAAATGGTTAGAAATACCTCTGTGGGAGAAATTATTGTGAAAGTAATGCTGGAGTGTTTTAGCCTGTCCCGGTGGCATTGTTGTTAGCATCGCGGTACGCGCTGCCTGGCTGCGGTGATCGGAGAGTCTGGGTTTGAAGCCCAGGCTGGCCGGATCATTGTGTCAGGTTATAGCAGCGTATGCTTTCAGATTAAGTTCTCGGGCAGGCACAGAGAGTTTGACAGTGTCCTCTTTAATCTGTGACCGTTGGCTAACACTGGGTTTAGAGATGCTCAGTATTAGTCGCTGCTTGAACCACTGATAACAGGTGGCCTCCTGCTGTATGCCTGGCCGGTCATCAATGGCTCTGTTTGCACGCATCGCTGGATTGAACCCTGGTGCCCACGGTGCGAGGTGTGCATGAGCTATGGTCATCCATCATGCAGTAGGTATTAGTCTCCAGAGAAACAGTGGTTATAGGCCGAGCAGGGTAAATATTGTTGCACAAGGTCTCTCCACCCCCGATCCCTCCCTTAGCCCTATACACCTCTCTATAAGGAGAGGTCGTGCAACAACTACACACTACACACACCATCAGGTTAGCCTGATGGTGTTGTGCAACACTACACTACTCCCTTCCCTGGAGTTGTGCATTGGGCCAGCTTGTGAGGCAGGCCTCAGCGCTGGCATGCAAAGGGAGCATGTGCCACTGCAAATAAGAAAGAAAGAAAGAAAGAAAAGCTGGAGTGTTTTCCATGTACAATGAATACTTTTTACTGATATGTATCCTGCCGTCTGATGTATGGTGAGTTTGAATATTTATTGCACGTATACAGAGTACTTTAGTACCCTATACAGACATCCAGGAATTCTCCATATCTGATTAGTGGGTAGCGTGGTGGTCCGATGACAGCGGCAGTGTGTGTTGTGGATTCAAGAACCTTAAGAGAGTTTCTGATAGCCATCTGGTTCTGTCACGAAGCTGCTAATTTGTTACTGACCAAGGGGCGATGATGCTCTGCAGTTGGGAATGCAGCAACAGGCTGTGGGAGAAGTTTAGTCTGTCATGGTCATATCACTTGATTTTACTGGGAAAATATACTGCTCCTTGCCCACAAGCTGCAAGCAACTTGCAGTTTATTTGTTCAGTAAAAACTTGCATACTCTGCTGTATATACCATTTATCTCACACATTTATGTAAGTATTACGTCGTATGTGGTGTGGTGATGTAATGGTTAGGTGTTGGGACTCATGACTGAGAGATGGCACGTTCAACTCGTGGCCAGTTTATGACTGTTGGGAAGTAGTTCACATGTCCACGTGCATCTGCCTCAAAGTAATGTAGTTCAATACTGGACACTGCTCTGCAGCTGGGGAGGTATACTCCAGTCTGTCAGAATGTAGTGGCAGCCTACCGCTGGTTTTTTGACAATTTCATCTGCGGCCTGCGTGCATACCAGGATAAGCTGTGTTGAGTATACAACTACGTTTACCCTTTTATATATTTTATATGAAAGGAATGAGTGTTGAAGCACTCAAGTTAGTGGACGTTGTTTAGCATTGGCATATGTTAAAACGTGTTTTTGTCACTGCAGTAACTTATAACTTGTAGCTTGTATCTTACCAATATTCGTGTATGGTTCGGACTGCTGAGCGATATCTAAGACGGACGCACGCAAGATCGATGCACTCGACCAGTGGTGTCTGTGTATGCTGCTTGGCGTCAAATGGCACCAATTTGTACGGAATGATGATGTACAGAGGCTAACGAAGCAACCCAAACTCGCTGCTATAATCCAGTCGTGCCGGCTTACCCTATTTGGGCATATTATTATGCACGACAACGCAGATGCCAAGAGGATCCTGTTAGCCTCCACTCCGGCAGACTGGAGAAGACATCACGTTTCTCAGCACCGTCCAACAGGATCTGAAACAACACCATCTTACGCTCCTCGAAGCAGCAGATTTGGCTCAGAACCGCTCTCTGTGGAGGATGATGTCGACATATGGCGCAATTGTGAGTTGCATGCCAGAAACGACGAGTAACATGGAGATGTATGTGATAAGTCTTGGGTGATATGCTGTTAGATCTGTTTTTACTGTGTGTGCTGTGTACAGTGCCATCTGCAAAATATCCTGCGTTGTCTGAAGAAACTGTTGAATCGTCAGAGACATCTCCAGACTTGTCACCGCTGCACGCTCTATTACCTTGTGGCACAATGGCATTACACGAAGACTTGTCAAAGCAGCCCGTTGAACCCGGACGACCGACGCGAATATCAGTCTGTCGAGGAAAGTGTGGCCTTGGTGTGAAAGTCATTGGCGGATCAGATACAAGCCTAGTCAGTACAAACACATGCACGCACCATTTTAACGGCCATTTTGGAGCTGAAACTGTGTTATCCCCAGTTACCGCTTGTTAGTATATATGACAGTACAGTGATATATGATACTGGTTACTGTTCATGTTAAACCTTGCACCATGTTTTGTTTCTCAAATCATAATAACTGCTAATGTTTCTGTTGTCAGATTTGTTGTAATTTGATGATGCTGTTTGGTGATGAATGTTTGCGTGTTGTATTGATACTGCATAGTCTTCATGCATCACACTTACATGCAGTTGAGTGTGTCCCACGGAGCCGCAAATTTCAGTAATTGTAGGTTTTTATGTGACATCTTGACAGTAAAAATTGGCTATTGGTGTTTTTGGTTTCAGAAAGCCGTCATGGTGTACGAGATACATGATGATGGCGCCATAGCTAAGGACGATCGCTTATTGTGTGGAGATCAGATTCTTGAGGTGCAAATTTATGTGTTTATTTTATACATTATCTGTGGTAAGAGTACTAGGTTTTATGTTTCAGAACAGACGGAGCACTAAACTTAGATTTGTGGTGATATTAATGTGAAAGTAAGACAGTTGAGATGTAGAATCAGTGCAACTTGCAGTACAGTGTCCACTTCTATCACTGTTTGAACTACTGATGTCTCTCACTAGCTTTTCTCTAACTATTACGTTGTTTGTGCACTGGCTGAAGATGACTTCTTCGCAGAGTGTACGCGGTTTTTCTGGCGCAGTCGTGTCTGTGCCACCATTAAGAGCAGGCGAACGTTAAATGTCAGTGTTAGTGTCAATATCAAAATCTCTTTGTTATTGCTAAGGATGTTTTTGGTTCACTCGTAGATAAATGGAGAGGACCTAAGGAATGCAACTTACAGCCGTGCTGTTCACACTTTTCGCCACACTCTGACCGACTCGCTGAACCTGGTTGTGTTGAGGGACGAAACGTGGAATCAGCAGGACCTGCACGACATCTTAACAGTTGAACTTGTTAAAAAGCCGAGCAAAGGACTTGGTCTTAGCATCGTCAGTCGCCGGCACAATATGGGCGTTGTTATAGCCGACATTGTAAGCTTAACCTTGCAGTATCATTTTTACTTGATAGATTGGCATTTTATTACCCGCCGCCAGTTACAACCGGCAGGCATCTACTGTTTTTGGACACATCACGTCGATCCTTCTGTGGTTCCATGGGTCCGACTGCTAAGATGGTCCAATGTACTTCAAGCTAGACACCTCAGAGTTGGTAAGCAGAGTGGAACATGGCAGTTACTCACTCACTCACTCACTGCTGCGCTTGACGAGCTGAGGGTCATAGCGTCCTCCACATCGAACGATCCTGGCCCGCGATCCAGGCAGCACCAATAGATAGGCCAGTTGGCAGTTACTAGCGAATGAAATATAAACTGGCCATTGAGGGTGCATGGGCATTGTCACATGAACCGCTTTTTATAAATTTGGGGCAGCCCTCTTATCTCTGGAACAGGTGAAGGTAGACACTTCTAGTTTGGTATGTAGGTGGACCGTGGCAAATATTAGCCAAAGAAAGAAATTGGCCATGGTCAGGGTTACACGACCCACTTCTTAAAATTTTGGTCCCCCTCCTATCTCTGGAACCGATGAAGACAGACATTTCAAATCTAGTATTTAGGTGGATCGTGGGAAGTACTGGCCAATGAAAGATAAATTGCCCCATAAGCAGGCATTGGCAGGGTCAAGTTACCAACTTTTTCAAGTTTTGAACCTCTCCTGTCACTGGAACTTTCAAATTTGGCACATTGGTGGATCATGACAAGTACTGGTGAACGAAATATGAACTGTCCTGAGGAGGGCATGATGATGGTCACGTTACCATTGAAAGGTTAAATGTCAAGGACACAAAAATGGCAAAATTGTTTTTTGGCCATATCTCCATTGCAATAGTCCAGTTTACTGCAAGAAAAGACCAAAATGTTCATTGCCAGTGTCTTCGTAGCACCACTACATTTTGATCAAGATAAAGGTCAAGAACACGAAAATGCCAAAATCGTTTTGGCGGTAACTTCGCCATATATAGTCCTATTCACTTCAAGTACAGACAACAGTGTACCAACTCGGGGGCAGGTTTGCTTGCTGTGCTTTGCATTGTAGATTTTCTTGGTCTTACTGGTTTTAACTGAACATTAAATCAGTATGTAATGTGCATTACGAAAGTTTGACAATATTTATTACACGACGCATATGTGTAGTGTAGCAGACTATGCTGTGGACAGATGTCTGTCCGTTTGTTCGTCCGTCCATCCGTCTGTCACATGCCAATATTCTGTCTAAACGGCTAAACATATCCTCTGACTTTTTCACCACTGGGTAGCTACAGCATTCTAGTTTTTCCAACCAATAATAATCGCAATTTTCAACCAATATCTCGCTTTATGTCCGAAATGATACAAGAAACGGCCATAGTTACTATGGAATGCGAATAGGAAACCTTACTAAAGCTTTCGAATGGTACCATTTTCAATGACCTATGACGCCTAACCCCGATTTCAAGGTTATGCTTGCCATTATTTGGCATTGAATATCTGAGAAACGGTGCGAGATACATCATCCTATTATTGTATTCCAAGTAAAGCATTTTACATGTGAGTAGTTCCATTTCATTGCTTGTATGCTAGGTACGTGGTGGTGTTGCGGAATCTGACGGCCGGTTAGCGCCCGGTGACCAGATAATAGCTGCCAATGGTGAAGATATGTCACACGTCACACAAGAGTTTGCTGCAGCGTTTTTAAAGGTATGTCAGTTGCTTGTTTGTGCAGTCATCGGAGTCCATCATATCTCAGTGACTTAGTACGAACAAGAACTAAATTGGGCGATTGAGCGTTTTCTGTTGCTCGACCATCTACGTGGAACAGTACCTTTGTCATTATGTCTTATTGACTCACATTGAAACACCTGGTAAAGATCCGAGTTTGCCATCCAGCTACCACCCAGTCTCACTGCTGAGTGTGTGTTACAAGTTCCTGGAGCGTCTTGCACTCCAGCGCATTTCTCTCACAGTCGAAGGTTTGCTCAGTCCAGGCTGGTTTCTGGAAAGATCGTAGCACTTGTGACCAGGTTGCTGCCCTCACCACTTTCGTCGAAAATGGATTTCAGCAGAACCTAGACTTGCGCTGTCTTTCTGGACTTGACAGTAGCATATGACACTGTCTGGCACACTGGTCTTTGGCACTTCAGGGTGCACATCGGCAATGACACCACTTCTCGGAGACCCCAACGTAATGGCCTTCCTCAAGGCGCTGTCCTTGCATCGGTTCTGTTCAACTTGTACTCCAACGATCTGCCAGCTACACGTGGCCGAAAATTCATCTATGCAGACGATATATGTCTCGCCATTCATGGCCAATACTTCAGCAAACTGGACTGCAGTCTCTCGTTAGATATGGCGCGGATGTCACACTTCTGTCAACAGTGGCGAGTTAAGCCACCAAAACAATCAGCAGTGTGTTTCACCCACATAATACCAGCGACACCCGTGAATTGTCAGTTTTCTGCATGGCCAGCGCCTTAGACATGAGTGCCACCCAACTTACCTTGGGGTGACACTAGACTGCACACTGTCCTACAGAGAACACCTGACAAAGACTACAGGCAAGCTGAAAAACCGAAACAACTTGTTGATGAAGCTAGCCGGTTCCACCTGGGGTGCCAGCAGCAACACTCTGCGGTCATCTGCTCTGGCACTTTGCTGCTCAGCAGCAGAGTACTGCGCCCTAGTCTGGTCACGCTCTGCTCACAGAAGTCAGGTCGATGTGCAGTTGAACTCTACCATGCGTCTCATCTCTGGTACCCTCCGTTCTACACCTCTCCCATGGCTTCCGGTGCTCTCCAGCATTGAACTGCCAGCCCTACGAAGGAAGGCTGCCACTGACAAGCTGGTGGAGAAAATCGTTAAACACGACAGTTGGCCAATCTAGCCTGATATTCTTAACCCACCATTTTCACATGTAACAAGGACACTGCGGTGTCTGCAGAAGGAAATGGCGACTTGCAGACACTGATCTCTGTCCTCGTAGCGAGACTCAGATGATGTCCCACATTGTCGAATCCTGTCCTCTGACAAAGCTGGATGGCGGCTTATCCCGGCTGCACTCTGCAGATGAAGACGCTGTTTCCTGGCTGACCAATTATGGTTCATGACACGCATACAAGAAGAAGTAGATTGATTCGCACGCTCATTTTTGCAAACAGCTGAAAGCACATCTGTTTAAGCTGGCGTTTGACTAACAGTTGACTACACTGTATACAGCTGTTGTTATGCATCATTGGTCTTATTCATTTGTTGTACATCGGCACATTATAAATTCCCTGATGATGATGATGATGAATTTTTGCTGACTTTTTCTATGTGTAATTATTATTGTTATCGTCATCGTTCTTATTCTTATTATTTTCGTTTTCTTGCCGTATGGTTAGAAAGAAGCTTCGAGAGCAGTGGCATATTAAAAGGACATATGACTTACCTCACATCACTGAAATGTTGCAGTCCACCTAGCACATAACACACATCGGTTTAACGGCTCTCTTCTCGGTGAACCCGAGTTAAGCCGGATTCCCCCTAGTTTTCCTTCCACTTCCATCATCGTGCAGCATTTAGTGCATTCAGTATCATCCTTACGTTCCACTTGTCCAAACCATGTTTATCTGTAATAAGCGTATGAATAGGAACAAATAGAAATCTGTCTAAAAAATGTTGTATCTTACAACTTTCATTATTGCTTCGTGTTAAAAGCTTCGATGGTTAGCATTTTGAACTGTAATAGCAGAAATTCATGGGAATTAGAAGTTCTGTCCAGTATTATTTACATTCTGCATCTGTGCTGCAGACTTTGATGGGCAAAGTGTCATTGACAGTCGCCCGACTGAAGTCTGGGTTGATACCAAACCAACGTCCGAACTGCACTGTCGGCATGAAGAAGTCAGAGTCAACCATCAGCGACTGCAAAAATACAAGTCGACAAATTGCAAAAAGTAAATTTTACTATTTTCCTTTCGATAGACAGGAGCTGTTGTGTGTGGCAGACTTGTTGAGTTTGATTAGTGTAGTTTAGTGTACAAGTTTCACTTTGCATTTGCTAACTATCTTCTGTAGCAATGCTGAATATAGCATTTGTAAAGCAAAAATAACTGCACTATGTGCTGTTCAAATGATTTCAGCTGACACATTGCATGCTGTCTGATATTCTAATATTGTAGCTATGGATTTATGGCTATTTGTTGTTGTTATTTCACGCATTACTTCTAAACCATTCTTGTAGTTTTACACCCCTTCAGCTACAATTGGTTGCACCCTGCAGTATTGACCTAAGTTTACACCCGCTGTGATCAAAGAGTGCACCCTCAGTTTGCAGTCGTGCTAATATGCTTTGTTTTCTTTTGATTAACTGTGTTGAGTTGATATTTGGAGGCTTGCTTTGTCATTTTCCTGATTTCCGCCTGGCTTGTTGTCTGCGTCTTATGTCTGTAACGTAATATTTGCATGAAGCCGTCGTGAATCATAATTTAAGTTAAAAACGAGTAAGTTTTCGAATGTGTATTATTTTTACATTTTAGAGTGTGTTATTTTCTTGTACTTTTGATTCAGTGGTGAATTGGTGATTATTAATTATTGGTGGACAGAGGGGCATGTATACTACGTTTACCTGCTGTTAATCAGTGGGTGGCGTGGTGGTCTGATGACAGTGGGCAGTGTGTTGTGGATTCGAGAACCTTAAGACAGTTTCTGACACCCAGCTGGTTCTGTCGCCAAGCTGCTAATTTGTTACTGATCAAGGGGTGATGATGCTTTGCAGTTGGGAATGCAGCAGCAGGCTGTGGGAGAAGTTTAGTCTGTTACTGACGGTTCGGCTCAGTACCTGTCTCAGGACCTCAGAAATGGAGGTGAGCACCTCCAGTCCTGTGTACCCTTTGAGTCTCATCGTCGTCATCGTTTCTGGCATGCAACTCTAAGATTGCGTAACGCCATACGTCAACATCATCCTCCACAGAGGGCGGTTCTGAGCCAAATCTGCTGCTTTGGGGAGCGTAAGGTGGTGTTATTTCAGATCCTGCTGGACGGTGCTGAGCCATGTGATGCGGGGATGACCTGGTTGTCTTCTCCAGTACGCTAGAGGGGAGGCTAACAGATTCCTCTTGGCATCTGCATTGTCGTCCATGCACATAATATGCCCAGACAGGGTAAGTCGGCACAAGGAAGGAAGACAACTGCCTATCAGTCACTGTCAGTTGTTGGGCACTTTATTACGGTGTATATTGCTGAATATATTCATTTAAGTGTACTTTCAGTTGAATGTTTTGTACTTTGTTGCATGTTGTTTTGGCACGATTTGTTGCTTGAAATGCAATGATTACAGTTTTGAGTGAGATGCAGTGTAATGGATGTAATAAGCTGCACTCTGCAGTTGTGATATCTGGTGTTTTTGGGACATTTTTAGCATGAAATTGTCAATCATCTGGTACCATGTAGTGATTGTATTTGTAAATGCTGCAGGATAAGAAGGAAGATTACCGGAACTGCATTTGTAAATTCTGATGACATGGCTATTGGTATT
>Ga0209149_1002687_pt1 | contig 10164 bp, 4 predicted proteins | sample WorMetTyACAVOLI2_FD_187423 | JGI IMG/M metagenome (GOLD analysis project Ga0209149, IMG submission 187423) | Marine gutless worms symbiont microbial communities from Max Planck institute for Marine Microbiology, Germany - Olavius algarvensis... ... | reverse complement strand
GAACACTAATAGGAACCCCTACCCCAGGAATTCAATGGTACAAATTTCGACCCCCTGGGGTGACCCCTAACCGGGGAATGGGCCCCCCGTGAGGCGCTTTTTGTCAAATTACTTTGACCTCTTGTTATGCTTCTCAAACGCGTAAATAACTGTTATTTCACCTGCCAAAAATTATTAAAATTCTCTAAAAACGTACTGTACTACGACGAAAGAAACTGCATTGGCCCCGTTTAATTTGGCCTACCCGCCGGCATCCGGTACAATAAGAACTTAACACAGCAAAAACAGAAAAAAATAGCATTACAATGCAGGAGTGAAATTGTGGTATCGCCGTTTAAACAGTGTACTGGGCAACTCGCATCGAAACAGTGTTTAACAGTAGTTTGCAATTTCCGTATCAGACGTCTTAAACAATTTCACGAAAAGTCTATTCATCGTGAAGTCCAGTGACTGCATAGATCTTTTGTCTAGGCTGCACATATCTAATGCATAGCAAGATAGGTAGACAATTCTGTTTCAGAAGCTGGAACATAACTTCCTCAGAAGACAGTCTAGAGTGTCGGACTCGTAACCGAGAGGTTGCGGGTTCGACTCACACCCGGTTCACTGCAACCAACCTTGAGCAAGTTACTAACCTACTGTGTGCTCAGGCTAACTCAGCCTCCTACCCTCAGCGGGACGGGAAATGAGTAGTAGCTACGGCTACGGGGCGAAGACCTAGTGTGGCTGATTGGGGCGATGGTGTGTCTGCTAGCTGCACCATGGGTCCAATTGTCCGTTAGCGCGGGCAATGCATTGCTACATAATGCGCTGCAACACCATTGACTTTGCCAATCAGCTGCCACTTCCGAGATTGTAAAGCGCTGCTGGTCGCGAGTCTGATTTATGTAAGTGGCGCTATAGCATCTGTCAGACTGCGAAACCTGCTTCCAAACGCACATTACATGTGAGATTTTACTTACTTGACATCGGCCGTAATTGTCTGTGGTAAGTTCCATTGACCTAGATAAATATAACTCAGTGGGTAAGTTCCCATTTCACCACGTTTTAGATTCACTTCCATTTCGTTAGTGGAGTGGACTGAGACTAAGTTTTCTGCATTAATTTAAATGCCTGGAATGTTCACACCGATGTAACTACATTTGCTCAAGTCCTTGTCGTTGTCCTTGACCTTTACCTTTACCGACTTTGGCAGCAATGCTTATATTCGTGAAATGTTCGCTAATAACGGACAGTTTCAGCCGTGATTACCAAAGTTAGGCGTACGATGCGTCGATGTTTTGACTGTTTTCTAATAGCAAATGCACATCGTGATATTGTGATGTCGTGATATTATAAAACAGCGCGGAGATGTCGCATGATAGCTTTCAGCAATCCGTTGCAGAAGTTATTTATTTCCGACAAAGGAGGAGGTAAATGTTTTTGCCCGTGTTTGTCTGTCTATCTGTCTGGTATGGTATAGTAGGGTTTAACGTCCCACTCTACACATTATAGGTCATTTCGGAGACGATTTTACGGGTCACATGACCCAACCAACAGTGTCACAGCACTGAAGGATAATGGTTAGTCAACCAGGTCAAGGGCCAGTCCCACTAGGCTCAGCTCACTAAAAGGTAAATAGAAGGATTTAAGCAAAAAATTAATATCTATATAGCACCATGAAGACCGAAGACACAGAGGCGCTTGGAAGATAGAGAGCCAAACCAAGCAAGATCTAAATCCGACACAGTCGACCAACCTGTAATAACCAGAGTTATTGTCCTTGTCCTGGTCCTGGTCATTGGTGAAAAGTCCGTGTTAACGTCACTGGTAAGAACTGCTCGTATCTTTGTGCACCCTTATAATAGTACACAATACTGTAATACAGGGACAGTTTTTATTTATATTCCCCTTCCTCCAGACCAACATCACATCTCACATGTGGCCAACTGGAAGTAAGGGGGCAGTCTGTCTGTTTGTTAGTAAGATTACTCAACAACGCGTGCATGGATTTGGATGAAATGTTGCGTGTCGACGGATGTCGGGACATGGACGAACCGCTTAACTTTTGAGCCCGATCCGGATTATAGTCCGGATGCCGGAACCGGATTGCTTTCTCCGATATCGTATAAGTGCTGCAACGCGGAATTTTATTACGTGGGGAAAATCCCACGTATACGTATTGGCCGCCCGTCGCTGCAGCGAGGCGTGGTTTTAAAATGGTTTTATTCACCGCGAGCCGTCGGAACACCTTTGTCGGAGGTACATGCACTCTACCGAGTGCCCTTCTAGTTTAAGTTAGAAAATACGCAGAAAGACAGCTTTAGTTTACGAGCATTGCGTATCTGCGTCTTACTGACATCAGAAAGCGGAGTGATGCGGTTGTCATGGCAACGGTCCAGGATAGCTATTCAGCAGCAGCAGCAGCAGCGATAGTGGTCGTGGTGTGGTGATGGTCAATCTAATTTGGAGCAATGTAGCGCGGCGCCGCGCAGCTTAGCGGGTGTGCATCTGCGTACAGGTAACGGTGACCAAACGGCACTATGCATAAGTGATGTGCATGTTTTGAATCGGTTTGTAAAAGTGATTTCACGCTGTTGTACCTAACTGCAAAAATGGTTCACACGCAGAATGAGCCTTACTATCTGCACATTAACTTACCTGTTGTGTAAGTTAAAACATTAAACAAACGCATGGTACAGTAAAATAAAATGGCCGCATATTTTCATTAAAAAATTCGTGAATAAATTTTCTGCACGGTGTTCTATTTATTTTTTTCATTCTATTCATCTAAAAACAATTATTCATTGCTTTTTAGTTAAGGTTGCTGTTTTATTATTGTTACTACCATAGAGATACTAATATAACATTTCTAGAGGCAATTCCATAGATTCGTAGCGTTGCGACGATTTGTCATCATTACCATCCCAAAAAATGGCGGACACTTCGAAAGACGAGCTGCTATTGGGCGGAGGAATAAACCGCATCACAACTACATCGCGCAGAAGTAAACAAGTTCCTGCTTGCGTAAGTAATATTGTTTAAGCGCGTTAATTTTCGGCAATATTTCGATTGCTTGCGCGAAAGAATATTTAATTTCTGCAATGTATTAAGTTAACAAAGAACGTATAGGCGGCCAAGCCGCCTATACGTTCTTTGGTATTAATGTCAAGTTAAAGTTGAAGTTCGCGATCGAATTGCAAGCGGTTTATCTCCGAGGTACTTATCTACGGACGCCATTATTTGGGATGATTCCGGTGGTGACACTTTTTGTCGTATGTGCGAGGGCTGTGGTTACTACAATATTAATGGTGAAATAATGATTTACGTAAATGTTCTATGTTTCTTTTGTTTTATCAGTTTTCTAGTTTCATGCTTTTTTATCTCTTTACTACCAGTTAATTGTTGATATACAGAATACAGATGTGCAACTGAGTTACTCAGTTAGTTAAATTCGGGTCGACTGAAAATGCAGGACCAGAAAATGGAGGACCAAAAAAGATGAAAGAACGGAAAATGCAGGACTGAAAAATGTGAAAATGCAGGACCAAATGTCAGGGGGTGAAAATGCAGGACATGAAAATGCTGGTCCAGGAAACCGGGACCGGAAAATGGAGGACCAACATGAACGTGAACCAACATATTCCTTCTGCAGAACGTGTGTTCTGCAGAAGGAATATGCGTGATTGTGTACACTACGTTACAAAACTACTTTTGCAATAGGTTAGCAAGCGCACGTTTATCAGTTATTCGAATACGAATACGAGCAGTGGACAGTGCTCGTCGAGCACTGTCCACTCTGTGTGAAAGAGGAACACAGGTCACGCATGAAGACGCAGTACCATGCGTATAGGTGTTCAACGCATAATAAAATATTATTGGGGAGCCACTGTCCATGGACGCGACAATGTCTGCGCAAGTAGCACGTAAATGCCCGCATGGCACCAGAGCCACATCAGAACGCGGTTGAAGCAGACAGACTTCACATCTGTCAGACGTGGCCGACGAGTCGGTGGAAGTCGTGACGCTCGCGGTGTCCTCGTCCACGGCGTGGGCAGCAGGGTCCGACTTGTCATCGCCGTCATCCTGTATCTGCAGCGGCTGTGTGTGCATTATGCTGTGGCTGACAGCACGAAGAAACTGCATCCGAGTATATTCGCCGTTGTCGTATACTTGTCGCAGCATTTCTGCAGGCGCCAGTCGTTCTTCTGTTGCTGTTTCTTCCGTGGACGTCGGATCGGCAGTCCGTTTGCTAGACGGACGGAGGGACAGTATTGCAATGCTCACGCGCGATCAAAGACATCGACTTACACCGGACGAAAATGTGCCGTTTTTCAGCTTCGCTGAGCCGTCGCAGTGCTGCATGTAGGCGGAGCACTTTAGGTACTTTGCTGCTCTTATTCGTACACGAAACCGCGCGCTTTGGAAATTTTCTTCACAGAACTGCCTTCCATGGCATAAGAAAACTTCTGAAATTGCTGGAAAAATACATATAACTAATGACTTTAGCCGTGCTTCAGTCGACTACACTACCGGATGGGCCAAATTAAACGGGGGCCAATGCAGTTTCCTTCGTCGTATAGTAAAGCACGTTTTAGAGAATTTTGATAATTATTGGCAGGTGAAATACCAGTTCATTTACATTTACGCACTTTGAGAAGCATAACAAGAACTTAGCTATCGCAAACAGATCGCGCGTCAGCTGCGCACACAGTATGTCGAGGGCATCTATGAAAACCCCGTGACCTTGAAATCTAGGTTAACGGTCACTCAAGGTCACTGGACACGGAACAATTGAGTAGATCATACACGACTTTCGTCGACTTACTATTAGTCGAGTTATTGACGTTGAATATTATCGTGACTTTGAAATGTGGGTCAGAGGTCACTCAAGGTCATTGAAATTAGTGCCATTCGAAAGCTTGGGTACAGTTTCCTATTCGCCTTCTATAGTAACTATTGCCGTATCTGTAGCCGTTTGTGAGATATTCATTGTCAAAGAATGGCGTGACCTTCAAAGCCAGGTTACGGGTCATTCAACGTCATTGAAAATGGCGCAGTTCGATAGACCATATGCGACTTTCTATTGGTCAGCCATTACAAATATAGCTCTATCTTGTACCATTTTCGAGTTATTTGACGTTGAGTAATATCGTGACCTTGAAATCGGGGTTAGAGGTCACTCAAGATGATTGAAATCGGTGCCATTCAAAAGCTTATGTACGGTTTCCTATTCGCCTTCTATAGTAACTATGGCGCTATCTTGTATCGTCTGTGAGATATAGCGACTTATTGGTCGAAAATCCTGAAATTATATACCCCACCTGTATTTAGTTCCCCCGTAGGGGGGTGACCACGTCGGAATTTCGTGAAGATGTTTGATGCTGGTAAAACTAGCATGATTGGGCTACCGTATGGTGAAAAAACTGTGACGATATGTTAAGCCGTTTTCATCTGATATCGGAACGTAACGGATAGACGGACGGACGGACAGACGGACGGACAGATTTGCTATATCAATATCGCGCGTCAGTATGCTGACGCGCGATAAAAATTAAATACTTTTCACCAGAGGGCGATGCAAAAGCTAATGATTTTCTCTGTAGTAGCACTATAGCTATTTTACTTACTCATAACTTTTACAGTAAAACGTAAAACGATTTTTGTCTGTCCAATGCAATGCATGGAATGGACAGAATATAACTTTACCTGTGTGTGTGTGTGTGTGTGTGTCTGTCTGTCTGTCTGTCTGTCTGTGTGTGTCCGTCATCATCATTCAGTGCTATGACGGTGTTGGTTGGGTCATGTGACCCGTAAAATCGTCTCCGAAATGACCTATAATGTGTCGAGTGGGGCATAAAACCCTATTATACCATACCTGTGTCCTTCACACTTTCTGTCAACTCGCCTACAGGTCAGACCCTTTAACGGATTTTTACAGTTGATAGCTTAAAAGACGCGGATTTACTCAAGGATGTGCCTTTTGGGGGTTTCGATGATGAATAATCACATTTATGGGTCCAAAGTCCCCCAAAACCCCCATTTTGGGGGGCTGAATAGGCATTTCAAGCCAACTATGCAAAAAATTCAAATAGCGCTGTCTTCAGATCTGTGTATCAGATTGACATGAAATTTGACGGGCAGCTGCGGCCAGCGACAGAGACTTCGTGGGTGATCTCGTATGGTGGTAAAACAATTGCAAGATGGCGGACAGCCGCCATTTTGAAAATCGTTATATCGCCATATCTCAGTGAAAAATCATCCGATTTTGATGAAATTTTGTACACAGCAGCAGATTTTGACAGGGCTGCCGTGTGGATTGAATTTTAATGCCCATACCCATCCCATATCCACAGAAAAACCTTGTTTGATGCATATATCATTTTATTTTTTGTCATGTATGCCATCTGTATGTATTATCATAGTATGTACTCAGTACTGTACTGTGTGATGCATGAACATCATAATTCAATATGTACAAATCAAATTAAGTCTAACCGTATACACGTAGGGATTGCAATCCCGGGGCCTTTTTTCAATCCCAGGATTCGGGATTGGGAAATTTATAATCCCAGGATCCCGGGATCCCGGCGGAATTACAGACAGGTCGTTATTATTAGCCGTATTATGATTGTTACTTACTATATACATAGGATGCTATAACAAGCTTGCCTTTCATAGCTTGGCCAGCCCATGGTTGTTGTTAGTCATCTTATAGTTATCTATACTGTTTGCATTGTATTTGTAGCTGTATTTAACTCGTTTCCACGTAATTTGGAATCCATTCGATAATCCCCATGGAATCCCCACAGACCCATGGGGAATCATCATAGTCCCCATACCCATCTCACACCCATACCTATGGGAATCCCCATATCCACGGTAGCCCTGGATTTTGAACTGGATGAACGTCACGTGACCAAAAATGAAAAGTTGCACTGAACAGACTCCGAGTTCGACAGAACGTATTTCCTGTATTAACAACTTTTAGGGTAAAAAAATAGTCTGATTTTGCTAGTATTTATTTTTTAGCATCTATAATGTACTGTGATATTTTTGATGGAAACCGCTACCTGTTTTTGCTAAAATAACGCGTTGTATTTTCTGCAGTCCGGAGTATAACGCGACTTTTTTGCACATCAGCATGTATCATAAGCGATGATAGACGTGGCGCCCTGTAGCGTGTTACGCTTTCATTAAGATAAAATTGGCATCACGTCACTTGTTGCTTTATGTAGTTTATACCTGTCAAAATGCGTTCGCTTGTTACAAGCAAAAGTAAGCTGGCCCGGTTTAATTTGGCCCACCCTGTATACCCTGACTGCAGAGCGATAGTACACGTCGAGCAACAACTGTTGCTTACTGTATCCAACTCGAAAGGTTCGCCACATTCCTAGGAGTTCCTGCATTTTCTGGTCCTGCATTTTCAGCCCCCCTCCCCGTTAAATTTACTATTTAAGTTATTTTTGTTTTAAGTGTTTGTGCCTTAAGTGTTTGTGCTGCTTGTTGGTGAATAAGCGTTATCACTCTTTTTATTTTTTAAATATGAATGACAAACGATCGTGTTACATGTGTCCTTTCCTTGATAATGTTCATTGCAAGAATACAATGTATCATAGACAAATTTACGCAGCAGAATTACATGTGTACTGCGTTCTTTTAGTGCGAGTTTTGTACAACTTTATTTCACCAAAAATACAGTAGCACAAAATGCAAAAAAAATTAAACAAAACAAACATAGCATAGTGAGGAAAAGTAAAGTCAGTTCACTCAATATGTCTGCTATATTATATCACACGACATAACAGTTTCTCCGACGCACAGAATGTATTACTGAAATGACTAAAGTCCGTCCGTTTGTGCTTGAGTCTCGTATTGGTTTTTTTTTATAAATCTCTACCTCGCCAGACCACTGCTGTGAAGTTTCTGAAAGCATGGACCTGCGTTGTAGGCCCGCTCGTCTATCCAATCGTCGGTTGACGTTGACCGTCTACAAGACGGTACAGCCCCACCCAGCACGTAAAAGGACTTTGACCAGAGCAAAGGGTTGGCCGGTGCATCAGTTATTGTTAGGCTGCGGTAGTATGGATGACATGCAGCTTACGACTCTCTGGCGATCACCGTGGTTACGTTAAGCACCGTGGAAGCTATAAGCAGTCAATAAATCGTCTTTACTACGAACATTATTGCCGCGAGAACTCAAACGATGCCACGTGCGACCTCGTTTTTGTTTTCATTCGACCCCATTCCACTCATTCTGCTTCTTTCTTTAGCAGCCAGGGAGCTACTGTTTTTGGTCGCCTGTGTATGTAACTTGGTAACTTTGTTTATAACCGTGTTTGTTTATAGCAACGTTACAAAAAGACAACCGTTACACTGCCCGTCTACACTGACAGTACGGAACTGTCAGTGTAGACGGGCAGTGGTTGTGGAGTCATAAATTGAGATTATAAATTCGCCAGGTGGCAGCACCCTGCAATAGGGCGTGGGAGCTATTTACTGCGCTTGGCAACGCACCAGCACCACTTTTTCTCCTCTGTATTATTGATTAAATGAATTGCTGTTGTGCTTTTAAGCACGGTTTCCGTAGCCATAAACTGCAACTAAAAGATATATCAACATGGCATGCGCTTTATTGTTAGTGTTACTAATATTAAACTGTTGATGTCTCATTTTCCTTCTTGCGGTTTTGATGCGACAAACGAGCACGAAAGTTGGGCAGAGGAAAAATAAGAACCAGAAATATTTGATTATATGAAGTGCAGTGACTTTCATGGTGAATTATCACGCCCGACTGCGATCAACAAACTGCGCGAGCTTCAGTATACAATCCAGGCACACGTTGACTTATGGTACAGCAGATGACGTCCACGCAGACAGCATCAGGGGAAGCTCAGTCACTGGATGACAAGGATGCTGCAGCGCCGTGCTTATTCTTCCTTTCTTATTAGTACTACGTTCGTCTGCACAGGGTGGCACAAAAAGTGATGCCATTTGTTTGATTGCTCGCTTATTTAAAGAGCTCCGATTAATCTGTGTGATTTTTGGCACTGTCAGAAAAAAACAAGTAAGCAAATAAGTAAATAAACAAACAAACAAATAAATGAGGCCATATTTACTGACTTTTAAGTTAACACAAATCACACAAACTTATTTAGGGGTTTCAAAGATATGAGCAAACAAAAAACTGGCTTCACTTTTTGGGCCACCCTGTATATACGTCGTCTATAAATGTTTCATATAGCAACTGTCGGTCTTCAGTAACGATGCTCGTAATAATTTCTTCTAATGCTTCTCTGTCACTGCTATATTGCCAGCATCTTTCTGTCTTTATCCTCGTCACGTGAAATTAGAAAACAGGAAATCGTTGACGCCAAAGACATTCAACAATGGATAGTTTTAAGCTTTTAACACTGAATCTTGAAACTTGAAAATTATAGCAGATGTCTGTCGGGTGGGACGTTAACGCCTAAATATCATAAATAAACCCTAAATACCCTAAGTACTCAGATGTCAGCATGCTGAGTCATTCCTTAATCTGTGGCAGAGAAATTAGTCCATGCCACGTGTCATCCGAGAAAGGAGGAGGTAAATGTTTTTGCTCGTGTTCATTTGTCTGTCTGTTAGCAAGATTACTCAAAAACGCGTGCATGGATTTGGATGAAGTGTTGCGTGTCGACAGATGTCGGAACATGGACGAACTGATTAACTTTTGAGTCCGATCCGGATTATAGTTCGGATGCCGTAACCGGAGTGCTTTCTCCTTTATCGTATAGCGCTGTTACGCGGAATTTTACGTCGGGAAAATCCCACGTATACGTATTGACCGCCCGCCGCTGAAGCGAGGCGTGGTTTTAAAAATGGTTTTTCTTCACCGAGCCGTCGGAAGTACGTGCGCTCTACCGAGTGCCCTTCTAGTTTCGGTTGAACTGTAATGCGCTGAGATCGAAAAGTCGTTTTTTCTGAAGCCACTGCATGCTGCAGGCATATAGGCCTATATGGCCTTCACTGTATTCACTCAACTGGAACCGGATATTGATTGCATTAACGCACCGTACGCACGCCGTTTATTACCCGCCATTCGCTAGTATAGCGAAGGGCGAGGTATTTGTTTTACTGTATGTTTTTTTTTTTGTTTTTTTGTTTGTTCGGTCAACGATTTCTCAGCACCCCGCGGGCCGATTC
>Ga0209149_1002686_pt1 | contig 10164 bp, 5 predicted proteins | sample WorMetTyACAVOLI2_FD_187423 | JGI IMG/M metagenome (GOLD analysis project Ga0209149, IMG submission 187423) | Marine gutless worms symbiont microbial communities from Max Planck institute for Marine Microbiology, Germany - Olavius algarvensis... ... | reverse complement strand
GTTTTTGAAATCGTTTCCCGACATAGTGTGATATGTTGTTGTGCTACGTTATTGACAGTGGTCTAAGCACCAGCTTGCTGTTATTAGCCACTTTAATAATTATGTTTTACATTTACATTTACATTATGTGCGCGACGGACGGACAGACAGACGGACGGACGGACGGACAAAAGCAACGCTTATTGCCCCCTTCCGTACGGTCGGGGCATAATAATAGGTATCGTATTATGTGTTCTAATGGAATAAAACTCACCTGGATGAATGATGTTGACTGGCACATTGCGTTGCAGTGTGTCCGTTGTATGGCGTCACATTTAACTTTAACACATCTCCCAGTTGATTGCGGCGGTGTTATCACAGATCACTGTTAAACTATCAACTGAACAGTCAGTCTCACGAAGGCTGCAGCTGCACATCAGTCTACACGATTATTTGGTAAAATGGGGACCAGCATTTCTTTTGGGCCGTGACAACTTGGTGACTAGCGATGACTGTTGTGGTACGGTGAGACGTGGGTAGTTTTTGTCGGTATGTTACACCCCGAGTTGCCGTTATAATTTAGCGTGTGATGTCCTGGTGGTCTTGGCTGTTAAACGCATAATTTGCCACCTCACCTTTGTTATGTTTCTACACTACCTGACATTACAGAAAAACCGAAAAGTTATGTCGTCTTCCTCTCAATAGTGTCAGTGGCTCTGAAAAGAAGCGGTTTTGGTGTACCTGAAGTGTATCTGAAAAATGTCGGTTGTGTGGCTAGATCACTATAGGTGTTCGATGTGACATCCCTTTGCCTTTACACATGTACGCAGCCGTGTTTTCCATTAGTCAATGGCTTCGTCGATGATGCCCTGAGGAATACGGTCCCAAGTGTCAATGAGCCTCTGCTTCAGCTCTTCAGTGTCGCGTTTCGGTTTTCATGTAACGTCAGGTAGTGTAGAAACATGACTAAGGTGAGGCGGCATGTACACGTTTAATAGCTAAGGTCATTAGGATATCACACGCTAAATTTCATTGCAATAGATTCACAACAGTAAAAGATATTCAAGATTATGCGAGTCTCATTTTTGGCACACAGTGTATATTGTAGTCTTAACTTCGTTTGGGAACTGCAGTTTTCTCCTGGAGCTTCAGCCCCTAGTTAGTGTCTACCATAGACAACAAAATACTAATTTTCTAGTCTGTATACTGAAGGAAAATTCCATTGGCAAAAATGTCCTCAAATTTCACGGGCGCTAATATGGCGGACACTTCGAAAGACGGGCTGCTATTGGGCGGAGGAATACACCACATCACATTGTATCACAACTACATCGCTGTTCACGCGGGGAAGTAAACAAGTTCCTGCTTGCGTACGTACTACGTAATATTGTTTAAACACGTTTATTTTCGGCAATATTTCGCCTGCTTGCGCGAAAGAATATTTAACTGCTGCAACTTATTACTGTCAAGTTGAAGTCAAAGTTCGCGATCGAATAGCGGCGGTTATTTCAGAGATTATAGGCCAAAGTGGACGCCATTTTCCTGCCCATTTCCTGTGGTGACATGATCAGCAAGCAGTACGGGGGCTGTGGTGTCTAGAGACACGTGCATGCTCGGTAAAGGCCGCATTCCATTACTCTAGCAAGCTGCAAACCTGGCTTTCGACTTGCGTGAGCGTGTCGAAAGCACGTCGCAAGCAGGTCGAAAGCATGTCGAAAGCAAGTCGAAAGCAAACTTGCTTAAAACCTCGTGACGACCGCACGTCGCGATTGATGCAGCAGGTTCGCGACCACGACGTTTTCGACAAAAACAGTTGAAAGCGTGTCGAAAGCATGTCGCAAACCCGCACGAACTTGTCGAAAACCTGGCTGCAAACTTGGTCGAAAGCCGGGTTTGCAGCCAGGTTTGCAGCTGGCTAGAATAATGGAATGTATAGTTTTAACTGTTCGACATAGCTGTCCCATGCGGTCACATCACAGCTCCCCACTACATCACGTTACCAGTCTCTACTCGTCGCGCGTTCTGCACGCATCAGCTGCTGCTGCTGCATCTGCCATCAGCATCAAGTCAACTTGTCACGTGACTTGCACTGGCGCCCGACGCTACAAATGGATGCCGGAAGTGTGTTGGTCAGCATGTCGCTCGTTAGAACAACGCGCTTCCGGCCTCCTGATCTGGACTACTGCAACTCACTAGAACTCGTTCATCACGAGGCAATATCATGCCTTTAAGTGCACTTGCAAATAGTCTAACTAACACGATTTTAATCTCTTCCGCTATTAGCAAATACGACTGCAATTTGTTGATCATTTTTAGTCGCTGAAATTATTAACATATATGTATTTTGTTTGATTACTTTGTTGGATAATTCGGTTCAAAATGTGGCTTATCGTTAATTGATGTCTTATGACCAAAGTCGTGTTTTCTAGGCAAAACGTCGAGTTATTTTAGAAATTTTCTTTGTATTAAGTGACTTAACGGGTTGTAATAAATGTGTCTCAAAAAAACCGGACCGCTACGATTAATATGACATAACTTCACTAATTTACAACGTTTACTAATTATTTTTGGTAGAGATAGACCTTATTCAATCACAATTGACTACGTTAAAAAGTTTTTAAATTGGCTTAGAACCAGCTGCGCAGTTTCCATAACAACAGTAACCACTTAACGGAGTGTATCACAAAAAAAATCGGCCCGCTAGGGATACGACATTTTGGCATAACCGGATAAAACGTTCTTTAATTTAAATAAAATTTCACAGAAAATCTGTCTTCAGTATTCTTAATTAAACCTCAATGTTAGAAGACAGTTGTTTTTACAGCAGTGTACCAGCTGAAGCGGTTACCATAGCAATCCTTAAGGACGCGTCATTTCACAGCTGATGCTGCCTTATGAACAGAAAAGTGAAACTTTTAAACAAACAGTGTTTCTATCGGAACAGTGTGCGATGTCAAAAGTTACAACAAGTGTTCGAAGAGCAGTCTTTCGGCCTTGAGACAGGCCCGCACTTGTTTCCCAGTCGTTTATTGCCCTGTCGATAACACGCTGTTAGAAGTCAGCCCAGAAATTCGCTGTTCGGGTGCGTCAAGTCACTACTGCTGCTATGGCAACCACGCAGCTGATTTTAAACCAATTTAAAAACTTTTTATCTATCAACTGAAAATTGAATAAGGTCTCTCTCTACCAAAAATAATTAGTAAACGTTGTGAATATTGGTGAAGTTATGTCATATTATTCGTAGCGGTCCGGTTTTTTTAGACACAATGTATATGTCCATTGCGTCGGTGGCATTATTAAAGAAACAAATGAATGAATTAATTAATCACCCATTGAAAGCTGTATGAATCGACTACTTTTCTTCGATAACAATTATTTTAATATTGATATAGCAATTCTGTCTGTCTGTCTGTTTGTCTGTCGAAAATCACGATTTTTACACCCCTTGCAGCACCGCATTCTCATGAACGTTATTATTACTAAAATAGCGTACTAATAGGCGGTCAGCCTCTAAGCAGTAAACATGGATGGCACGGACGCATGCTTACGTGGGGTTTTTCCAAGCGGGAATTTCCAGCGTTAGGGTTAAGGTTAACCCTTTAATGGGCACATTAAAACCGCACAGCAACGGGCCATTATACAGCAATACGGTGATTGGTACACTGGCCGTTGATGGGAGCGCTGTTACATTCGGTACAGCGAGGAAAGGACTGGGCTCGCTGCGGCCTCGCCCAGTCCCCTCCTCGATGTACCAAATGTAACAGCCCACCCATCAACGGCCAGTGTACCAACTTCATATTATTCGATGTGGCACTATAATTATCAGTGCCCATTAAAGGGTTAAGAGTCCATGCGACCTAGGGTATGAAAGTTGGTTTCAAAAAACGTCCCTGGGCTACCAGCCCAGTGGTGAAACTGTATAATCCTGTGAACATTGTTTTCACATGGTACCGGCTTGTGACGGACGGATAGACGGACGGACGGACGGACGGACGGACGGACTGATGGCTCCGCCTGTACCTACGTCGCGCTCTAGAATAGTCAAAAGCTCTGTTACAAAACCTAAAATTGAGACTAGTCATGATAACTATGCAGTTAATTGGCTGAAGACTGCACTGACGAACGACGATCCATTCTATCCATGTAGCGGCGATATTACCGTCTAAGTGTCTATTACTACGGTACTCGGGTGTGTAATCTAACTATAGTGTAGTCTCCGGACCACGTACGAGTATCTAAGATGATTTGCCACCGACTTTGCGTTCATCATCCACCACACTTGGACAGTTCCAAAGTAGACTAAAGACAACATTATTTCGCTTGGCCTACGGGCCTACGGAATATGACTTGGCGCTTTCGTGACTGTTTAGGCCGTTAGAATTAGCGCCTATAAGCGTTCTAACTTACTTACTTCCTTACTTCTAGTAGTTGTGCTTGTGCAGCGAAACTCGCCACAACGCCACTGTCGCGTTGTTGTTGATGGCTTCGCAGTGTACGAGTCGTAAATGCAGCTAATAGCTGCGCCGACACCGACAGGTAGTTGACAGCTCATTAGTGCTCAGGTGTGTCTTGTCGCCACGTAGACAGGTGGCCAGTTAGCGACGACAAAATGTCGACACTGTTAACGATAGTTATTACGCGGCCATCCCTCTTGAAGCCGTAGTAAATAGTGCACTACGTCAGTCAGTCTGTCTGGCCGTCCCATGTGTACACCCATAACGAAATAATATACAATGTGTCCCAAAAACATCCCCCTTTTTATTTTTTGAATAACTCCATAAAAACTTAGCCGATTTTAACAATTGTTGATGTACGTAATCCTAAGGAAACTTGCGACTAGTCGGCTATAAATTTGCCCACTTCGCCTAAAAAGTGTTACTGCACTACCTTGTAAAATTCAGGATTATTATTGTCATCAGCTTGTTTCAGAAATATGATAAGAAAATATTTTAATGAAGAAGTAAAGGCGTCAGACAAAAACTGCAAAGTTAACGGATCTGATGTTTGTTTTCTTTACACTTTCTTTCTGTGTTCTTTTATAGTCGAAGGTTACTGTTTTAATCATCTATTTTCTTCGGGAAAAGAGCGGTTGCTGGGTGGCTGTGAAAAGAACTGGTTGTTCAATGGTGTAAAAAATGGTCTCGCATGTCACAGGCACTGTTCGAAATGATCTGCCTGAACACAAGCTTCGAGTTTTGTTCGCCACTGGTCAGTAGCATAGTCCACCACGCTCTGCTGGAACTCACACCATGTCTCAACCAGCTGCTGTTGCAACTCATTTTTTTTGCATTTTACTAGGTGACATTTTTCAGGTAAAGTGGGCAAATTTATAGTCAGCTAGTGTCAAATTTCCTCAGTACCTGTGTACCAAAACTTATTATGAAATCGGTTTATTTTTGACCGAGTTATTCCACAAATAAAAAAGGAGGACGTTTTTTGGGACACGGTGTACATCTTTATTCACCATCAAGATGGTAGTACAGTTTAAATAAGATAGTTAAATAAAATATACAACTTAACTATAACAAACAAACTATGGAACAAGCAGTCCGAACGCACAATGTGATCCGATACACGAATAGACTCGCGCGAGAAGATAAATACATCGATAGCTGGTAATATCACAAAGTAAATACACAAGAGCCTTTTGACAAGAAGATTCTCAGACTGTCTAATTTTGCCAAAAAAGTTTTCGGTGCGACGAGCCAAAGTGATACTTGGTAGACAGAACTCCAGCTGACAGTACTTGACAATTTCGATATTAGGCCATATTATTTTGTATTAAACAGTTTAATGGAGAATAATGACAGTCAAGATTGGAAATGTTCCAGAAAGCCCAATATTGACTGAAAGGTTGCCCATGTCACAGTCACGTACAATTCGCGAAGTAGTTTTGAAGTCAGACGATCAAGGTCACAAGGCCATGCAGATAATGCGAGACATAATGCGAGTGTTATAACTTATCCATACGAACCTCAAGCTCTGTAGAAGCATGAAGCTCTTATTAGCCAAGCCACAAGTTGGTCAACATTTGGCGAAGTTATGGACAACAGCAGAGTGCATATTATTTTGAATAGTGGTGTACATAACTAAGTGTCTAAGTGCATCAGGGATACGACCAGTTATAAAGTGTTTCCCTCTGCTATTGTATTGTTTAAGTATTTTTCAAATTCAACAAGTTTCGTTTCCTACGTGAAAGTCGTGCGACCTTGACACTGTATCTCGCTGACCTGAAACGGTTTAACTGGACAAATTGAAACGGTCGCCGCTAGTTGCGTGGTATAGATTCAGCCGCTGGCGTGATAACGCGCCAACGACGCAACTCAATGCTCTTATCACTGCTGTCTCATCAACAGCATCCTCCTCGTACTCTCTCCGTCCGGCCCTTCACACGTACCCTCTCTCTCCCTTCTCCGTCGTTTCGTCCGTCCATTACCGTCACCTACCAGCCAGCACCAGTGGCGGGCGCCATTGGACAATATTAATTTCAGTATCGACTCGAACGGTTCAGATGACACTGCCAGATAAGTGACGTTGAAGATAGATCTACATTACTGCACGCTAGTGCTCTGCTTCTCCGGCTGTTACGTCGAATCTACGTGTTACATTGAAGTTGACCAAACTGCTATAACAATAAATATATAATACAATCACTTAGTTAAGTTTATTAGTTAAGGTATTTTTATATTGTACTCTACTACCGTTATGGTGAATAAAGATGAATATATACAATCATATAATACAATAATATCGTTTTTCTGTATTGTTCTTTAACGCCTCTGTCTTCACTCGTAAGTTGCCGACGACAAGGCTGCATGGATGAATTTCCTTCGTTGCTTCCTGTCTTTGAAGTATTCTGATTTCTGTTTGCTGTCGTCAATAATGCAATAGTATATAATAATAATACAATGATATAATAAAATATTAAAACATTTATGCTGCCGCCTCCAATAAGCGAGAAGAAGAAGATGACGAAAGATCAAAGGCCAGCACAAAAGTGAAAGTCCGACTGAAACACGTTCAACGTAGTTTTCTGTTTCTTGAATATAATTTCAAATTAATTCGTTAAGAAAACGACAATAAGAAAGCACTCAGAGAATGTAAATATCCGCCAATGCTGACCAAAAGTTAACAAAGTAAAAGAACTTGCTGATGTGTAAACAAGCGAATAACTGTATGACACGGCTTATAAAGGCACACATGCACACACACACACACACACAGAGAGAGATTACCCCAAAATCTAATGCATTGTTTTTGTTTCAAGCTAAACACGGACAGACAGAGACAAATACATGACCTCCTTGGCGAAGGTGAGAAAAAAGTCTTCTTGTGGCGTATGATAAACTTTAACTCAATGCGCTGTTTTACGTCAGTAGGCCTATACTACGCACAAACTGGCAACCCGTTAGTTTTTGAACAAACATTACAACAGTTTTATATTTTGTATTATTGTTTGTTTATTTTGTGTGTGTTTTTACATAATTTACGTTACTTTCTTTGCTACCATGTGATGGTGAATAAAGTTGTATATATTTTACGTTTTATTTTTCATTATTTGCTACCAAAATTGTTGATTAAAGATGAGACAGTGTTTCCGTGTCTTATTAACAATCATAACACACTGATATTAAGCCTGTGTTTAATAAAGCAAATAAAGTAAATGAAGCAAACCACCCACCATCTCCGCTACCTCCCTCCCCGCCCCTCCGCTCCTTTGCCCTACTTCGCCATTTCTCTCAGTGGCTGGACTCGGGATTGTCGACGGTCCTAAGCTCCCCCAACGCAGTCCGGGACAGAACCCCGGCCACTAGTGGATTTTGCACTGTTTTAAATACGAATGGAAATGGGTTTGTGCAATAATTCACAACGGGCAACTGTTGTTGGTTGGTTGCGTGGCACAGCGGTAAAACGTTGGTCTGTGATCGGCGAACTTTCCCTGTCCTGCGCTCGACCTACAGCTGACGGGTGACCACTTATGTAGGTAAACCGTCCGCTATAGGTCAGCCAACCAGGCCGACTCAGCCTTTCATCCTTTCGGGCTATAGATAAATGAATACTATGCTGCAATTAGATGTCCGCAACCTCAGTCTGGGGAGGCGCCATCTGGTGAACGCTTACGGTGTAATTTGCAGGTAAAACTGTATGATCCGTACCTGATCGCCTTGAGTGTGAGGTACTACAACAAAGGCGCTATATAAATCTACTTCCTTCTTATGTCGTAGCTCGTGCAGAACATTATTTTCATTCGTGGCAAAAATTATTGCGTCATTCTCACCCCGTGTGTGTGTCGACTGCACCGCATGCAATGTCAGAGTCATCAATCGTCATAACCTGTAATGTAGGCCTACGTGTGTGTGCCGTGTGAATGGTACATAGTACCATGTCAGGCCACACACGTAGTCACGCTTGGACCAGGCGCCACTAGAACAACGACGAGACCTGATGTCGTAGAGAAGACAGACGAGGATTAGGCCTCAAGTTGCAGAGGCAGAGGAGGTTAGGTTGTCATAGCAACACTACGACGCGACGAATTTCGTTGGGTAAATTTGTATCACAGGTCACGTGCTGCGATCACGATCGGATGGACGGACAAGCGACGTGGACGCCAATTAGCACGGTACTTCGCGGGGGTGGGCCACCCACCGTGAAGCGACGAGGCCACCCAGCCGGCTTCGAAACCGACAATTTACGGCTGACGGCGACGTTGAATTACGAACTTGCCGCGTAATGCAGCGCCGCAAGATTACATTACATTACCTGTGTTAACTAGTGCTTCGCTTAAACCGCGTCCACACGGTCTGCGTCCACGCGTCCACGCGTCCACGCGTGTTTCTGCGACATGTCGCGCGGTGTGTCGAAAGAAATTGAACGTATTCATTTTCTTTCGACATGTCGAAAGAAACAGCAACATTTTTCTGCAGTGTTGACGGCTTGTCGCGTGTTTCTTTCATAAGTATTCGCTTGTCAGGCGAGATAGCGTTTCGACAGTTTGTATCCTTATTGGTGATGAATAGAGCAACTCGTCATAGTCGTCAGGGCACATCCGGCAAAGTAAGTAAGTAAGTTAAGTCTGGATATTTATATATCAAGCGGCAGAATCATGAAAACGTCTCAATGGCGCCGGGCGGTCGAGAACAGGTGCGTCTGCATTGCCCACTTGAAGACGCTTTCCGACAGGTCCATAGCCTCTGCAGCCTTCTGTAGGCATACATGGCACTTTATAAATTTGCTTATTATCATCATCATTATTATTATTATTCAGCTTCACGTCATTGCTGTTGATATCCCTCAACAGTGCTGTGTAGTCGCCAAAAAATAGGTCGGCGACTTATCCATGAACGCACGCACCAACATGACCTGCGTCTACTTCGCCGCCGTAGTCTGACAACGCCTGCAGCCATCACTGTCACTGCTAGACGCGCTAATCATCATCATCATCCGACATAGCAATAGTAATTCCAAAGAAAGTAAAGTAAAGTGGCGGTGTATTTGTATAGCGCATCGTCGCGTCACGCCTCAGGTGCGCCACCGCTTCCCGTAAGTCGGCGCTGATCTCCGCTAGCCAGGCATCAGCGAACACTGCGAGACCACGAATACGGGCTGGTGTGTCACGCGATATGCCTGTTTACTCCCCCGGCTTTCGGCGAGTACTCATTCCAGCCTGCACAGAGGCAGGCTCAGGCTGACTAGGCCTGGGTGACTGGTTCCATGCCGAGGTGGTTTACCCTTCCAAAGACGGTCACCCACCTAGGCACTAACCGGGCCTAGCGTAGAGTAACTATACGTTCATCAGCCGGAACGTGTTACCGCTACACTAAACCGGCAACAAATTCCAAAGAAATTTACGAACGTGAACAACTACGTCACTCATTCAGGTAGTGTGATCACGTGACGCTCATGAATATTCGTCTACAAATCGAACAACGTGTCGCGTGTTTCACAGTTTGCGGAAACTTGTCGCCAGTGTGGGTGAAGTTTTAGGCTGTGGACGCCTTGCATGCGAGACGCATGCGAGACGTGGTGGGATGTAGTAATGTACCGGTAAACCACGTCAGCACAGCTTATCATGATCACTACGAAGCAGTAATTTGATGAGTAATCTAACAGGTGCTCGCAGTTTTGACAGTTATTATCTCGCCATACAGCGTAGCGTTTGGCGTGATATTAAGTTTGCTGTTTTTG
>Ga0209149_1002684_pt1 | contig 10166 bp, 6 predicted proteins | sample WorMetTyACAVOLI2_FD_187423 | JGI IMG/M metagenome (GOLD analysis project Ga0209149, IMG submission 187423) | Marine gutless worms symbiont microbial communities from Max Planck institute for Marine Microbiology, Germany - Olavius algarvensis... ... | reverse complement strand
TGAGCTATGGCCGTCCATCATGCAGTAGGTATTAGTCGCCAGAGAAACAGTGGTTATAGGCCGAGCAGGGTAAATATCATGGCACAAGGTCTCTCCACTCCCGATCCCTCCCTTAGCCCTACACAGCTCTATAAGGAGAGGTCGCGCAACAACTACACACTACACATACCATCAGGTTAGCCTGATGGTGTCGTGCAACACTACATTAGTCCCTTCCCTGGGGTTGCGCATTGGGCCAGCCTGTGCGGCAGGCCTCAGTGCTGGCATGCGAAGGGAGCGTGTGCCACTCCAAATAAGAAAGAAAGAAAAAGAAAGAAAATTATGTTTAACTTCTTTTTAAAAACAGCACTGTTAAACGCAAATATGATACTTCATAAATCTGCATAAATGTACGTGCTTACGAAAGCTCAATAGTGACTTCTTTTGGTTTATGTACCGGTCTGCCTTCATGCATCGTTGGATTGGACCCGACTTATCATGCTCATCAGTTTATTTCTAGTTTGATTTACATTCAATTTTCTGTTTGATTCCATGTACTGCTGTAGACTAAACTGGCGAGCCGTTAGTTTTGACTGCATGTTAAATGTATCGTATAGTATCATATGTGTAATATGGAACTTCTTGATTTTTGTTACAGTTTTGTACAGTTTTAGATGTTATTGACTGGTGACTCTTTACAACTACTGATTTTTTTGAATATTTCAGATGGCATACAACACATCTTTACGTTCCAATAAAGGATCATCAGTGGCCAATTATATATTCACCAGAATATAACATAACTTTGTGTGGCGTTGAACGATTGCAGGCATATGATACTTGTAAGGGTGGCGGCATATTTGCTTTGTTAAAAGGTAGCTATGTCTATGTCCTAACAACTTAACTGTACACTGTATAAAATGGTTTTGATTGATTGGCATATCGCTAGATAGATAGATTGATCCATCGCTTTGTATCAATATTGATTGATCGATTGATTTATATGGGCTACTTTGTTGTTTGTTATTATTAGATATACTTCAATCAATCAATCAAAAAGCGAATTTATATAGCGCGTCTTCAATAAAAAAATTCTCAGATGCGCCACCTACACATAAGCACGCTCAAACAACCATGTCTTAAGTCCACGCTTGAACTGTTCCCTGGAAATGTCACTGCTTCGTAGGTTTTGTGGGAGTGAGTTCCAGACAGTGGGCCCTGAAATGCAAAAGCTACGAGAACCGTAGCGCTGTGTCTGTACACGTGGGACAATAAATTGCTTTGTATCAATATTGATTGATCGATTGATTTATATGGGCTACTTTGTTGTTTGTTATTATTAGATATACTTCAATCAATTAATCAAAAAGCGAATTTATATAGCGCGTCTTCAATAAAAAAATTCTCAGACGCGCCACCTACACATAAGCACGCTCAAACATGCCATTTGGTGCTGAGACACATATGAGGAGTTGAACCAGATGGGCTAATATTATTGTTGTTATTGTTAGAATTACTATTTTTTATAATAGCAATGACAGAAAGTTCTCAATTCACACAGATGATACTGGGAATATGTCAGGGATGGATCCAGAAATGAGTCTCGAAAATAATAATGTGTCGAGGCTGATGTTAAACCATACTATACCTATACCTTCCAGAAAATGAATTTAGAACGGTCCAACTTGTGATTGAATAGATGAGAGGTTGCCCCCCAGAAACTGAACAGTTTTATTTATCTGTTATAAGTGTCCTGAAAGAGGGATATAGGAAGTAATCGTGACTATCAGTGTATAATCAATTACTCACTCATTGGCAGTGATAAAGTAAGTAAGTAAGTAAGTGAACTTATACCCGGCGCCTAAAAGTCAATGTCACTAAGCGCCGTAGTCTTTAGCTAAACAGATGCGTCTTAAGTAGCCGCCTAAATTGTTCAAGGCTGAGGTCTGGTTGTCGCAATTTGATAGGCAAACTGTTCCATGTTCTCGGTCCAGCCACAGCGAAACAACGATCGCCGAGAGACGAGTGAGTCCGCAGGACAGAACAAGTCGGTCCAAGTAACAAGTTGCAGTGGAAAGTTAGGTTAAAAATTTTGTGATGAGTTTGGGATGGCATGGATCCTTGACCCCCGGATCTGCCCGAGATGATAGTTCATGGAAATTATACTTGTTCAGCAAATTTTGTTTGGAATTGCAGTAGACAGTAGGTGATAATTAGATGTGATGGTGTAGCAGTAGAATACAGTCCTTTCTGTGACGTTCAGATGGCCGCTGTCTTGAGAAATTTACCAATTTCCTGGCGACTGACCATAAGCTTGTTAGCTTGAGCTGCCATGTTGGTGAATTGTAGAAGCTGGCTTAGTGGACGAACACACAGTTGTCAGGCCTCGGGAAGCTCGTAATGATGACTTGTTAATTGTACATTCCAAGAGTTACTTGGAAAATCTGAAGGTCTGTTTATTTGACTTTGCATTTGTTCTTATATACACATTTAAGTATCATGGAAATACTGTAGTAGAGCTAAACTGCTCGGTGATGAAAATGGATCAGGTACTAATATAGAAACGGTCTCTTGCCCATGCAATACGTGTTTTTGATATGCTCGAGCGCTGGCTGTGAGAAGTATGTCACAAGGTGGAGCCGAGTGACGTATTTCTCACAGCCAGTGTGAGAACGTATCAAAAACACGTATTGCATGGGCAAGAGACCGTTTCTATTTTTATTGCTAATTTACATGCTATTTTCAACGATATTTTATGCAAAAACCATGGGACTCTTCTTTATTGCGGATTACGACAGTGAGTGAGTCTGTCGATGGGGCATGTTCGTAAATTCAGTCAGACTGATGGGATCGACTCCGTTTAATACATTTCCATTTTGAGTGATTTTCTGTCATATTACGCTTGAATGCTCATCAGTTATTGGCTTTTGTTTATATTTTTGTGGAATGTACGTTGCCACAGCAATCACGTATAGCGAACCGAGTCCTTCATAAGCGCCAGCGCAAACTAACTGATGTAATCGATTTTGTCAAGTGATGATTTTTATGACCACTTATTTCAGAACGACACCAATGGCTGATGTTACTTCACGTCATTAGTTACGTCATTAATAACGCGCCATCACTGCGTTTCGTTTACAGTGGCCTTGGTGATTTGCAAATTACTGCATATTTTAAAGGGATTTACATCACTAGTGGCACAGCGAGTGTTCTACTTCGATGATGCGGATAATGCAACCTGCAAATTAAGGTTTGCCTTAACGTATTCCGGCTGCCGGTCCCAGAGCGGACTATTTTCGGCTTCGGCTGTGAACGTACCATAGGCACATTAATACATGTGTGCAATACAACCATGCAATACGGATTTTTATTGCATTTTTGTGACAGGTACTGCGTCGTAAATTAGCAATAAATGAAGAGTATGCAGTTAGTTTGTAACGTGCGATGCTATGCACAGCGCAGACTATGCTCATGCTATCAAAAGATGTCCGTCCATCTGTCTGTCCGTCCATCTGTCTGTCCGTCCATCTCTCACACGCTAGTATTCTGTTCAAACGGCTAAACATGTCATCAGACTTTTTTCACCATCGGCTAGCCACACCATTCTAGTTTTCTACACCAAACGTTATGGCAATATTCCGACAGGGACCTCCTAACAGGCACATCGAATGCAGGGGGTATGAAAAAATCGCAATTGTCGACCATTATCTTGCTTTGTCTCATAAATGATACAAGACACGGCCATAGTTACAATAGGATGCAAATAGGAAACCGTACCAAAGCTTTTGATTGGTACCATTTTCAGTGATCTTGAGTGACCTGTCACCCAGATTTTAATGTCGCACCATGATTTGATGCTGAGTATCTCAAAAATGATACAATATACATAGTTACAATGGAATATTAATATGGACTTGGGCATGCCCTACTTGACAAGGGTGTCATTTTGAATGTTCTTGAGTGACTTCACAAAATATTAAGTGATACGAAGCATTGTGAGACAGCTGAGTTTCTTATTAGAAAAGCAGTGCTCACTGAATTCTGTCAACACAATGACTACTGTGTATGTTAAGTCTGTATATGTTACAGTAAATTTGCGTAATCAGTGATTACGTGAAATTCCTAGTAATTTCGCGTAATTACAGATATTTTTTGACAGTTATTACACGAAATAACTAATCCTAACCCTAACCCTTACTCAACCCAAACCCTAAATCTAACCCTTACTTGACATTTCACGAATCACTGATTACACAAATTTACTGTAACATATATACATAATGTGTTCAACAATAGTGGTCGTGTTTCATTCTTAAGCCCGTTTCACACTGACGCGAATTATTCGTGCGAATTGTTCGGCAGCCTTTACAGGCGGACTCACAGCTTAAGTCGTCTGGCTTGGTCTTGGGTCGGCGGCCGCTTGGCGCCATTCTACATTCATCAAATGAACCGGGAGAACTCTCGCAATGGCTCTGCATGATGACAGCACCATAAACATTACTACATAGTATAGTATAGCATATATAGTATAGTATAGTATAATACTCTATACTATACTATACTAGTCTCTATGCTGCTTATTGTACAAAAATTCATACTTCTCAGCCTCTACTGCCAAACGTTTTTAAGTTATTTTTGCCATAATTTTACATCACTTCCGCCAAAATTAAATAAATAGGTAAATTATCATTACAATTCGCCAGGCATTCGCGCGAATTATCATTAACACAGCGAACGACGCAAATTATTCGCGCGAACGATTTCTGCAAAGTTCGCGTTCGCGTCAGTGTGAACGTGCAGGCGAAAACCACTCCACGAACAATTCGCGCGAATTATTCGCGTCAGTGTGAAACAGGCTTTACATTACATAAACATCGTAACGTCATGGTAATAATGACTGTAATGATTGTGCTACTTCAGTTGAGTGATTTCATCGAAGGACTATCTCAGGTAACTTAGAAGACATACTTTCAATTTCTGCATCTCTGTGCATGACCTCTTGTTGTCTCAACTTTCATGTGTGTTTAATCTTCTTTCTTGCTGTGTTGTGAACCAACTTTCGCTTTGCTGTTAGTGATTGCTAAATAAGTAATATAAATCGATTAAGAAGTATCAAATGGCCAAAAAATACAAATACATGCAATACGTCATTTCGCCTGCATGTGCTTGCTGACCGGCCTCTAATCGTATTTTCTTTTCATGAAGTTATTATGTTGATACACACCATGCCACAGCTGATCAGTTTTTTCTGTAATTTTCTGTGATACATTATTTGGTTTCTGTATTTGTCATAACCACAGATCACTACTAGACCGTGCTCAGAATTGCAATCTTCCACCAAGGTGTCTAGTGTTAACCAAAAGTGATCCGGGATTCAAATTCAGATTTCTGGATTAATCTGGATTTGGATCCTGGATTTTGGTCCAGATGTCTGTCAGATCGCTCCCGAAATGTTGTGGATTAATTGACTTGTCAGGAGTCGATCATTTCACCGAGTGTTGCTGGTGACTGTATGAGACAAGCTACTAAATCCAAAATCTCCAATTCCACAGTGGTAAGGGAAGTGGAAAAGTGATCTGGAATCTCTATCTGCGACCAGATCACCACCAAAGGTTAGTCAGTTCTTCCAGTTGGTAGGCCCAATCATAACAGCAAATTTCTATGAACTCAGTTGATTACTTTTCAGTAATTACAGACATGATGACACACAGACAAACCGCACTGATCACATAACCTGCGGCTTTGGGAGAGGTGATAAATATTATTTTTTGGTTTGTGAGTAACATATTCTGTAACAGTAGAACAAGTAGAAATGGCCTACTGTGATGGGCAGTAATATGTAACCACAAGCAATCAGTGTTTCATGATTTGTTGTTATGGGTTAACCAATCGTAGAGGACTGTGTTGAATATTAATGCTCGGTATAGTTTAATAACCAGTCGCACAGTAAACAGCAGCACTGATACGGGGTTGTCAGGCTTATTCATGTACTTAGCTAGTTACTGCTCCACCCTGTGTAGTTATAACAGTAGTGCTTCCTTCTGTGGTTATGACAATTGGTTCTTATTCTGGTTCTTCATTGTGTATCAGATGCTTCAATTTATTTTGTTGCGTTTATACATCATTTCTGTACTTTTGGGTACATTTATTGTTAAGACTCACCTTGCACTGCCATCTCAGCACACTGAGCTGTCTGGCCTTCATTGTTGTCTCGAGTTACGGTCTGGAAGTGAGTGTCAGATGAAGTGTGATTTTCAGCTTACTGTAGTGACGTTCTCAAAAACTTCCCTTCTGCCACTTGCTTGTATAACACTAACATCGACACGTTTCAGAATTTATGCCAAACATTAGCAGATGCTGCCTTTCTTGTTAATGGCATCTGCTAAGCATGCATTAGTTATGGCTTCTGGGCATTAACACTTTAATGGGCACATTAAAACTGCAAAACATCAGTAGTATGGTGATTGGTACACTGGCCATGGATGGGTGGACTGTTACATTTGGTACAGTGAGGAGTGACCTGGGCTGGCTGCTGCGGCCCTACCCAGTCCCCTCCTTGCTGTACCAAATGTAACAGCCCACCCATCGACTGCCAGTATACCAACTTCATATTATTCAACGTGCCACTATAATTACTTTTGCAGTCTAAAGGGTTAAAAAGTTACATTTCATAATATGTATATAATATATAATATGAAAATTTAATAAAATAGAATGATATGCACTAAAAATCAATAACAAGAAGAGCTAGGATACTGTTTGATTTATTCAATTACTTTGTGTGTGACATAATGTGTTGCTGCTTATATAATCTTGGTGCTAGATGTCTGGTGTTAATACAGTGTCTTTTGGGCAGTTTGTGGCACTTATGTCACTTTAAGTGTGAACATTTACTTATTTATATAGTTACTAATTAGCCGAGGTCGTGATGACTAGCTGTAATATCCGCCCTCTGGATGGAGTGAATATAGAACATTTAAGTTTTTCCAAGTTGCTTCTTATGCAGTTTCGCTGCTGTTATCATTACCTCACAGAAATGGTAATACCACATCTTTACCTCTGGCCGTCTCAGTACCTATCGAGTCTCCATTCTCATGCCTACGGCATTATGCTAACCCTAACCCTAACTTCACCCAAATTCGGCCCCACTTATGTCTGTCAGGTGATTCTGGGAGATCATCTTGCCAAGTTTGCTAGTTAAACACAAACTGGTTTGGGAGTCAGATGGACATAATAGAAATAGTTATATAGCCAGTCCACAACTTTTGTTAGCATTAGTTGATCTATTATCGGCAACTGTGTTATAACAGTGGCATGTTGTGTTATTCTTGATGAGCTTGTAGTCTTCTTCTTCTCGTATGCGTTTCATTAACCATAACTGGTCAGCCATGAAACAGCGTCTTCATCCACAGATTGTAGCCGAGATAAGCCACCATTCAGTTTTGTCAGGGGACAGGATTCGACAATGTGAGACATCATCTGGGTCTCGCTACAAGGACACAGATCAGTGTCTGTAAGTCACCATTTCCTTCTGCAGGCACTGTGGTGTCCCTGTTCCGTGCCAAAACGGTTCAGCAGAGACCACTGTTGCCGAGGGAGGTCAAAACCTGCTTGTAGTGTGAGCATGCATTACTTAATAGTCTTAATGTAACTGTGTGTGCAGTGGGGCACTAACTTGGCTGGGCTGAAAGAGCTGCCACCAGTCGGCCTGCTTCCAAACTTTCTAGTCAATAGCAAAGTTCTACAACCACTAAGATATCAAGTGGGTGGCACCGTACTGGTAAGACATTAACAGTTTCTTCATTGCAACATTACTTGGCTGTTGTAACATTGCCATGACGTGATGTGTATATGTTAGTTTCGTAGTGTAGCTTTATAATTTTTTTATGTTTGGGTTGATTAATCATTTTTTGTGCCACAAATGTGTGGTTGACTTAACATTAATTTACAGTTAAGCAGCATTTTGGCAACACCAAATGGCGAAAATATGTTTTGGAGGAGAGATGGCCAAGTGGTAGCGTAATCTTCTTGGGTTGTACATCAAACACACTGATTTGAATGCAGTGTTGCTATTTGTACATACTTACCACTTTGTAAGTTTATCTTGTGTAAAGTCCATACATTTCTTGTGTTCTTATTGTTATTGTTAACTTTGGTATACCTTGCAGTTGTTTAATATATAGCAGCCTAATGCTTGTGGTAAAGCAAGTGATAGGTTTGGTTGTATATAAGAGCTGCACTCCAAATGTGGTTACATGGTTATGTTTTGTGTGATGTGCTGTTGTGAGATAATGTGTAACATATGCTCAAAACTGGTACCCAGCTTAGTCTAATGCAGACAGCTAAAACAGAAAATTTAAAAAAAAACTAAAATTAAAAAAAAACTGATTAGCACAAGATATCCAGAAAGAGAAAAAGTTCTAAAGATCTGCAAAAGCTGTCAATGAGTACCAACAGTCTGTGGAGGGAAGAATTTATAGAACAGTTTGAGTTTTCAAATCTGGAGTGAAAGAGTGATGGATTTTGAAATGGTGTGTCAAAAATGAGTTGAGTGTGAAGATAACCGTACTGTGTATGCTATCCTGCATGGCTGCTTGTTGTTTGGTTCTGTTTCATTTAATGCCAGGCCAGACTGGCAGCCAGAGGTATAGTGATTTCAACCTGTAAAGGTAAAAGGTAAAGGAAGTGGATTTATATAGCGCCTTTATTGTAGTACCTCACACTCAAGATGCTCAGGTACGGATCTCACAGTGTTACCTGCAAATTACACTGTACCTGCCTCTACCTCGTAAGCATTCACCAGATGGCACATCCCCAGACTGAGGTTGCGGACATCTAATTGCAGTCTACTACTTATTTATCTACCCCAAAAGGATGAAAGGCCGAGTTGGCCTGGTTGGCTGACCTACAGCGGACAGTTTACCCACATAAGTGGTTACCCGTCAGCCGCAGGTCGAGCGTAGGACAGCGAAAGTTCGCCTGTCAGAGACCGACGTTCTACCACTGTGCCACGCAACCAACCAGGTTGTCTGTCTGTCTGTTCTACCTTTGTTTGTCCATCCATTCGTTCGTCTGTTACCAAACTTGTGATCATAATATTTTGGAAATGAATGAACCAATTTTGATGCCAATTGGTACAAGTGGTACATGGAACAAGGGCATGAAACGATCAACTTTGGGGGTCAGGAGGTCAAAGGTGAAGGTCACGTGAGGCCGATGATAGATTTGGTGGTCTGATGGAGGCATCATGGGGTCAACAGGTTTTTCTAGTTTAACCCTTTACAATTCAGAGGCAATTATTGTGCCACATCCAAGAGGAGAGAGGGCGGGGCTGCAGCCCGCCCAGTCCTCTCCTCACTGTACCAAATGTAACAGCCCACCCATCAATGGCCAGTGTACCAATCACTGTATTGTTGTATAACCGTTCGTTCTGCGGTTTTAATGTGCTGCTCAAGGGTTAATAACTGTGATAAAAGCAAATTGTGAGAAGAAATAATAATCGTGATGATGATAATAATGGTGTGGTTTGCAGGCAGTGTTGCTGGCATTGGAGAGAGGTTGGTCGATGAATCTTGGAGGCGGTTTTCATCACTGCAGCGCGACTGCAAATCGCGGAGGTGGTTTCTGTGCCTATGCCGACATTACATTGGCTGTACGTCTTGTTAAAGAGCGTTGCCGTGACGTCAACAAAGTCATGATTATTGACTTAGATGCCACCCAGGTGCGCACGCCGTTATAATTGGCGTTTAGTGCTGTTCTGGTGGGTAACGGGAATTGTTGCATATAATAAAGTTTTGTATTTGAGCCATAGTGGCCCATGAAGCAGTGCTTATATCCGACTCTTCAGCGCTTAGCTACGCACCAGCCAAAGTAAAGTACAGTAAAGTAAATGTGGATTTGTATAGTGCATCATCGCAAACATGCTATAGTGTTCTAGCGGTCCTTAGTGATTTTGGGCACTCTAAATACGATTTTATGTAATGTAATGTATGTAATGTAATGCCTGCTTCCCATACGTTGGCACTGATGTCCATTAACCCTTTAGAGGGCAATTAATGTAAAAAAAACTTCCGTAGAAGTTTAACATTATTGTAAGGGTAGAGATGGCACATCTAAAACGGCAAAAATTACTTTGTTAAGATAGAAAAAGCATAAATACGACCTTACATATGAGCTCTGTGCCGAAA
>Ga0209149_1002683_pt1 | contig 10166 bp, 7 predicted proteins | sample WorMetTyACAVOLI2_FD_187423 | JGI IMG/M metagenome (GOLD analysis project Ga0209149, IMG submission 187423) | Marine gutless worms symbiont microbial communities from Max Planck institute for Marine Microbiology, Germany - Olavius algarvensis... ... | reverse complement strand
ATCATCATTCCGTACAAATTGGTACCACCTGATGCCGAGCAGCATACGCAGACACCACTGGTCGAGTGCATCAATCTTACGTGCGTCCGTCTTAGACATCGCCCAGCAGTCCGAACCATACAGGAACGACAAGTGATGAGTGCATGTAATAATGTGTACAGCTTGCAGTTTGCAGTGCTCTGTGCATGTGTGGGCCCCAGGAGCTGTAAAATAGGCCGGATCTGTTTCCTGGCTGGATGGCATACAAGACGACCTGAAGCAGGCTTTAGTTTCACTAGGTTTAGTTTTGGTTATTTTAGTCGTTATTATTAATTGTTGTTTAGGATTATTGTGTTATTACTTGGTTGTAGTTATATTTGATGTTGCTAGGACCACCCATGTGATCGGTTAGAAACATAGGATTTTTGCACCAGTCAAGTGATTGGCTGGGAAGATTGTGACCTTCAGCCCTACTGTATCATATCATACCATATCCAGTTGCAAGCTATGTATTTTTAATGTCTTCTGAATAATATATCACTGGCAATCATTGTTCCTCCGACACTTGTCGTTCCTCACATACACACCGAACTGGCCCATCGTGCTTTTTCTGTTGCTGCTCCATCCACCTGGAACTCTCTACCTGCTGACATTCAACTGTGCGAAAACATTCTCACTTTCAAACGCCACTTGAAAACCCATCTATTCAAACTCACATAGTCCTCCTGTGCTGCATCAAGCGCCTCTGTATCTTCGGACCAAAAGGCGATCCATCCATTTATTAATACGCACAAGGCAGCAGTGATTATAAAATACAAAAATACACAAAGTACAATGAACAGAAAAAATATACAAAAGGAATAAAGTAAAAAAATGAACGCATATTATTATTATTATTATAATCACTTAGCTCTCTGAAAGATTTTTATTGTGACTGCTTGAATGGAATGTATAAGTATTTGGGAAGATATATCCTTACAAATGGTTATTAAGCTATAGCTGATGTGTTAATTTTGAGTTACTTATGTTTGAATATTGGTTGTGAAGTTTAGGTTTTATATTTTACTTTTTATTGTAACTTGTGCCCTACAATGTCGAAATGTTGTCATAAAAGTGTGCATTAGTTATGCTGCTTTACATTCTACTATGTTGTGTTTGGTATGAGTCGTTTGCTAGATAAATACAATTGTGTTTCACTCGTGTTTTTTCTTGTGTATGATATAACAGCTTTTATAATGTGTAAAGCTGTGAATTAATCTGTGTCCAAGAGGAAGACACAAACGTGGATGCTACAGCTGTGAAAAACAGATTACTATATGTGGCCTTATGCAACAAAATGCCCTATCTCTTAATGTTAAGGAAAGCGGAGAAGTGATCGTGAATCCACATCCGGAATCGGATCGACATATAGCTCACGAATGCGAGTTCAGTCAACATCCATAAATGTATCCGTGAGTTATCAGATGCACACAGACACACAGGTTGATCACAGTACCTGCTTTGTCAGAGCGAATGTACTGATATGACTTCATTGGATTGCAGGACTATATGATAGTACTGGAGGAGGAGGTTTTGCCGACAGCTGACTTCCTGCATTTCATGGCTCAGTGTTTGGACGTTGTAGTGAAGGACAGTTCACTGATTGGTGTGTCTGCATGGAACGACAATGGTCAGTGACGTATCATCTCAGTTACATCTTCACTACTTTAGCACTGTTAACACGCTGTAGATTTGTGATGTGGTTGATCACAGTTTCATGGAAAACAGCTGGAAGATAGGCGTGATCTTATCTGAGCCTGTTGCTGGCATTCTGGCAGCAGCACTGTTGAGTTGTGAACTGCAACTGAAGTATACTATGAAACTATAGCCAATACGTTTTGATTTTGTGATAATCTGTGACACACCAATTAACTGTCTGCTGTTTCTCTTTCATATACTGTATACATGTGTTGTTACATTTTTTATATTGTCATTTATCTGTAAACATACAGTGCATATTTTTGATGATGTTAGGTTACATCGGCCCATCGTCAAATCCATCGGTAGCATATCGAGTGGAAACGTTTCCTGGCTTTGGTTTCTTGTTGCGGAAAGCTTTCTATGAGGAATTTATCGCTAACAAACTGCCGCAGTGTTGTAACAAACGGTGAGTTCAATAGTGTTAATGTAGAGCATTTGGTAGATAAATACTGACAACTTTCCAGTCTGCATAAAGCTGGTGTATTGTAGAGTGTTTATCATATAGTGTCTTCACTGATTCTTTCGATGGCATAAAGTTTGATCAAACGTATTAATGCCATTGTTATTAATGGGTGCGGTAATATGTGTGTTGTTGTTGTTGTTGTTATCATTCTTTATTACACCAGATGGCAGCACAAAAACAAATACACAGCAGTACAAAAATGAAAACATACATAAAGCACAGAAGAATAATTAAAGCAATAAAATCAGAATCAGAATACGCTAGCAAAGCGAGACTTAATATCAATGTTGCTGGTATGCCCTGGAATAACATGCTAGAGTGAGGACAGTATCTGAGCTTCATACAAATGTAATCTGCGAATGACTCTCGGAACAATGTTAGTGACACGTAGAGTTATCGTTATTGGCTCAACAAACTATTGTCATCACAATTCTGTCTGTCATCTGTTCGTAATGTTGGTGTTCCCTGCTCCGAGGGCTGAACCTTTCTGCAAAATTTTTACTGTGCGATGCATAGTGTGGACTGTGCTGTCGTAAGATGTCTGTCTGTCCATCTGTCTGTTCGTCTGTCACACATCAGTATTGTGTCAAAATGCCTAAATGTATCCTCAAACTTTTTTCACCATCAGGCAGCCACACCATTCTAGTTTTTTCGTACCAAACATTATGGCAATATTTCAACGGAGACGCCCCTAACAGGGACGTCGAAATGCAGGGGATATGAAAAAAATCATAATTTTTGACTAATATCTAGCTTTATCTCCAAAATAATACATGATAGGGCCATAGATACTCTGAAACGCCAATGGGAACTCCTATGCGATCTTCCGAATTTTGCTATTTCCAATGACCTCGAATGATCTCTAACCCAGATTATTCAACGTCAAATAATACGAAGATAGTGCATGGTAGACCAAGCAATAGGGAGTCGTATATGGTCTATCATGCGGTGCCATTTTCAGTGATCTTGAATGACCAACCCAGATTTCAAGATCATGCCATTATTTAATGCTGAATATCTCAGAAACGGTACAGTCTTTGTATTATCTGTGATGTGACATTTTTAAAATGCAAACTTACAGAATCACGTATTTGGATTAGAAAGGAATTTGGTGCTGTTTTGTTAAGAAGTAGATTTTCAGTTCATATACCTTTGTGTAGTCCACTTATGATGTTTAAGTTTTGGTATTATGCCTGACAGTAAGTAATTAACTAAGTAAAAAGTCGATTTATATAGCGCATCATCGTGAAACCTCTAATGCGCTGACTGTTGACACGTGTTGACACGTGTGCAAAAACATGTAAATATACTGAATGTATGCATCTAGAGGTGACGTGTTGTAGAAGTTGGTATGGATGGCTTGCTGGAGAGTTGGCTGGCAAGGAGATGATTGTACCTGAAGTGTCTCGAGTCACACGTGAGCCGATAGATGGTGCCTTGACGAACAATTCAGAGTCGGAGTTTCTGTTGCAGTTGTTCAATCGCCCAAGATCATTTAGCGAGTTGGTTTATATGTTGTTTTAAACAGTGCTTACAGGCCGAGCAGGGTAAATACTCTCCACTCCCGATCCCTCCCTTAGCCCTACACACCTCTCTATAAAGAGAGGTCGCACAACAACTACACACTACACACACTATCAGGTTAGCCTGATGGCATCGTTCAACACTACACTAGTCCCTTCCCGGAGGTTGCGCATTGGGCCAGCCTGTGAGGCAGGCCTCAGCGCTGGCTTGTGAAGGGAGCGTTTGTCACCCCAAATATGAAAGAAAGAAAGAACCTGACAAACATCACTTAGTGACTAGCACCTGGACATGCAGCTCTTTGTTGCCAGACACACCAGTTTCATGTCTGCCGGTGTGTGTGGCCACTAGCAGTACTTTTTGTACATATCTGTGTCTGGTCTAAGCTCAGTTGGATTAGGTATGTTTCCAGCATTACTTAATTCTCATGATGTACATAACGGCGTAGGTAACATAATATTTTTACGTAGCATACCTAATGTACATTCAGCAGCAGCACCCCATTTTTGCACTAGATGCTCATGTGTACAGAAAATATGTCCCAAACAGAACTTGATTATATTTGAAACAGCAGCGATGGCAGAAGCAGCTATGTCCACATCACATCAACATCAACTGTGACATTTACATGGGGCCCGAATCATATGATCGTGACCTATCATATCATTGCGGACTTCACAACACGACGATATTGTAGCATTGATTTGGCACAACAATATTGTTGTGCTGCAATTTCGTGATTCTGAAACTGATCAGTTACACGTGTACAAAGTGTTGGACCATATAACTTGAGATTGAGCAAACTGGCCGTGACGAGCCGTTACGAGAGCAGCCGCAGTGCAAGACGGGGAAAGGAAAGACAGATGTGATTAGTTTCCTGGTCGACTCAGACGATGAGCAGGACGGGGCGGATCGGCGGAGCCTACGAACAGACTGTCAACTATGGCAGATGACCGCATCAAGGCCATGCAGGCAGAACTAGAGGCCTGACCACCGGCAACGATATCATGATGTCGCAGAATTGCACACGATATAAAAAGAAATTCCCCCGATTCAAGCCCCACATTTATAGTAACTATGGCGTATATGTATTTTTACTCGTCAGTCGACATGCATCATTTTGCTGCGGATGTTGTGTTAAGTTACGGGATTTATGTAGTAATGGAAACCAGGCGTCAGTAGCATTATGTAATAGTGGCATCAGCCACCTCAGTCACATCAGCAGTTCTGCTTAATGGTTGCCAGCATTATTTATTACAACCATGTTACATCTTATAAACCATCTGAATTCTCTGTTTGCTTTAAACATTATTTTTTACTATTAAATCGTATATGAACAGCAGTTTGTTGTTGATAAGTGTAAAATTAATTTTCTTCAGTGCTTTTACACTACTGACGAGCATCTGACTTGTAAAAAGTACTGCTTCGTCACTCTCCAAAGGTTTCCTAGGCAGGTTGGCGGACTGTCAGGCACTGTTGGGTGGACCCAGGTAAACATAGAAAATGGCCATTAAAAGTGACATGTATTTTTATGTCTGTGTGGTAACTTTAAAATTCTGGTTGAATTTGTGTTTGTTGTTAATTTGATTTCATTCTGCAGTTGAATAATGATAGAAAGTGCATTGTAACTGCGTCTTGTAGTGGTTATTATCATCAGATCATCAACTCGTTACATAAAGACGGTTATGAAGAAGAGCTTCAAGCAGCATTGAAGTCTGCAAAGCCTCTGAGCATGAAGCGTCTTAGTACCTGTATTGCTATAGGTGGACCTGAGATTATGCTGCAGTCACAAAACAGCAGGTATATATCAACATATATGTACATATTTGTAGAGGCAGTATGTTAGGGTTGTGGTTTTAAGAGCTTGGTCTTGGTCTTGATATGGTCTCTGAAGAACTGCAGTATTGGGCTTGATCCTGGTATTAGCTTTTGTTCTTGTCCGCAATATTGCGGTCTGTTAAGTGTACATTGGCTAATGGCTATCTTGGAGTCTCGTATTAACGAAAAAAGATTTTTGTGTTTCATATTTCTGTTATTACATTGTTTGTGACTAGAAACATTGTACTTGAGTGTTCAGAACTTTGTCACAGATTCTCTGGCCTTATGTTTAACCTACTATCAGCCATAGCTAGACAGGCAAATGTTTCTTTTTCAGTTGTCAGTAAATGTGTGGTGTATAACTTAAACTGTGTGATCAGTTGCCAGCACTTGCCATGCCTCTGCATGTCAGTAAGAGCTCTCATTGTGATCATAACTTATGTTTGCATTAACCTGTAAGTGAGAACTATATTTGAAATGGTTGAATCATATGCACAGCACGTACAGTTTCTGGATTTAAATCCTCGTCGTCTGCTTGGTGAAATAGAATTAGCAGTAAGTTGACTCATTCATTTTACCATCCTATCAGCTTTTTAGTTAAGCAATAATAAATGGCAATGAGAAGACTCACAGCCTAAGTCAATAGTTTGGTCTGATGGTCACTTGGTCAGCTATCACGTGGCACTGTTCTGCATTCATCAAATGAACCTCAGAGAAGTCTGTGGCTCTGCCATGATGACGGCATCGTGAACATTGTTTGGATGTTCGTGGTTCCGAGACATATGGCTTGGAGATGTTGCTCGGATAACCGTGCCTGATCCGGGACTGAGTAGCAGAATGTTTTGATATTGATGTTACTTATTAAGCCCCCACCACAAAATTGTGCCTTTACGTGATTGTGGTGTCCATCTGTTCATCTATTCGTTTGTTCATTTGTTCTGTGTCGTCTTGGATGCAAGCAGGATGCAGCGGCCACAGAGCATCCGCCACCAACTGTATCACAGATGGTTTTCTCCCCGCCAAAAACTTTGTGCCCCCCTTGTGAAATTATAGCTTGCAGTGGGGCTTACTGATGGTTGCCCATAAACACATCATACTTGTTATTCACTAAATACAGATTACAGACTGTATCGGGCTTTGATCTTGCTTGGTTTAGCTCTCTGTCTTACAAGCAACTCTGTGTCTTCGGTCTTAATGGTGGTATATAGATACTGAAATTTTTTTGCTTACATTCTTCTCTTTACCTTTTAATGAACTGAGCCTGGTGGGATTGGCCCTTGACCTGGTTGACTAACCATCGTCCTTCAGTGCTATGACACTGTTGGTTGGGTCATGTGACCCGTAAAATTGTCTCCGAAATGACGTATGATGTGACAAGTGGGATGTTAAACCCTACTATACCATATTACTAAGTACAGAAATTTAATATTATGTACGCTGTGAGTTGGTTTACAGTTTCATGTCAACGTGTTGAGATACACATTTCGTTTATTTGATCTGCATTGATGTGGTTTGCAGCGTGTACGTTGTACGTTTTCAAGACGACACGGTGCTAACTCAACTCTGTAAGTGTTTTCGGCTGTTTTCATTCGAGAATCACCGTGCTCGTGGATTCCACCGTGGTCTTATCAGGTAACTTACGGTTTCCAGTTTTAAGGTGTTTTATTTTTTTACGTGTACGGATATTGTAACTACTACTACTACTACTAAAAATGTCAGGATTATAGTGCTGCCATCACACTGCTGTGAGGACACTACAAAGTTTATATCTTGAACTGTTGTTCAGCTCAGTGACAATTCACGCATCTGCAGAGTGAATAACTAATATGTAGTTATGCATTTGATTTAATGTTTGTATTGCTAGTGAACTGATCTCTAGGTATGTGTGGAATAGACTTTTTACTTCAGTTCGGTTTCGGGTCGGTTTTATCGGAATAAGTTTGGTTTGGTTCAGTTTGAAAAAAAATGCAGTTCAGTTTAGATATTATAGTTATTTACGGCTTACGTAATAGTTAAATAATTAATTTACAGCAAATATTACAGTGTTACTGCTATGTTGAATGAACTTTGGACACCAAACTCTGTTTGGCTAATGTTTTAAAGCATTCTTTATCTGCACATTGAATGCAAGTAAAGTTATTGTTTTCACAATTAATTTGAATTGTGGATTGCATGCAGTTTCTGTCGGAAAACCATCCGGACGTCAAATTTTTGGAAAGTTTGGATTTTTAACAAGAAGCTCAGCTGTCGCAGAGAGACCGCACGACGCTTCGTGTCACTGAATATTTTGTGAAGTCACTCAAGGTCATTTGAAGTGACAGTGTTGCGCAGGGGGTGTGTAAGTCCCTTTTAGTATTTCAATGACACTATGTATGTCGTAACGTTTCTGAGATAGTCAGCGTCAAAGAATAGCGTGTCCTTGAAACTGGGGGTAGGGGTTGTTCAAGGTCATTGAAAATGGCGCCGTTCCATAGACCATATACGACTTTCTATTGGTCGGCCATTGTAAGTATAGCTGTATGTTGTACCATTTTCACGCTATTTGATGTTGAATAATCATGACCTGAAGGTCATTTAAACTGGTACCATTTGAAAGCTTGGGTGCGGTTTTCTATTTGCCTTCCATAGTAACTATGGACGTATCTTTAACCGTTTATGAGATATTCAGTGTCAAAGAATAGCGTGACATTGAAAACTAGGTTACGGGTTGTTCAAGGTCATTGAAAACAGTGCCATTCGATAGATCACATACGACTTACTATTGGTCCGCCATTGTAAATATACCGTGTCCCAGAAAAAAGTAAGCCACTTGATGTTTGACAATAACTTTGGCAAATGTACACCGATTTTCTAAATTCTTTTACCAAGTGATTTGTATGAAAATTCTCTGTGTACATATCAATAAGATTTCCATCTCACCTGCAGTATGTTGCTACACTACCTTGTGAAAGTCGAAAATCCAAAAAAATGTTAAACATATTTTCACGTTGAATGTGACAATATGTTTAACTAAAATTTAATGTGAGATTTTATGTATCCTGCTACAAAAATATCCACTAATGATTTTACTTAAATATGTGTACAAAATACGAAGTACAGCATAGAAAGATCAAAGGCGGTGCAGAGATAATCATGGTGAAAAAATCACCATGATGCAACAATGTTCAACTGAATAAGGTTCAGCTGTCGTCTGACAAACTTCAAGATGTTATTCAGTCAGTCAATATTAGCAGTCTTGAGACAGTCTGTCTAACTACTGTTAAATGTTGAATCAAATTTTCAAAGTGTTCTCCGGAACATATCAACAGTCTGTTGAAGTGTTGTCAAAGTCAGTAACATTTTGGGATTTTTGACTTTCACAAGGTAGTGTAGCAACATATTGCAGGTGAGGTGGAAATCTTTGCAATATGTACGTAGAGAATTTTCTTACGAATCACCTGGTGAAAGAATTTTGAAAATCTGTCCACATTTGCCAAAGTTATTATCAAACATCAAGTGGCTTGCTTTTTTATGGGACACGGTGTATAGCTCTATATAGTTCTATCTTGTACAGTTTTTGAGTTATTTGACATTGAATAATATCGTGATCTTGAAATCTGGGTTAGAGGTCACTCAATGTCATTCAAACTGCTAGCATTCAAAAACTTGGGTGCAGTTTTCTATTTGCCTTTTATAGTAGCTATGGCTCTATCTCGCATCATTTGCCAGATAAAGGGAGATATTGGTCGAAACTTGTGATTTTTAATACCCCCTTGCATTCGGTGCCCCCGTTAGGGGGGGGGGTCGCTGTTGGAATATCACCATCCCGTTTGGTGTTGTAAAACTAGAATGGTGGGGCTACCCGGCAGTGAAAAAACGTTGAAGATATGTATAACCTTTTAGACTCAATACCAGCATGTGACAGATGGACAAACAGACGGACATCTTGCGACAGCGTAGTCTGCGCTATGCATACGCGTCACAGGGTAAAAACCAAATCTAAACTGATGTTCAGTTTTCTGCACACCCCTACTGATTCCTTCTGTTTATTGTCTTGATTAGTTTTTACTGTGTTTCATGTTGACGCAGATTCTCGTTTAGCAACAGCCAGATTTTCTTGATCGGCTCTAAATCAGAGTATTCGCAACACAAGTTGTCGTACGTCAGACCTGTGATGACCAGTGATAATCACATTCGTAGTGACATGACCGAGTCTGCTGGTAACATACCAGTGCCCTGACACTGTGATTGTACCATGTGGTAATTTTCAGTATTTGAGATGCGGCATTTAACCTTGTAAAACCTTGAGAGTTGTTGATGTGTTTTAGTTGTTTATGTGTTTTAATGTGAGAAATGTTGTTTATTGTTGTCCCGATCATGTTGTTTACTTATGATATGTAATATATTATCCTTTTGTTGTCTAGCTGCCTGTTAATGAGCCGCATATTGTCTAAATGCATATTTTCAGCAGATGTTATATTTGCACTTTTAAGCAATGAGACGCACGGAGCATTTTGAATGTGCTGAATACATGCCAAGTCTTATGCAGCATTGAATGGCTGCCGTGTGTATGTGCTGAGGGTCACTTTGACGCTGTTTTATGTTTTTCTGTAGGTAACTGCTTCATATTATGGCTGATATCCAGTGCAAAATTGTTGTAGTAATC
>Ga0209149_1002682_pt1 | contig 10166 bp, 5 predicted proteins | sample WorMetTyACAVOLI2_FD_187423 | JGI IMG/M metagenome (GOLD analysis project Ga0209149, IMG submission 187423) | Marine gutless worms symbiont microbial communities from Max Planck institute for Marine Microbiology, Germany - Olavius algarvensis... ... | reverse complement strand
ACGTGGTTCCAGGATAATGACACTGAATTCGCCAGGTCGCAGCACCGTGCAGTGTGGCACGTGGGTCTGGTATGCCATACTATTGAATTCGCTCAAACGTCTGCCATATTGGCATTCTACTTCCGGTTTCGATTTCGACCAGATCACCGCAGTCTGCATGTCATTCTGCACCAGTCTGCAAAATTTTATCCAAAAAATGACGTAATGTCCATTTTAATGGGTCCAATAATGGGTTCTTTGAAAAGCCCATGTATACGACTTCCTATAGGTCGTCAATGGAGACCATAGCTCTAAATTGCTTAGTTTTTGAGAAAATCGCGTTTTTTTGCATTTTGGCGACAGATCGACGGGCAGACAGACTAACAAACATACAAACAGATGGACAGGCCCGTCGCATTAAGCCGCTCTCGCTGTCGCGAGCGGCGGTTTACAAACACAAACACCAAAAAACAAACAAGAAAAAATATATATACATACATAAACATAGGCCTATATAGCATTCAGTAACAATGTAACATTTTCGTTTGCCGAAAATAAGTTGGCAAAGTGTAACTAATTACATTTGAGGAAACTATATAAACTATCTACAATGGCTCAGGCTGACTAAAACAAGAATGTCGTACCCGGTCCGCCTCCTGTTCGACTTTGGTGTCGTCAGCACAACGGACGATGATTGTGAACAACACGTTCCAAGCGTCGCACTTCGTTTATTACAGCGGACAACATCAGCGGCGAAACGACGGTCGTGCTTGGTTGACAACAGCAGTGGTCTGACGCCAAGTCGAACAGGAGGCCGTAACCTGGCCGTTAATGTTTGGACATATTTTGTATATGAAACCCGAATATCTCCCGAGAAGGGCGTCTGCATGGGATCTGAATGCGACAACAGAATCAGCGACGCCAACTTCCTAACGGTGTTCCTATTCGACTGTGCCACAACTTCTCGCAAATAACTGGGGTCTTAATTCCTTGCAAAAAGTGCCGCCGGACTTAAATCGTAGTCGCGTAATAGCTGTGAGTTGTGACGACTGCTTAAGACTGCACCGAGTACGGACTAAATTGAACAGTTTTCATGTTTAAACAGACTAACGTGTTGTCGTATGTCTCGATGCCCGGGTAGTGTCCGAGGCCCGGTGAATCATTGTGTAGTTGGTGCATCCTCTCATCAATCGTCTGACCATGCTGCTTGTTGCGAGCATCCATGTCGCAGGCATGCTGGGCGGCCCGCGTCATCCTACACACGTTGTCAACACTTTCTACGCCGTCTTCAGAAAAAAACTTGGCTAGCGCTAACAGGTCGCGCTCAACATCATGCAAGAGACAGAAACAATACAATATAACAGTAACTTTGGTCGTATTGTCAACCGTTTCCGACATAACTGCAATCGCAGCGTGCAAAGGTACTGTCATTTTAACTGCATGCCTAGAAAAAAAACGAAGATGGCGCGAAGATAATCGTGGCGAAAAAAAATCACCATGATGCAACAACGTTCAACTGAACAACGTTCAACTGTTGATTCGAGACTGACAAACTTCAAAATGTTACATCTGTCAGTCAGTGTCAGCAGTCTTGAGACAGTCGAACTACTGTTAAATGTTAAATCAAATCCTCGAAGTGTCCTCAGGAATATGTCAACAGTTTGTCGAGAATGCTGTCAAAATCAGCTACATTTTGCATTTTCAACTTTCACAAGATAGTGTAGCACCATATTGCAGCTGGTGTGGTGGAAATCTCTGTGGTGTATAGTATACATAGAGAAATTTCCTACGAATCAATTGATGAAAGAATTTTTAAAATTGGCTAGTAAAATACACCCCACTGACACAAACTATAAGCAGTAGGACTACTTGTGTGGAGATTACCCCGACTCCTTTGCTTTATTTTAAACAACTTCCCATTATTGCTACTACACTGGGTGACTTGATAAAATAGATCAGACTTAGTTCTTAAACCAAACTTCGGTCTGAGTCCCTAATTTGCATAAATTTTTCAAGTGACGACAAGCGTTCGGTCTTATCTTCAAGATCAGTCCAGAATTCGGTCTGATCTACAAGATTAGACCAAATGTCCAGTCTAAGACCAAACTTAATCTGAACAATTCAGTCTAATTGGCAACTGTGTAATGTAAAAATACCTTTGCTGCTAATCTCTAGGAGATCAGACTAAAGTCTTAGAATAAATCACTTGATTTTTTTCTGATCGCAAAAACGTAAACAAACATTTGGATTAGGCCTAAATGTTCAAAATACACTGTATCGTCCTTTTGCACAAATACACGCCTGAATACGTTTGCACCACTCGTCAATAAGTGCGTCATTGATGACGCTTTGTCATAAATAGCTGTGAGTGTGATCGTCTGCGAAAAATTTTAAACAAATGATGTGCTGATCATGAATATTAATTAGGACTTAGAGTCTGGTCTGATCGTGTTCTAATCTGAACTTCGGTCTGATCTGGTAATTTGCCAATCAGATAATCCGTTAAGTCTAAGAACTAAGTCTGATCTATTTTATCAAGTCACCCACTGTGTCTAAAAAACCGGACTGCTACGTTTAACAGGATATAACTTCATCAATTCACAACGTTCACTAATTATTTTTGGCAAACATGGACCTTATTCAATTCTCAATTCATTGAGTTAAAAAGTTTTTAATTAGCTTAGAATCAGCTGCGTGGTTTCCATAGCAACAGTAGCGACTTGATGGTCTGTGTCTGAAAAACCGGACCCAGCGATATTTTGACATAACTCGATCAAAAGTTCTTTAATTTAAATAAAATTTTCAGAGATAGCATGTGCTCAATATTCTTAATTAAACCACAACGTTAGAAAAACAGTAGTGTTTGCAGCAACGTAGCAGCTGAAGCGAGTTACCATAGCAATCCTTAACTGCGCGTAATTCCACAGTTTATGCTGCCTTATGAACACAAAAGGTAATTTTTTTTAACAAACAGTGTTTCTGTCGGAATAATAAAATGTTTAGCGGTATCAACAGTTTTAACACGTGTTTGATTGCTGTCTTTCGGCATAACACAGCCCCACATTGGTTTTTGCCACTCGTTTATTGCACTGCCTATGATACGTTGTTTCAAGTCGGCCAAGAAATCCGCTGTTCAGGTGTGTAAAGTCGCTAATGTTATTATGGAAACGACACAGCTGTTTCTAAGCCAATGTAAAAACTTTTTATCATAGTCAATGGAGAATTGAATAAGGTCTCTCTGTGTCAGAAATAATTAGTGAACGTTGTGAATTGGTGAAGTTGTCATATTAATTTTAACGGTCCGGTTTTCTTGACACACTAGATTAGCCATCGTTTCAGTTGCATGATGTTCAACTTACTTCTGTTGATTTGCCGCTTTATCGAGTATATCTCTCATCTTTTCCTGACATCGCTTAATTGTTTTCACCTCCTATAAACAACAGTTCAACATCGATTAACCCTATAAAGTGCGATGGAAATTATAGTTTTTCAATAAATAATAACATTTCCTTGCTGACGACTATTTTATTTGTTTTTTTTCGCATTTAGCCACATAACGGACAATGCGAAGTTGGTACAGCTAGTATCTCTATGCCAGCTGTTTTTCTAACATCGTACTATCTGGTTTACCGGCCACAATTAAGCAATAAAAACAGTTTCCGACTCGGCGGACCTTGATGAGAACCAGTTCTACTTCGTCCTGGACCCGGTCGACTCCAGTCCTGTTCTCCCTCTGTCTCAAACACTCCTCGGCCACTGACAGCGGTGACGCCGTCTCGTGTAGTGCAAGCTCCAGTGCTCGGATGAACTCCTGCCAAACCAACATCAGCTCTGCACTGTTATAGACAACAGCTGATAACAATAATATGTGTGCTTTAGCTCGATATGATACGATAGCCAGTGCATAATGAACGCTGTTATTTTTAGGCCTATCATCACCATCACCTTCACCATCACCACCATCATCATCATCGTTATCATTATTATTTGGATGGCTGATGTGTAGATCTAACATCTGTTACAGCAACCCAGCCATTACAGATCAGATCACAGGCTGCGCGGTACGTAGCGCTAGCACTGTGTAACGGCGACAGGCCAAGTCAATGGGAGATGGCAAATTTTGACCCCCCCCCCTACAGAATCGCAACCCCTGAGCCGATTGCCATAAAATTCCGCACAATTGATTATGTCCGCGAGAGGACCCCCTAAACCAAATCTGGTACAAATCCATCCACTGGTGGCTTCTGCGAAAATGGGTGAAATATAACGTTTTTGTGCCTTTTTTATTTATACCTTTTTTTCTGAGACTCGCGTAGGTCAGACCGGTCGATGGATAGCTCAAAACACGTGAAATCACGCAAGGCTGTGCCTTTTGGGGGTCTGAACGATGTGCCCCTAAATTTTGGGGGTAAAACCCCCAAAAAACTAAAATTTTGGGGGCGTGAATAGGACTTTCAAACCTGAACGACAAAAAATTCAAATCCTTATAACTTGAAAACTACTTAGCCGATCATGACGAAATTTTTACAGACAGTACGCACCATGAATGCGACTTCGTGAGTGGTCCCATGGCTCCCCACAACAAATCCAAGATGGCGGCGACCGCCATTTTGAATTTCGGAAAAAAGTCAATACTCCGGAACGAATAAAGATATCTGCATTAAATTTTATGGGAAAATGCATCACAGCCATGCGGAGATGACCACGTGACAAAAAGTCGAAACCGGAAGTTAATTCGCGTGACGTCATCAAATGAAAGTCAGAAGCATAAGTGCGTCGATCTCAGTGGCTAACATATATTTGAACCAAATTTCGTACAGAGCACAAATACCACACTATCAACACGCCGGAATGGTCAAATTCACATAACCTGAAACTCCAAGATGGCGGCCGCCGCCGTCTTGGATTTTTAGGTTATGTGAAAGAAAAATGTCAATAACTCCGGACTGGACAAAGATATCTGCATCAAATTTACGGGATAATGCAGTAGACATTGGCTTATACAACAGCTTGTACTACAGTACAAGCCGTGATCACGGCTTGTACTGTAGTACAACTGTACTCACAGTCTGAACGGTAGTAAGTTGCAGTAACAACTTTAGTACCAAACTTGGTAGTGGCTGGCTGGGCTACGGGAGCACCTAAAAAATTATGCGGACCACGTACATCGTACCACGTACTACGTACCCTGAACTACGTAACAGCTACAGAAATGTAATAAAACTTCAAATATAAATGTAAAAAAAATTGTGGTTTAGATACTAGTTAACGGCGAATGACACGTCTAAAACTGCAAAAATTACAAAAAGGTGATATTACTCAACATCACATTCACATTTAGGCGATGTGCTGGTAATCACCCTTTTGTAATTTTTGCAGTTTTAGATGTGTCATTAGGCGTTAACTAGTATCTAAACCATTTTTTTTTTACATTTTTTACAGTTATAAACCAATGTTCTATGTCCAGCACTACGGATTTTTATATCACGCGTAAAAAATAATATCTAAAAATCACCATACATACACCTGTATACACACGATCAAATCCCTAGCATTCATGATCCAACGTCATACAACGTCATAGCATACGCAACATTGTCAGCGCCAGCTTTAGCTTTATATGTTCGTATGTTGTCCATAAAATCAATAAATGGCGACATTTTGTAAGTTGTTTCTGTGGAAACTAGACATCAAAGTCTCACAATTTTACCAGCTAGGCCAGTTACCTTCAAGTTGTCCATCTCGACTTCGTCAGCTCTAATTTCCGACAGCAGTTCCTCCTTCCACATCAAGATGTCCGACGCGCGCTCGTCTAACAAAGTACAGCATGGAGTGCATATACGCAGAAAGTCTTGCTTGATGAAACCTGCTTCACGACGTCAGACTCAAGCTGCGTAAGAGAGTTCAACAGTCACATTCTTCAACGTCAAATAACTCGAAAATGGCAGACCAACAAAAAGTCGTGCATGATCTACCCAATAATGCCATTTTCAACGACCTTGAACGACCTCTAACCCATGCAGATTTCAAGGGTACGCCATTATATGACGACGAATATCTCAGAAACGGAACAAAATAGATATAGACAACGAAATACTAATGGGAACTGTCTTACTCAACGGTGTAAATTCAAACGACCTTGAGTGTCAGCAAAATTTCCAACTACATGTAGCGTCGCGCGGCCTCTGCGACAGCTGAGTTTTTTGTAGTATATGGAATGGAATGAAATCAGCCGGTTTCGTGTAAGTTTTTTAAAGCTAAGTTTTTTAGGAGAATGTTTGTAAGTAATTGATAACAGTAAACTATCCCCTAATTATTATCGTACGTGCAGCAGTGATGACGGCCGCATTGTCTATAAAACATAGGCCTAAACTTAAACATAAACCTGTGCAACACTTGGAATATGTCATACCATACGAGTACGACGAAAACACAAGTTTGAAGCACATACGATTCGGTGACTATACTAACTAAGGCGCTTGGTGTTGGCTGCCTGCCGAGTGCGAGCATCTCTGTCAGTCGCCTTAACGGCCCTCCACGCTTCGTTTCTCAGCTGCTCGGCCAGACCCTTCTCTTTGTCTGCCAGCTTGAAGTTCGCCTTGTTCGCTGTTTCCCAGTCGATCGTGGTGGTCTTGGAAGTAGCCAAACTCCTGCGTCATAAACACAACAAGCATCTATTTATTAAATGTTTTGAAAATAATTACATTTACATCTAAGAACACGATAAAAAAAGATGAAATTTTTTCTTCTTCTATTCTTACGTATAAACCTTTATATAAATAAAATGGCAGCATGCAGAAAAGAAGACAGACACAAGATACCATTACATCAAGATAGTTTTTTTGGAGTTAGCATTTCAAAAAATACCTAAACCGATCGGTTTGTGTGTAAATCGTGAGGCTAACGGTTTCTGTCGCTTTATATACAATAAATGATACCATCCTATCAAGACCATGCAACGAGTCTGGAACGCTGCAGCTCGACTCGTCGTGAACTTGCCATCACGTGAGTGACGTGACCATGTTAGTCCTTCGGGTTCAACTGGTTGCCACTATACCGCATCCAGTCCTGATGCACGTGGCGTACACTAGCTGGTCACTGGTCAGTCTTTTTCACACATCAGAGACGCACCGACGTCATTCTATCGAGATTCGTCTCGTTGTCAACGTTAGCTGCGCTCGGCTACACCGCAGAATATGCTGTATCAAGGATGAGGAACAAGTTTGGGGACAGAGCATTCTGTGTCGTTAAATCCTTTGTCTGCAACTGAGAACTATTGACAGCATCGCGACTTTAAAGCGCGTCTTATATCGCACTTTTAGCGTCTGTTACCTTCCGTTATTGGGTTGTTGCTTGGCGTTGCCCTGGGCGCTGCCGCCCTCCTCTCTCCTGACGCTGCGCGTCGACGTCGCGCCGCAGTTGTCACAGGTCGTCGTCGTCATCTGCGGCGAGGCACTGCCGCCCGAACCGTGAGCATCAGACCCAGTCGAGTGATACTTACACAACGCTGCCATCGTCACCAACTGCAAAGATCGTAGGCCTATATACAGCAATAGTCCAGTTTTCATATTGGTCCAACGTTAGTACGTACGTTACGTTCGGCTACTGGAATCCAAATTCCGTCTGTCGTCTCTCGTCTGTCTGTTGTCTGTCTGTGACGTTGATTTCCCCTACTCAGTACTTAGAAGGTTGAACTTTTCCGCACTATTTTTGCACTCTTTTGTAGCCTAGCCATCTGACTCGGTTGCGAAGAAAACAAATCGAAAATATTCACAACAATTTTCTCCATGGCTTGTTGTGTACAAAGGGTATGAAAAAATCGCGAGTTTCGACTAATATCTCGCTTTATCTCGGAACGATACAAGATATGGTAGCTCTGCTATTACAGAGAGGCCGCGCGATGCTTTGTGTCCGTCAGTAGTTAGCCTCAAGAAAATAATAACTCGTGCGGAGTCTTTTTCTTACTTAGGTTTCACATTTACCACTGCGTAACACTGTCTTCGGCGTAACGTTGAGGCTTCTTGTCATACACTTCGTCGTTGTTTCACCGCATTAGCAAACTCCGCAGCTTAATTACCAGCGACTAGTGTTATAAACTCGCCATGGTTCGTCGCAGCGAAGTGTATTGCACGTATTGCACTTGCCGCTGGAACGGTTCACTGCACGCAGTAAAGCCAAATATTGGCTCAGAATCGCAATCTCTGCCTACCCAACCTGCGTTCGACGCCCCCGTTAGGGGAAGGGGAGGTTCCCGTCGGAATATTGCCATGCCGTTTTGTACGAAATAACTATAGAATGGCTTGGCTACCAGATGGCGAAAGAATTTTGAAGACACGTTTATTCGGTTTGACACAATCCACGAACGTGACGGACGGACAGACAGACAAACACACATACAGACACCGCATGACGGCATAGGTCGCGCTTATGTATAGCATCGCGCGGCAAAAATGAAAGATGAATAGAAGCATGTATGCGATCTATCGAATAATGCCATTTTCAATGACTTTTAGCAGCTCCCAACTGAAATTACAAGGTCACGACATTTTGTAACGTCAGCTCAAAAATAGTACACGGTAGATTCATACTTGCAATATGGTAGACTTACAGAAAGTCGTATATGATCTAGTGAATGAAGACAATTTCACTGACCTTGAATAACCCGTAAGCAAGATTTCAAGGGCACGCCATTATTCGACGTTGAATATCTCAGAAACGGTACAAGACACAGTTACAATGGCAGACGAATAGGAACTCGTATGCTCGTAGCTAAGTTCCTTGTTAAACCTACAGAGTAGTACAACTACATGTATCGAACTGAACTTATAGGTCTGCAAGACAGCTTCGGGTAGGCCTACTGCAAGATACTAACTGTGCATGTATTGAAATTAATATCCACAAATACATACGTCAGAAAAGTGCATCAACAACGGCATAACAACGAGAATATTCTTGACTAAATCACAATTCCATACCTTGTGCAACTATTAGTCGACGCAGACAGCCCTGGGATCCGTTCCGTATCTTACTTCCCAGCGATAGCAGCAGACGTTACATTGCAGTCAGAGGAAGCGCCTGTCGTTACCTAGCAACAGCAGTTTCCTGCTGCGCAGCAGCTGAGCACGTGGTCTGTAACCAAGACGACGCCCCGCCTCTCCTGGCGTCGCCGCCAAAGACGACAGTCTTGACCGAACGTGCGATGAGCTAATTAGATAGCATGCAACGTACAGACGTCCTTCGATGGATTCTCACCACGCAACCGACTGGAGGTGCACAGACGCACGGACGGACGGACGGACAGACAGGCGGACAGACATACTGCGATCCCTTGTGTTGACATGACCGTTTGCGTTAGCTATCAAATATTTTATACCACAAAATTGTACACTTAATTTTAATCAATTCGCGACTTCTAACGTTATTTATAGTCAAAATAGGCTAACTGTATTGCCGGATATCTTTAGTTTAACACTTGGCCACATAGTTGTCAGCTATTTTTTCAAAAACTACTTTACTTTACTTTACAAATTAAGAATTCTATTTTCACTGTGTTCAGAAAAAAACACCCACTTTTGTTTTATTGCACAATTCTTAGAAAGAGTAACCAATTTGAATGAAAATTTTAGACAAAATAGCTAATGAAATGCTGATTCTAACAGCATAAAAATAATCTGTATTCTTCCTAAATATTTTTTCTAGCAGCGCCTCTGTATCTTCGGACGATACCTAAAGGCGCTATACAAATCCGTTATTATTACCTCCGACAAAGGAGGAGGTAAATGCGTTTGCCCGCGTTTGTCTGTCTGTCTGTCTGTTAGATTACTCAAAAACGCGTGCATGGATTTCGATGAAATGTTGCGTATCGACAGATGTCGGGACATGGACGAACTGATTAACTTTTGAGCCCGATCCGGATTATAGTCCGGATGCCGGAACCGGATTGCTTCCTGCCCTATCGTATAAGCCATATGCTACGCGGACTTTTACGTCGCAGCGACGCGAGGTTTTACAATGGTTTCATTCACTGAGGCAGTGAGCCGTCGAAACACCTTTGTCGGAGGTACATCCGCTCTACCGAGTGCCCTTCTAGTTATTACCCGCCATTCGCTCGTTAGAGCGAATGCGAGTAGAGCGAATGCGAGGTATTAAATTTTTTGTTTCACTGTATGTTTTTTGTTTGTTTTTTT
>Ga0209149_1002680_pt1 | contig 10167 bp, 5 predicted proteins | sample WorMetTyACAVOLI2_FD_187423 | JGI IMG/M metagenome (GOLD analysis project Ga0209149, IMG submission 187423) | Marine gutless worms symbiont microbial communities from Max Planck institute for Marine Microbiology, Germany - Olavius algarvensis... ... | reverse complement strand
ACAAATACATTCAGTATGTAATCTCAATATATAAAGTAAACAAACATAGAAATCTAACATCTAGGAATGTAAACTACAGTTGCCATTATCATACACCAATAAGTAAGTACAATTTACATACCTGCAGGACTGTTTATGTTACGTTCCACTTTGGGAACGTTGGGATGATAAAGGATCATCCCATCATAGGCCTAGTTTTCGCATATGACATCCGAAAGGCCAACTCAAATCATATTTTTGTCTGTCCATTGCTATGCATGGACACGATATAAATGCACCTGTGTGTGTGAGTGAATGAATGAATGAATGCATGCATGGATCTTTATTTGGGAAAAACACAAGAACAGTTCAAGGTATAAAACACTAAAACCCAAAAATCACACAAAGGTTAGGTAAAACCTAACTCTAGCATGTGCCCTACAAATTAATTAAGAGCTACGCCTAATACAACACGATATTTAGACAAATTACAGTTTCTCAACCTGTCTCTGAAGGTAGCAACTGAAGGAGCTGTCACTACAGAGTCTGGCAAATTATTCCAGATATTCAAAATACGGTTTCAAAAAAAGTTAGCATAAAAATTACTGTTACAACTGTGTTTGCAAAGTTTCATCGAGTTTCCAAACACAGTTGTGTGTATGTGTAGGTGTAGGTGTGTGTGTCTGTCACACTTTCTGTCAACTCCCACAACGGATTTGTGTCCGTCACACTTTCTGTCAACTCCCACAACGGATTTTTGAAAATCTTTTATTCACCATAAAATGATACCACTGTAAAACGAAAAATAGAAAAAAATTAAGAAAACTAACTAATGCTTAAACAAATAACAGTCGGTTACATCATTATGTTTACACACATTATGCCGGACAGTATATACAGCAAAACAGAATTAAACGGTACTTTACTTTCAAATTTCGCCACACGTTTTGCCAATTGGTCACTAGGTAATTCAAACGAGAACAAGAACTTAGCTATCGCAAACAGATCGCGCGTCAGCTGCGCACAATACGTTGAGGACATCTATAGGCCTAAATATTACACCGTGACCTTGAAATATAGGTTAAGAGTCACTTAGGGTTACTGGAAACAGAACCATCGGATAGCTCTTACACGACTAAGTAGTAGTCGAGTTATTTGACGTTGAATTTTATCGTGACCTTAAAATGTGGGTTAGAAGTCACTCGAGGTCATTAAAAGTGGTACCATTTGAAAGTTTGGGTACGGTTTCCTAACTTTTCCTACCCTAACCCTAACCCTAACCGTAACCCTAACCCTAGGGTTAGGGGTCAAGATGAAAATGGCGCCGTTCGATAGATTATATGCGACTTTCTATTGGTCCACCATTATAAATATAGCTCTATCTTGTACCATTTTCGAGTTATTTGACGTTGAATAATATCTTGACCTTTAAATCGGGGTTAGAGGTCACAGAAGGTCATTGAAGTTGGTGCCATTCGAACGTTTGGTTGCGGTTTCTTATTCACCTTCCATAGTAACTATGGCGATATTTTGTATCGTTTGCGAGATATAGCGACTTATTGGTAGAAAATCGCAAATTTTTTAACCCCACCTGTATTTAGCGCCCCGCATGGGGTGACCCCGTCGGAATTTTGTGAAAATATTTGATGCTGGTAAAACTAGAATGATTGGGCTACCGTATGGTGAAAAAACTGTGACGATATGTTAAGCCGTTTTCATCTGATACCGGAACGTTACGGACGGACAGACGGACAGATTTGCTATATCAACATCGCGCGTCAGTACGCGCGTCAGTGTGCTGACGCGCGATAAAAATGCAAAGTTACTCGTAACTTTGTCACTAGAATAATTATGCCGACGTGATCAAGACTGTTATTTATTATAATTGATACAAAAAAAACCTCAGAAGTTTTATTTCTGTTAAGGCCCAGTGTTCAATGACACATCTAAAACATCAAAAATCATTTGGTTTCTTCTAGTCCTCTGTTGGCCCGTGGATGTAATGTTCTTCAGTTCCATCAGCCGTTGGCTGACGATGAGACTACGCCATTTCTATCTGTCTCTAGTTAGGTTTACTGAGTGCTTCTCCAATGCTGAGCTCCATCAGTTCAACGTCTTCTTTATGTTATCCATTCCTTTGGTGGTTTTCCTCTCTTCCTTCTTCCTTTAATATAGCAGTACATTGCCCTAGATGGCAGCCTTCTTTCATCTATTCGTGACACATGACCGAACCAGGTAAGTTGTCTCCTGATTTTATCAACCATAGTTTCTTTCCGTTGTTATAACAGAAGGTGGATGTATCCATAACATCATCCATTTCTCGAACCGTGCGATCATTGCTCTGCCTCTCAGGATAACGTGAAAGCGGCTTGTCTAACTGAACATACTACACAGGTTCCAACAGTACCTTCTTTGCTGAACTAACGTCGTCAGCAGAATAAAAGTCCAACACTGTACTCCTGATACGAGCAGTTTCCAACGTTCACAGCTTCGTTATAACATAACATAACAAGGATGAACACAACGTTCGACGACTGAGCTGTACAGTCCGCCATTTTACTGTAATGTTGTCTTGATTTCTTTGATGGTTGGTAGGCTATGTCAGTCATCAGTAGGCTATTACTCACCTTTTCAAATAGCCCATCAACACTCTTACCATGCTGCCAGCCCATCTAGTAACTGATTCAGTAGCATCACTAAATGTACGCGCATTATTTACCTCCGACAAAGGAGGAGGTAAATGTTTTTTCCCGTGTTTGTCTGTCTGTCTGTTAGCAAGATTACTCAAAAAAACGTGCATGGATTTGGATGAAATGTTGCGTGTCGACAAATGTCGGGACATGGACGAACTAATTAACTTTTGAGCCTGAGCCGGATAATAGTCCGGATGCCGGAACCGGATTGCTTTCTCTGATGTCGTATAAGCGCTGCAACGCGGAATTTTATTACGTCGGGAAAATCTCACGTATACGTAGGCCTATTGGCCGCCCGTCGCTGCAGTGAAACGTGGTTTTAAAATGGTTTTATTCACCGCGAGCCGTCGGAACACCTTTGTCGGAGGTACATGCGCTCTACCGAGTGGCGAGTGCCCTTCTAGTAAATACATGTATTGTATAATAATAATAATAATAATAATAATAATAATAATATCGAATTCTTCATACCCAACAGGCATTTGACGTCTCCGTTAGCGGATTCCCGTCGGAAGACCGTTAACTCGCTGAAAGTGGTATAGTTTAATGACATGCTTAATGCTTAAGGTGTGGTTGGATATATAACGAGAGTTTTCTTATAAATTTAAATAGTGAACGAAAGACTCTCTAAAATCGTAAACGATAGTAGCCTGTACGCCTATACCGCAGTGACGTGCTGAATCGAATCGAATCGAAGAAATCTATTCGTTTCGGAAAATCGAATCGAATCGAATCGGAATATTTTTTTTCAGAATCGGAATGCTTTGTTCTGTTGTTGTCTGTTTTGTTGCTGTTACAAAACCTGCAGGCTGCATCCATTCTGTGATCACAAGAAGTTTCGAAATCACGAGAATATTTCACTTCAAATAACACGCTAGTCACTTACTGGAGTGTTGATTTCACTTTATTATTCGAATGTCCGATTTTTTTCGGCGGACAAAAATCTGGCGGCGAATTCGGCTATCGGCGGCGGCTTGGGTTTATTTGCTACTCGGTTTGATATCGGAAATATTCAATATTAATACCAAAAAAACCTTAGAAGTTTTATCACTGTTAAGGTCTATTGTTCAATGACATCTAAAACAGCAAAAAAATCATTGGTTTTTTCTAGTACTCCTTTGGGCCATGAGTATAATGACTTCTATTACATTCACGTCACTACGGAGAACTGAAGAAACCAAAATTTTTGCTCTTTTAGAAGTGTCATTGAACAATGGTCCTTAACAGTGATAAAACTTCTAAGGTTTTTTTGTATTAATATTTGTATTAATATTTGCTGTTTTCTACAATTTTATTTATTTTTTGTACCACGTGGCACAGACTCACCCAAGTTTTATCATTGTGCATTTGTTCGATCTCTACAATGTAGAGTTTACATCCCCATAGAAACCAAAACGTTTACTCAGTATGGGGATGTAAACTCTGGTTTTTGCTGCTAACCACACAGTGAATTTCACTGTGTGGTTAGCAGCAAAAACCACTACCAAGAAAACGATTTTGCGGAAAGGTATAGCGCTTGTGATGCCAAATTCGAAATAGGTTCACGCCTTCGGCTTCCAGACGCCAATTATTACTGTTGTATCTTCATTCTTCAATGCGCGGTTGCCAGGCAACGTCCGTTATATGGCCACCGCTTCGCAACGTAGGTGGCCACCATAATTTTGTCTTGCAGGCACACTGAAGACCTATAACTTTGACTGCCTTGCTGCTACGCAACGGGCGTCGCCATGGCAACCGGCACACGCAAACAGATCGGCTGCATAGTGTAATTTGACCACCGAAATTTCAAGGAAATCGGCTCGCGCATCCGCCCTCCGAACGCCCAAATTTCATCAAAAATTCAATATCGGATGATTTTTTGTTGATGGCGATTTAACGATTTCCAAGATGGCGGCCGTCCGCCATCTTGAATTTTAAATATTTTAATGTTTGGTCACGTGAATGTCATTAGGTTTTTAATCTGCTACTGTGCACCAAATTTCATCAAAATTGGTTGACGCGTTCGACCGTCAGACGCCCATAAGCGCTAAATATTCAATGTGCGATCGCATCATGGCGGGCATGTCGGGGACATAATGGGATGCGACCACCCAAGTTTCGTCCAATATGGTCCGTTGGTAGGCATTTCCAACTGTAGAGTGCTATCTCTATCCGACTGTATTTACAGCCTTTATCCACTTAATCAAACCCGGATTGATTAGGTTGGACGAGATCGAATTCGGCCGGCGTTCAAACTGAGTTGTGTTATTATGTGTGGCAACTATTAGGCACAGAATTTCATATCAAATATTTATTAATAATCAAATACAACATCTAAATAAATTATATTAATAAAGTTGCATGGCACTATATATTTTATAATATAGTTCAACCTAGGTTAGGCTCGAGCGGTCGAGCCACAAGCAATGCACGCAAGCGATGGATGGATATAGCCTATGCAAGCGATGTTCATCTCACAAAGATGCGCTTCGTGTTGTCGATCCGCTGTATTCCAAAGATTCGTGGTCGTCGTCGACTTCCGCCGGTTCACAGATTGCCACCCAGTGGCGATCTTTGACGTGAACAATCGCAGACGTTCGTCTGACTACCGGCAATTCCCCTCCGAACCCGGTTCAGCACGATACTCTTCCACACCGTCAGTCACAACTGTCTGATCTATCTATCAGACTATATTTGACAACTTCTTTGAAGTCTATTTCACTAAAATGGTGACTATATCACCAAACGTTCAAACTGACTTTTCAGTTCTGTTCAACTCTATATAGATCAAGTCACGTGATCGATCATTCTTCGCTCTGATTGGTCAATCTCCTCACAGCTGACGAATACCGTTACTCTGACCATAAGTAAGTAAATATACACAGACATCAGATGTTCATCTTCAGTAAGTCAATAATGGATAATCGATGTCCTTTAACGCAAGGCTAGCACACAACTAATAGGCCTCCTATTAGTGCCAGTTAAGGAGATGTCAAATTAATATACGATCTATCTAGCCAGCCTGTGCTAATTAAATTAATATAATGAAAATATTGGTGGGCATCACTACATATTTACACCAACATTTTCCAACATGGCGGCCGTCCGCCATCATGTATTGGAATTTTGTCATTCTGCACCACCCGCGAAGTCAACTATGCGGTTCGATTAGCCTGTCAAAATTTGGTGATGATCCGATCCTCGCCGTCGGAGATATTGCGATTTATGATTTTGCCAGTTTGGCTAAAAATGCCTGACCACGCCCCCTTTCGGGGGCTTTTAGGGGGTTGAACCCCTTTAAAATGTGGATGGTCATCAAAACCCTTAAAGGCACATCCTTGGATGAGGACGCGTCATTTAAGCCATAAACGGTTAAAATCAGTCCGGAGGTGCGAATTGGGCGCGATTACGAGAAAAAAGTATAACCACAAGGACGTGGCAGGACAAGACAATAATGAAGTCACAAAACCGTACTAATTCACCTATTTGGGGGCAATCTCCCGGTAAAGCTATTGCAATAAACTTTGGCAGAGGGGTAGATGTCCACGAGATAGTTGCGTGGGCCGAGACTGATCGTTAAATTTAAGGGGTGTAAATTTTACAGGGGGTTAAAATTTGAGCTTCTCCATTGACTTAGCCTATGGGCCTTAACACAGTGTAGTGCTACTGCGCTACCTGTGATGTAGTCTTGGCTTAACGACGTAACTGGTTTGATCTCGGCGAAGACCTTGGAAGATGTCAGATTGATGACTGAATGGTCTTGAGACGACAGTAGGTAAAGCCGACAGCTGCGTTTATGCGTTGTTTCGTCGACGTCGTCGTCTGTGGTCGACAGAGGCAATTAGGTGCCGTGAGCAACCGCTGGCTTACGACATGCTGCTTCGCGTAACTTAGCAACTAGTCTGCCTTGACAGTGTCATTGTTAGGGGGCTACAAATTGGATTGTAAATTGGGGGAATGGGTGAGATATGGGAGGGGTTGACCACTCGGCATCTGAGGTGGGTTTGGGAAGGACGCTTCTCCCGGAAAATGTGTGATTTTTATAGGAAAGGACGCGTTTTACAGTTCTAAGGTAAAGTAACTGGATTTACATAGCGCCTGTATTGTAGGCTCACGGTCACACTCAAGGCGCGCATGTAATACGGATCACACAGATTTGCCTTCAAATTATACCTCGTAAGCGTTCACCAGATGGCGCCGCCACTGATTGATATGGCAGACATTGTAGTGTACTACTCATTCATCGACCCTGAAATTATGAACTGGCCTCGTTGGCTGACATATAGCACATACATGATTTACCCACATAAGTGGTCAGCCGTCAGCTGTAGGTCGAGCGCAGGACAGCGAAAGTTCGCCGGTTAAAGACCGGCGTTCTACCACTGTGTCACCCGCGTAACCAACTGAACTTTTGCTGTATACTTTTAACCATTTTATGGGCACATGAAAACCGCAGAGCAACGAACCATTACACAGTAATACGGTGATTGGTATACACTTGCCGTTGATGGGTGGGCTGTTACATTTTGGTACAGCGAGGAGGAGACTGGGCTGGCTGGGGCCCCGCCCAGTCCCCTCCTCATTGTACCAAATGTAACAGCCCACCCATCAACAGCCAGTGTACCAACTTCATATTATTTGATGTGGCACTACATGTATTACTGCCTCTGGACTCTAAAGTGTCAACTGACATTTTTGTCAGCATGTGCTTGTACGAACGATGTCACGTCAGCTGGCCAGGCGGACAGACGGAAACGGAAGTGAGTAAACCTACTTCCCCACGATCTGAGGAGATCAAGAAAAGTACGTCGTATTTTCTGACAGTGAATACCAGTGGAGTGCGGTCACAAAACTGGGTGAGGGTGACTAGTTCACTTGGTTGCGTGGCACAGTGGTAGAACGTCGGTCTTTGACCGGCGAACTCTCTGTCCTGCACTCGACCTGCAGCTGACCACTTATGTGGGTAAACCGTCCGCTGTAGATCAGCCAACCATGCCGACTCAGTCGTTCATCCTTTCGGGTAGACAAATGAGTAGTAGTGGATGTCCGCAACCTCAGTCTGGGGAAGCGCCATCTGGTGAACGCTTACGAGGTGAACGCAGGCATGGTGTTGTTTGCAGGTTATACTGTGTGATCTATGTCGAGCGCCTTGAGGACGAGATGCTTGTCATCTAAGGCGCTATATAAATTCACGTACTTTTACCTTTACCTTTTACACTGCCGGTCTCGGATAGACGGACTCGCCTCATATAGCCAGTCCTAGGTGGCGCTCTAGCATAGCTGAACGCGACTATGAGCGAAAACAAAACAAATAGCCTATTAACAACGATGACGACGACGACAATGATGATGTTAGTAGGCCTGTGTGTTTGGTACAGACCCGCCGTACTTCATCGTGCGTCCAAGTCCGTTCTACCAGCGTCAACTGATGCAGACAGTCCACCTCCCGTGCGTCGCACACGGTGATCCAGTACCGACTATCATCTGGCGGCGGGTGAGTTACTCAGTCCAGTCCACTGCCACTGATACTCTGTTTATCTTTGTTCACCACGTGATAGATACAAAATAAACAATAATACTATATAAACGTCTGGACATTTGTTATAGCGCCGCTTAGGCCTACATGAGTCAGACTCGCGACCAGCAGCGCTTTTACAATCTCGGAAGTGGCAACTGATTGGCATGAGCTAATGGTGCCGCAGCGAATTACGTGGCTATCCATTACCCGCGCTAACGCACAACTGGACCCACGGTGCAGCTAGCAGACACACCATCGCCCCAATCAGCCACACTAATTAAGCCTTCACCCCGTAGCCTTGGCTATTACTCATTTTTCGTCCCGCTCAGGGCAGGAGGCTGAGTTGGCCTGAGCACACAGTAGGTTAGCAACTTGCTCAAGGTTGCTTGCAGTGGACCGGGTGTGAGTCGAACCCGCAACGTCTCGGTTACGAGTCCTATACCGGTACTCTACCAACTGAACTACAGTACAAACTGCCAAATATACAGAGAAAAGAACGTAACAAAATAGGTATTTATGGGCGCCAGGTGTTAGTCCCCGGCGCTAGCATAAACCTCACGGGGTGAAGTTTCTCACCGGCGTTTGTTGTGGGTCACGGGGCGAGGTTTGATATCGTTCAGTGTCATCTTGAGAATCCACGAATGGGTTCTGTGAAAAGCCCATGTGAGACTTAGTCGTCCATTAGTCGTCAATATATTGCTAGCCATAAAAAACGTGCCGCTCGATATTCATTCATAACTTTGACAAATCTTGACAGATTTTTATCGCGCGTCAGCATACTGACGCGCGATATTGATATAGCAGACAGACGAACAGACAGGCAAAAAAAATGGATAGCATCGTCGTGTAAAGCCCCCGCATTTGCGAGATTTCAAGGTCACACCATTGTATGATGCTACGCTGAATATCTGCGAAACGTTACTAGATAGGTGCAATGGAATACTAATAGGGACTTACATATGCCCTACTTAAAGGTGTAATTTCAAATGATCTTGAATGGCCCTAAGTGACGCAGGAAAATATTCAATGACACGAAGCATCGCGCGGCCGCGGCCTCTCTGCGACAGCTGAGCTTCTTGTCTTATTCCTCTAGAGTTTCCAGAGTAAGAGACAAACAAAACATCGTCATGGAGAGCTGACGACGTACATGTAGACGTCACGTGACAGTCGTCAACGCAACTACACGGTGCTCCATAAAAACGTGCCAGTCGATATTCGTTCATAACTTTGAGAAATATGGCTAATTTAAAAAAAAACTCTTTCACCGCTGGACTGAGCAGTAAATTTGCAACAAGGCTTGTGTCATATTTCGCACCGCGCCTTAAATGTGTAACTACACTACCTTGTGAAATACGAAAAATAAACAATAGTAATGCTTTTGATGTACACACACAATTAAGTTTATTCGGTGACTTTTGTGAACAATAAGGCAAAGCGGTGATATTATGTTAGAGATTCGTTAGAATGTTGCTGTTGCCCATATTATGTATTTCACAAGGTAGTGTAACGACACATTGTAGATGTGGTGGGAAATATGACATACCGTAAAACTTCTAAATTCTAATACAAGCCGGGTCTCAAATAAAAGCCGGGTCTGCAATACAAGCCGGGTCACGCCTTGTGCAACCTGGTGGTACCCTATGACGCCGTTGGTGACGTCATTATAGCCTAGCTTTAGTAGCTGCGCGACTGACGATTTAGGCCTAGAAATGTGTGTAGGTGAAACTGATGAGAGTGAGGACGAGAACAACGAAGTGCTTGTTGTAGTTGACGATGACAGTGACACTGATTAATACCGTATGTCTTGTATATCAGTGGTTTGGATACCAGTAGCATATACGTGGCTGACTGTTTTGATAAAATGAAACTCAAACGTGTTTCGTGTTTCAAATCACCTACACCGTACATACACTAAAAATTTAATGTGGCAAGTTGGCGATGTTTTAGTAGAAGCCGGGTCTCTAATACAAGTCGGGTCTCAAATACAAGCCGGGGGGG
>Ga0209149_1002679_pt1 | contig 10167 bp, 7 predicted proteins | sample WorMetTyACAVOLI2_FD_187423 | JGI IMG/M metagenome (GOLD analysis project Ga0209149, IMG submission 187423) | Marine gutless worms symbiont microbial communities from Max Planck institute for Marine Microbiology, Germany - Olavius algarvensis... ... | reverse complement strand
GCTCATCGTTTTATTTTTAGTTTCACATTTTAATTTTTTGTTTGTTCCGTGTGGTGGACTAAGCTGGCTACCCGTCAGCTTTTTACTGCACGTTAAATACACACTATCGTATCGTATCGTATCGTACATTAACATCCGGATTCCGATCAACACCAAAATTTAAACACTTCTACAGGGTCAACCCTTGCCTGTGTCTACCATGTTTGGTCGACATCGATAAACGCGTTCGTGAGTTATCTTGCACACAGAATGACAGACAGACAGACAGACTGACAGACAGACAAACATTACAGATCGCATAACCCCGCGGAGGAAACTATATCAATGGTGGCAACGCTGTCGTCGTCAGTCAGTTGGATCTGAGGCGCTGAGTGACTAGACTTGATGATTATGACGTTGGTTTGACGGTTTGGCTTAGTGGTAACGCGTTGGCCTCGATCAACGTAGTTGCGCTACGTCAGACCCGGTTAGTACCAGGATGAGTGACCGTCTGCGGACGGGTAAACCATCTCGGTATGTAACCAGCCAGCTAGGTCGACTTAGCCTTCTACCCTCTGTGGGACGGTAAAATGAATATCAGCTTTCGGGCTGAGTAATAATAATAAATGGCGATGTTGGGTGTAGTTTCTGGCAGCATGTACAGGCGGACTCACAGCCTAAGTCGTCCGGCTTGCTCTTGGTTCGGTGGCCACTTGGCGCCGTTGTACATTCATCAAATGAACCGGGTGAACTCTCGCAGTGGCTCTGCCATGATGACAGCACCATAAACATTGTCTTGGTTATTATTATTATTATTATATTGTTATTATTATTATTATGACAATTTCATGACAACTAAGGTTAAGGTAAAGGTAAAGGTCTGGACACTTGTTAATGCGCCGCTTACATGAGTTAGACTCGTGACCAGCAGCACTTTACAGTCTCGGAAGTGGCAGAACGCATTATGTAGCCATCCATTGCCCGCGCTAACGGGCAACTGGACTCACAGTGCAGCTAGCAGACACACCATCGCCCCAATCAGCCACACTAGGCCTTCACCCCGCAGCCTACAGTAAGCAAGCTACTAATCATTTCCTGTCCCGCTGAGGGTAGGAGGCTGAGTTGGCCTGAGCACACAGTAGGTTAGAAATTTGCTTGAGGTTGCTTGAAGTGGTCCGGGTAAGAATCGAACCCGCAAGCTTCAGTTACGAGTCCGATCTCTACCGCTAGACCAACTGCACCACAAGGCGTAAGCGTGTACAACAAACAGCTGCGTCGTTATCAGTCTAGTGCTGCTGCAATCTTGTAAATGGCAATAATGCAGTGAATTTGTCAGCAATAAATAGGGATGTGCGGAAAGTCGAAATTCTGATCGGATTCGGTTTTTAAAAACTGAACCGTCCAAAAATTTGACATCCGTTCTAATGGTGTCCGATAGAAACTGCACGCAATCCGCCATTCAAATAAAAGTGAATAAAAGTAACTTTGCTTGCATTAAATGTGCAGATAAAGAATGTTTTTAAAACACGACTGAAAAAAGAGTTTAGCATTGTAGAATGCAATTACATTATGTACTTGTCGGCGTTGTTGTGAGTGACGTCAAAGTCACGTCATCCACTATCGCTGTAATATTTGCTGTAAATTAACTACTCGGCTATTTACACGAGTTGTAAATAACTATAACATCCGAACCGAACCGCATTTTTAAACTGGACCGAAACAAACTCATTCCGAACCGAATCCGAGTTTTTTTTCAAAAACCGAACCGAAACCGAACCAGAGTAAAAAAACTAAATAATAAAATTTATTCCGCACATCCCTAGCAATAAGTGAACACAACGGAAGTGAGCGTTTTATTTATACAACTCATTAAACGTAATACAAAGTTGACAGAATGTGCAGTCACCTTGGTTGCCTGTAAATCCAGTGGAGCCAATCAAGCCTGTGTCTCCAACTGTTCCCGTGGCACCGGTAAAACCAATGCTGCCCGAAGAACCTGTTGCACCAGGGAATCCCACAGGTCCGACCTGGCCAGTGCCGCCCTGAGGTCCTGGTTGTCCCGTGCCGCCAGTTAAACCGGAAGCACCGATGACCCCCGTTCGACCACTGACACCTGGACTGCCAGTACTTCCGGTATCTCCTTGTGGCCCTGTGAAACCAGCAACACCGGTCCGTCCAGCCAGACCCGTACCACCAGTGTGCCCTGTATTGCCTTGTACGCCACCAGCTCCAACCACACCCGTACGACCGAGTGGACCTCTCGTACCAGTCGCACCTCGAACACCAGGTGTACCTGTCTGACCAACCAAACCTTCCTCGCCCGGTGTGCCAGATACACCTGCAATATGATACAGTAGTGTGTATTTATCGTCAATCAAATCGATCATTATATTTGCTAAGAAAATTCAACAATATGTAATTGACAAAAGTAGTTATGTTTGCGGGTTACCAGAAAAAGCCACAGCTCATAAAGGTAAGTAAAAGGTAAAAAGGTAAGTGTATTTATATAGCGCACTTTTTGCAGTACCTCACATTCAAGGCGCTCAGGCATGGATCACACTGCAATTACACTTATGCCTGCCTTTACCTCGTAAGCATTCACCAGATGGAGCCTCCCAAGACTGAGGTTGCAGACATCTAATTGCAGCCAACTACTGGTCATCCACCAATGAAAAGATTTGAGAATGGGAGTGTGTGGATTTATGAGCCTTAACAATAGCACGAGCAAGGGAGTTTTGAATCTGTTGGAGATAGTTAACTTGATAGTTTGGAAGGCTGTGATAGACAGAACTACAAGTTTAGAATGGACAATGGAGGTGGCAATGGTGTTGGTTGTATTAAAGTCAAGATATGGACGGATACAGCGAAGTTTACGAATGCGATAGTAGCAAGATTTAGAAAATGCAGAAATTTTATATTATACATCATTATTCATCATAATATGATAGAAAGAACTGAACAAAAAGTACAGCAGAAATCAACACACAAAAAAAGAATAAAAATAACAACAATGGAACAAGTTACGCAAATTTACATATAACATTTTCACATGATCGATATTTTGCAACAAACTTCTTACTACGTTTCTCAACAACATTGCTAGGTAGATCAAATTCAAACTGTGCACAGCAGTAATTTACTATATCAATGTTATTTGTCTGAAACAAATTTCATGAAAAAGCGATTCACAACAAAATCTAACGAATTACTATCGGATTTTCGCAGAGGACACGCTTCCAAACCATAAAGTAATGCAGGCAAACATTTACTACGGATAAGCTCCAAAATTGCATCTTCGGGTGCCGGACCTCCTATCTTTCCTATCGACTATAATGTTGCTATGACATTCATTCTTAATAATAATAATAATAATAATTAAAAAAAAAATAATAATAATAGCATTAGCAGTCCTGTAAAACGAACGATTTTGTCTGAGAACTTGAGAAGGTAAGGTGTTCATCAAAAATGAAGCCAAGATTGCAAGCAGAGTGGGTTGTAGAGAGAAAGAGAGTAGTTCTGTATAAAAGTTGTTTAAGATCAATAAGAAGAAATTCAATGTTAGAAGAGTTGAGAGTGAGAAGATTTGCAGTCATCCAGGAAGAGATCTGTTGCAGAGCGTTTTGTGAGTGAGTGATGTCGGAGTGGAAATTTGACGGATGGAAGGAGAGGAAAAGTTGTGTGTCATCTGCATAAAGGTAGTGATTTAAAGATACGGTAAGGTAATGTGGATTTATATAGCGCCTAGTTGTAAAACCTCTAATGCGCTCAGGCATGGATCACACAGTTTTACTTGCAATTACACCAATGCCTGCCTTTACCGGGTAAACATTCACCAGATGGCGCCTCCCCAGACTGAGGTTGTGAATATCTAATTGCAGCCTACTCCTCATTTATCTACCCCGAAAGGATGAAAGGCTGAGTCGGCAAGAGATGAGATAAGAGTAATCGGCAGGGTTGTATACATGACAGAGAGTAGTGGAGGGCCGAGAACTGAGCCTATGACGCAGATGATGTCGTTGGTTGATTGATCATTGGTTGTCACCCGCATGCATTGTGGTAAAATGGCTGCATGGATCGAGTTGCTGCTCAGCACAGGGATGGCCCTGGCCAATGCACATTATGGTAGGCAGAGATGAATGAATGAATGAATGAATCATAAAACTCCATGAATACTGAGGCCTATGTAGACATAACAGTAACAACGTAGCAACGTTAGCGTTTAGCGTTCTTCATTCTCAACCACAGTGTGATTGGTTAAGTCTGACGTCACGCCAACCAATCAGTGAATGGTAAACGACCACGGTTAACCCGACAACGTCCGGGACACTATATCCCTGATCACATGTCCAACCAAACTTTCTTTCTGGTTGGCAAAAGCTGGTTGTGGTTGACCTAGTTGCATAATTAGCTTCCAAATATGGCAAGACAGGCGGGGTCTAGTTAACCAACCGTACCGTGGTTGAGAATGAAAAACGCGACTAGAGCAAACCATCTGACCTGGACTCCCTTGAGGTCCTGTAGTCCCAGAACTGCCCGTTGCACCAACAGGTCCCGGTAAACCTGCCAATCCAGGTAGACCGCCGGTTCCCATCACACCAGGTTGACCGGTGATACCACGAGGTCCACTAAAACCGATGTCGCCGACTAGTCCATCAACACCCGGAGTACCAATCACTCCAGACAAGCCAGTATCCCCAATGTCACCAGTATTTCCAGTTGCTCCAGGAAGTCCGGAAAATCCAGTCGCTCCGGAAACACCATGAGCGCCAGTGGGACCACCAATGCCGGTAGCTCCAAGAGCACCTGCTACGCCATCTGGTCCAGTCTGTCCGGTGCCGCCCACCAGACCCGTACCACCTGTCTGTCCTACCTGTCCACGCTCACCGGTTGCACCAGGTTCTCCACTCAACCCAGTGAAGCCCAACATTCCACCAGTACCTACATACACATCAAGGTTTTTACTTTAAAAAACAAAGTGCTTAACACAAACATCACCAAATGAAGAGACTCTTAGTGTCACCTTTGTTTTCAGCAAAACGGCAACATTTTTATCGGCGTGTTAACTGCTAAGCAAAACAAGAATGATTCGGTTACCGTGTCGTGAAGGAACTGTGACGACACGTTAAGCCGTTTCGACAGAATACCGGAACGTGACGGACGGATAGACAGACAGACAGACAGACGTACAGACAGACTTGCTGTATCAATATCGCGTGTCAGTATGCTGACGCGCAATAAAATGAAGAAGTAAAGGCATGAAACAAAACTGCAAAGTTAACGGATCTGCTGTCTGTTTTCTATACTGTTTATAGTCAAAGTTTATATTGTTTTCTGAATAGTCAGGAAGCGAAATGATTTACGTGATCGAAAAGTGACTTTTTTTGCATTTCACTAAGTAGTGCAACGACATTTTCAGGCGAAGTGGGCAAATTTACAGTCGGCTCGTGTCAAGTTTCCGCAGGAGTCTGTGTATCAAAAATTATTGAAATCGGTTTATTATTGACCGAGTTATTCTAAAAATAAAAAGGGTGACGTTTTTTTCGGGACACAGTGTATATAAGCCTGTGTTTGTGCTGCCACCTGGTGAGTGTATTTGCAACGCGCACACTTCGCCGTATTTCTTTTGCCTTTTTGTTTTAAATTTGTATTTTCTAGTGACAAAATATTACACCCCAGTTTTGCACTCCATTCCAAAGCAAATCCTGTTCATGCATATTTATTCAGTATTAGTCTTAACATCAAAGCGAATTTGGGTTTGGGTTCGTTCTTTTAAGCCTTTTTGTTGTCTGCTTATACAGAGTGGCACAGAAAAAAGTGGACCACCATGCAGTCTGTTAACATAATAATTTACGTACGATGGTTTCATTCTTAATCTTGTAGAACGTAGATGCCACAGATAGGATCGGGAAAAAATACTGTGTGCAATAGTGTTTAATGTTATATATTTTTGTGAAGTCATTCATGATTTCATTTCAATTTCAACTCAGACACAAAACAAAGCTGTGCAATGTAGGCAAGTACAACCAGAGCAAGGACGAAAAGGCTGATAAACAGCACTAACATTCACCCTAAGAAAACAATAATACAATTTATACAAAAATAGCACACAAACAAGAAAACATAAAAACAAAACTTACACTCCGACAGTTAAAAATTTTCTAAAATCGACAGCATTAATGCAACGTTTAAACCTGTATAATGAACTAGAGTCAGTATCAGCAGGCAGACTGTTCCAAGGTGCAACCACACGCTCAGTAAAGAACTGTTTTCTAATACCACGACTGTGATTAACATACAGTTTATACTGTCATAGATAAACATGTTTACATCTGACGGATGTGCCAGTGCCTGATCAAGCAATTGAACAGTTTCACAAACGACTGGTTTCAGTTATTGCAGGCTTGCAGTGAATGGTGGACATATTTAATGTTTTAGGTACTGTAGACATGTAACAGAAATTGTCAGTATGTGTGTGGTATACACGTTGCAGGCAACGAAATGAAATGGTTCACTTTTTATGCGTCAGCCTGTGGTGAATATCGTCGCGTTGCTAAAATGGACAAACAGCAATGTTTGCGTCCAGCCGGTTTGTGGACATAAACGAAATAACAGAAATGGATTACAATGTTTGCGTCCAGCCGGTTTGTGGACATAAACGAAATAACAGAAATGGATTATCGTCAACGTAAGCAGTGAAAAATTATTTTAAACGTAAACACAGAAAGATAACCGCAATTAATTTCGTTTACATAAACAACTGCACGTTTCAAAACAACGCATTAACAACTTTAATGCTGGGCACGGCAACCTCGCCCCGGCCCCACTGCAGGGTGCTGCCACCTGGCGAATTTAACGGCATAATCCCAGAACCACTGTTCGTCTATTCTGAATGTCTCAAGACGATCGCTATAATTTTCTATAATGGTGCTAATAAAAACATGGTTGCAAACAACAAGGCCGAAGTAAATTGTCTGCAGTCAAAGGTGCTAATTTGTTGCTAAAAATTTTAATACCGCTACTGTTGTTCCAGAGACTAAGTACAAAATTGAAAATTGAGAAAAAATCGCCAAAAAAATTTCTAAATCTAATTTTCGAAAATCTGTTCCACAGTCCATAGTTTTTTGCGTATTGCCACATAGATTATGTGTGCCAAGTTTCGTGAGAATCAGAGAAAAATTGTAGGAGTGGCGATCTGAAAAACGTTTGACGACACACAGACAGACAGACAGACAGACAGACACAATCACCTACACTATAAACTGATCTAACGAAACATCAGAAAACAAACCTTCAACGCCTGGCACACCAATCAATCCAGTGTCACCGATCACACCGGTTGACCCAGTATGTCCAGTGTCTCCTTGAACGCCGGCTGGACCGGTCCTGCCCTCCTCACCGGGGACACCAGGTACACCAGTCTGACCGGTAAAACCCAGTGGACCGGCCAACCCAGTTAATCCGGTAAATCCGTTGAGTCCGGGTGGACCTATAGGTCCAGTTTCTCCAGTTGCTCCAACCCGACCAGTATCCCCGGTGAGTCCGGAAACACCCACAACTCCGGTGATTCCAGACGGACCGGTCGATCCAGTGCGTCCTTGCACGCCTTGAGGCCCAGTTTCTCCGACGCTACCTGTGATTCCACGTCTTCCGGTAGCTCCAGTGTTGCCTGACGTTCCAGTATCTCCAGGTTGTCCATCAACCCCAGGAAGACCCTGTGGACCAGTTACTCCAATAAAACCTTTCACTCCATCAGTTCCAACTCTTCCCTTCGACCCAGTTGGACCCGTAACGCCAGTGTCTCCGGGCATTCCACTCATTCCACTTGCTCCAGTGACACCAGAAGATCCAGTCGCACCTGACCGTCCGTTCGGTCCAACAGGTCCGGTATTACCGGTATTTCCAGCTGCTCCAACAGGTCCGTCTACCCCCACCACACCAGTTGATCCCGTCGCACCCACCTCACCAGTAGTGCCAGTACTTCCCGTGATTCCCACGGTACCAGGTGTTCCTATCACTCCAGTAGCACCAGACCTACCCGAAGGCCCAGTGAATCCAGTACCACCGGTACGGCCTGACCGTCCGGTGTTTCCAAGTGCACCAGATACTCCATGACGGCCTTGAATGCCAACTGCGCCAGTAGGTCCCCTTCGACCACGTGGGCCGGTAGCACCTGTACTACCAGGCTGTCCAGCTACACCTGTACCATTATACATAGCTAAGTTCAGTCATTCATAACATTAATTTCTATAAAAAATAATTAGCAGTTTAAGCCTCCCTGCAGTAGTATAGTATATACTATGTCTCAAAAAACCGGACCCCTACGATTAATTTGATATAACTTCATCATTTCACTATTTTTGATAGAGAGAAAGACCTCATTCAATTCTCAATCGATACGGTGAAAGTTTTTAATTGGCTCAGAACCAGCTGCGCAGTTTCGACAACAACAGTAGCCTACTAATCGTAGGGTCCGGTTTTTTGAGACGCAGTGTAGTATCATATAGTTTAGTTGAGTTTAACGTCCCACTCAACACACTATAGGTAATTTCGGAGACAGTCTTTCCAGCCAATCACTTGAATGATGAACAAGTAGCTCTGCTGTCGCAGAGAGGCTGCGCGATGCTTTGTGTCTGTCTGTTTGTATTAGCTTCAGCAGTACGATACCTCGAGCGCCGTATTTTATTATTAGTTATTTCGGCTTCAGGTTTACCGCTGCGTACAATTAAATTCTGTTCTCTTTCCTTCTCTTCGTCGTACTGGTCGAAAATCGCGATTTTTTCATACCCCTCTTGTAACGGGGGCGTCCCCGTCGGAATATTGCGATACTGTTTGATACAGAAAAACAAGGGTGGTGAGGCTACCTGACAGTGAAAAAGATTGATGATACCGTTTCGACAGAATACCGGCGGATAGACAGACAGAGAGACAGACATCTCGCCACAGCATAGTCCGCGCTATGCATACGCGTCGCGCGGTAAAAACTACTAGCATACGCAAAACTAAACCAAACGAAACGAAATTCTGGTTCAGCTATCGCCTTTTACGCCATCCGGCCACAAAACGAATCGGGCCCATTCTTTAGCTTCCGAGGCTCACACGGGATAGCCTCCCAGGTTAGCGGTAATGTTCACAGTGCACGCTCAGCCACGCTGCTATATCTGAACCGTTCTAACAAGGATCTCAGTTCAAATCCGAGGTCTGTCCCGATAATACGTATTAGGATTATTGGTGTACACGTATTGTAAAAAAGAGGTACTGTACCTAATACCAAATACTCCATTAATATCACCCACATCACGCTCAAACTTACATCGATATATATTTCATGACGATATCTACAACAACTTAGCTATCGCAAACAGATCGCGCGTCAGCTGTGCACACGACACGTCGAGGACATCTATAATAACCCCGTGACCTTAAAATCAAGGTTAAGGGTCACTCAAGGTTACTTAAAACGGAACCATTGGATAGATCATAAACGACTCACTATTATTCGAGTTATTTGACGTTGAATATTATCGTGACCTTGAAATGTGGGTCAGAGGTCACCCAATGTCATTAAAAATGGTACCATATGAAAGCTTCGGTACGGTTTCCTATTCGCTTTCCACAGTAACTATGGCCTTATCTTTAGCCATTTCGGAGATATTCAGCGTCAAAGAATGGCCTGACCTTGAAATGTTGGTGTGGGGTTGTTCAAGGTCATTGAAAATGGCGCGGTTCGATAGACCATGTATGACTTTCTATTAGTCCACCATTGTAACTATAGCTCTATCTTTTACCGTTTGTGAGTTATTTGACGTTGAATAATATCGTGACCTTGAAATCGGGGTTAGAGGTCACTCAAGGTCATTGAAATTGGTGCCATTCGAAAGCTTGGGTGCGGTTTCATATTCGTCTTCTATAGTAACTATGGCCGTATCTGTAGCCGTTTGTGAGATATTTAGCGTCAAAGAGTGGTGTGAGCTTGAAAACGGGGTTAGGGTTCGTTAAGGTCATTGGAATTGGCACCATTTGATAGATCGCATACTAGTTCCTATTCACCTTCCATAGTATCTATGGCGATATCTTTTATCGTTTGCGAGGAGACTGGAACTCGCTTCCGTCCCATGTAGTGGAACAGTCAACCGCAGCATCTTTCAAGGCGGAGCTGTCCAGGCTGACGTCGGCCGCATACGCACCGTA
>Ga0209149_1002678_pt1 | contig 10169 bp, 3 predicted proteins | sample WorMetTyACAVOLI2_FD_187423 | JGI IMG/M metagenome (GOLD analysis project Ga0209149, IMG submission 187423) | Marine gutless worms symbiont microbial communities from Max Planck institute for Marine Microbiology, Germany - Olavius algarvensis... ... | reverse complement strand
CGTTGAGGTGCCTTAAGGGCGGTTCCAGGCTATTTTTTCTGGTCTCCGGCCACTCAACTTACCTGCGTTTGCCCGGCAAGCTACCAGGGACATTCTAGCTTATGTGATTTCTATGAGCATGTCTTCTACAAGCATGGAGCAAGCTCGTAGGAACGGCAACGTCCACCTTAGGACAAGCCACATGATGATGATGATGAGTTATGAATAATTTGGATGAATTTAGGTGCTACTGTATTTAGGTGCTACTGTATTTCAAATAAATACAGTTAATTTTAACCCTTTAGACTCCAAAGGCTACATCGAATAATACAAGTTGGTGCACTGGCCGTTTGATGGGTGGGCTGTTGCATTTGGTACAGCGAGGAGGGGCCTGAGCGGGCTGCGGTCCCGCCCAGTCCCCTCCTCGCTGTACCAAATGCAACAGCCCACCCATCAACGGCCAGTGTACCAATCACCGTATTGCTAGCCTATATGATGGTCCGTTTATCTGCGGTTTTAATGTAGCGATTAAAGGGTTAATTGAAAATTTACTGAATTCTAAGAGTGAACTTATTTTCTTACTTGCTTACTTAAGTTACTAAGTGGGATGAGTGCGTGCATAGAGCTGACGTTTGATCGTATGACGGTCGGTAAGATCTATGCTGGACTGCTCATCGCCGAGAACTGGAAAGCGTTCAAAGCTAATAAAGGCGCAGGCGGCAACGGCTCTAACGCAGCAGTGGTCAGTTACGCTTTACTTCACTATCATAGTACATCAATGTAGTCGCTTCATTGTGTCAGTGTAGCCTTGCTGGATAATTCTTTTCATTTGTGTTGGTATCGTTTTTTTTGTTTAATTGGCTTTTTTATCTGCACGTTGCTATACTGTAGCATACACGCAGATATTAATTGTGACACTCGATGTAGCTGATGTTGTTGGCAGGTTGGTTGGTCACGCGCAGGGATGTGCGGAAAACCAAAATTCTGTTCGTATTCGGTTTTTAATGTTTTTAAAACCGAACCGTCCACAATTTTGACATCTGTTCAGACGGTTTTCCGATAGGAACTGCATGCCTTCCGTCATTCATATAAAAAGTGACTAAAAGTAATTTTACTTGCATTAAATGTGCAGATAAATAACGTTTTAAAACATGTTTTCGTTTTAAAACGTGACCAAAACAGAGCTTAGCATATAGATTTTAGAATGCGATTATATTATTTACTTGTTGTCGTTGTTGTGAGTGACGTCAAAGTCATGCCATCCACTGTCGCTGTAATATTTGCTGTAAATTAACTACTCAGCTATTACATGAGTACTTAATAACTATAATATCCGAACCGAGCCGCGTTTTTCTGAACTAAACCGAACCAAACTCATTCCCAACCGAATACGAGTTTTTTTTTCAAAAACCGAACAAAACCGCCGAACCGAAATAAAAAAATCTATTCCACACATCCCTAGTCACGCGTATGTAATCGTGGCGAAAATGCAGGGCGGATGAGTTGCTGGTTAAGAGCTGACCTCAGCAAGTCCACATGGTGTTAGATTTGGGTTGGAAACTCCAACGAATAGACCAAAAGTAGGCCTGCGTGTTGGTGTTACTGGCCCTCTAGCGAGTGTTTGTACGCTATACTGGATAATGCTGCCACCTGGCGAACGTATTTGCAACGTGCAGGATTTTCTGAGCAGTTGTTTGGCCTTCTTGTTGTGCTTGCTGAAACCAGTGAGGATCCCCCAAATCTTACATGTAGGAAAAGATCCCCAAAACCTAGGCTGTTTTCCAAAGCTATCTCGAAGCGAACATTTTGATAGTGCCACAGCAATTTTTTTTACATCAAAAGGCACCATTTAGGCAGTTTTTGGCTCATTGCTTAAAATTAGGCCTACCGTACATCATCTTATAGCGATCAGAATAAATTTCATACAAAACATTTTAATTTGTTGATTTCAATTTTAATCATCACAAAGCATATTATATTGGTTGCCTCTTTTGTCATCACGCACCGGCTGTCTACGCCCACACGATATGCGGCCCTCTCAGAATTGCTCTGTCAGTTAGGCCTACTCTTTGACGTCCGTCCCTGTAACCTCTCCTCTAAAACCTGGTGTACACACTGGCGACAAAGTCGACAGTCGACGAAACCGGCAACAAAAGCGACTGTCGACTTTGTCGCCGGTTTGTCGCCGATAGTTTCGACTTTGTCGCCGGTTTGTCGAAAGTCGACTGTTGCCACCTCGTTCGACTTTGTCAACCTTGTCGTGGTCGACATTGTCGCCAAAGTTGAACATGTTCAACTCGGTCGACTTTGTCGAAAGTCGGCAATTTTTGTCGCCCGAATGTCGAATGTCCTTTCGACTCTGTCGCCAGTGTGTACCGGGCTTAAGTTTCAACGTTGTGCGGTTTTTAAGCGCCTCACTTTACTTTACTTTATTATAGTTAGTAAAAGAGGCGCTTATTGAGATAGGCTGTGTCGTGACGTCGTTGTGACGTCGTTGGTCGTTGGTTGGTTGGTTGTCACGCGCGTGCACTGTGGCCAAACGGTGCATCCTAGGCCTATAGTTACTATGGAACACTAATAGGAAACCCTACCCCAGGAATTCATGGTACAACTTTCGACCCCCTGGGGTGACCCCTAACCGGGGAATGGGCCCCCCGTGAGGCGCTTTTTGTCAAATTACTTTGACCTCTTGTTCGTATTCGCGTTAACGGTGCAGACGCCACACGGGACAGACGAACAGACGGATAGACCTCGTATCTCGTAGCGTATTTCAGCCGCCTAATGGAGGGCCGCATAATGGCGTTGTATGAATATGATGCTATTAATGATCATAATTAAACAAATAATTTGCTTATTTACTCGATAAACGTTTCAGGACGACAATGCTAATGAGGTTTGCAAGTATAGAAGTGATGTTTTATTTCTCAGCATGTGTGTCTACCTCTTTGATGTGAATTTTATGTATGTTTGTGAAACGGCAGCGAGCAGTTTGCTGATTGTTTTTGAATTTTGAATTTTTTATTGACGCTGAGATGAGTTATTAGTGATCTAGTGATCACGGGCTGCACTTCTTTCAGTCTCTGAAATGCTACGTACATAGTGTCATAATAACTGTATTTCCGGGCGGATAAACTATCTTTATTTAGATCTATGTACGTTTCATTGTTTGCTTTTGCACATTTCTTGGTCGAACGTTTAGTTTATTGCAGACTCATTTGCACATTAGCCTGAGTCCAGTGCTTTCTTTATAACCATTTGATTTTGTCGGGTGGAAAATGCCACTGGACTGAAGTCTAATTAATTTTATATCAATTTGCTTCTAGTTTAATCGTATTAATTGATTAACCATGTTTTATTTGTTTACCTTAAACACAAATTTTATCTTCCTGTCGTCTGTCTTTTTACTCTTTTTATTGAACCATTCGCTTGCTGATGCATGTGACGACACGGCACCATGACGTACACCGCCACTGCGCCGGACGCATGACTTCTATTTTGTATTATAATTATTATTAATTATTTGTATTACGCATGTTAAGAGGTTTTAATTTACGCCATTTAGACATTTATGCTCTACGTCAAGAGTGTGTCTCTGAGCAGGGCCGTAGCCAGTATTTCCATTCGGAGGGGGGATACCCCTCCCTCCCCTTCCCTTTCCCCTTTTCTCCCGCTTCTTCCCCTGAGTCCTGACCTCCTTCTCCGCTGCCCCTTCCTTCCCCTTCCCTTCTCTCCCCCTCCTGCCCTTCCATCTTCCCTTTTCGCTCCCTTCCCCCATGATCCAGCTAGAGGGTCTGTGGGAGCGCTGTAAAGTGTAAACTGCAGCGGGTCCGGCAGAGCCCAGCCGACAAACGATTTTTTCTGCGAATTTAGAGCATAAAATCAAGCACCTGACAACAACCATTTTGACTGGATTTTTAATCAATTAACTGTTAAAGTTTGCATACATTTATCTACATTGAACGACCAATGAACTGATATGTGGAAAACACTGACTAAAGGACACATCAAATCAAATTTATTTTGTTATAATTTCGGGAAGGTTGAACCTGTAACCCCCCAACCCTTAAATACGGCCCTGTCTCTGCGGCTACAAAACGGTTAAATATTGAAACAACTTTATGCGAACCTAAAATTATACGAATACGCAGTCTCGTACGATAATCATGCAGTTTTTGAAATCAAATCAAAACAAGTTTATTTGCAGAAAATCAAAAATATTGCGGTTACGTGAGGTAGTCACAAGTGTGTCAGATTTTAGCCGTCTACAGCAGCCATGGCGCAAGTTTTTACTGGCATCATGATTGCACAAATGCCCGTATATAGGTAACGAGTGCAATATACTCCCGGTAATTTAACGAAGTAGCCGCCTACCTGGCCGCATACAGCGAGAATCTTATGCGTTTTGTTTTAATTGCACATTTGGCATATTAGTCTGTATTAATTATAATTATTGAGGAAAATAATGAAACTGCGGGGTGTTTTTTTTGAGAACGGATGTACACGGGCTGCGTAAAATTACGCCTAATGAATTATAATAATAGGCACAGATTGACTATCTTTTATTGTCACGATGACGTCACAAAGATGCAATACGGGGACTGTTGTCCGTGCCGTCGTCATATCTCGAAAACTGAGCAAGATAGACCCACAGTTATTGTGGAAGACTGGAGTAGAAGTTGGCACTGATGATTATGTCGCAGCATTCATATTCTCCCAGGCAGGCAGCCCCGGGGATGTAGGCTATTCTGGTATCAAATGCTGAAAAATATCTCCAATTTAAACATTAATTCAACTTCTTCTTCGACTGTGGCATCAGACCACATGAAGCTGTTATCGACAGAGTCCATCTGTTAACCGTCGGAGTCTGTTGATAACACTCAGCGTCCACTGCGTTGACAACAGCAGTGGTATGATCCAGAAGTCGATAAGGAGACAGACCAGCTTCTTATTGCAGTGGCGATATACTTGTTATATATCTGTATTGAGTACTTGTGGCTATAAATGTCGACAAAAACTCGTACGTTACTGCACGCGTGACAAGATAACAATTTGGCGATATAAATAAATAAGGAAATCAATTTTTACCTCCGCCAAGGATTGTGATAGGTGACGTGTCGTTTGTCTGTCTGTCATAGGCTACTGAGTGTAGAATTAGTGCAAAAGTCATCCGCCGATGTCATTGAAACTCGGTGTTGTGATTGGGTCTACCAATCGGAAGAACCGATTAACTTTTGGCTGTGATCCGGGCCCGGATACGGATTCCGGATCACTTTTCCACTTCCCTTAGTCCGTTACCATTGCGGAATAGGCTACCGGTATTTTAGGAGATTTATTAGCATTTCTCATAGAGTCACCGCGGTCACCGGTCGATTGTTACAACACTTGGCGAAATGACTGACGCCGACAAGAAAATAAATCCACTACATTTTTGGGAGCGATCCGGCAGATGGGCTATCCAGATCCCGATCCGAATTAATCTGGAAATCCGGATTCGAATTCCGGATCACTTTCATTTGGCATTAGACGCCTTGGCGGAGGTTCGCGCTGTCCGAGCACATTCTAGTATTGATTTTCAGTTAACGGAAAAATCGTACACATTGATTTAGGCGTTACAAAATGTGGCTTGATTATTGGGCCACCGTGTTGATGTACAGTGTGCATGATACGATCACATGAAGACTTACGAGTTGCAATGAGAAACTGAGTGAAGTAAGTAAGTAAGTAAGTAAGTAAGTAAGTAAAGGCAAACGTAACGGTAGAAGGTCTGGACACTTGTTATAGCGCCTGTTACATGAGTCAGACTCGTGACCAGCAGCGCTTTACAATCTCGGAAGTGGCAGCTGGTTGGCATGCCAATGGTGCCGCAGCGCTTTATGTGGCCATCCATTGCCCGCGCTAAAGGACAATGACCCACGGTGCAGCTATCAGTCACGCCATCGCCCCAATCAGCCACACTAGGCTTTCACCCCGTAGCCGTAGCTACTACTCATTTCCCGTCCCGCTGAGGGTAGGAAGCTGAGTTTGCTTGGACACACAGGTTAGCAACTTGCTCAAGGTTGCTTGCAGTTGACAGGGTGTGAGTCGAACCCGCAACCTCTCGGTTACGAGTCCGATACTCTACCACTACACCACTGCACCCACTGATAAAATACAACTGGGCAAACATCAAAGTAATCAAGAAAGCAAGTTTATCAGATTCTACACAGCAAACGGAGAAAAATGCAAGGAAAAAATAAATCACAGCATAACGTAACGTAAGTGTTGAGAGTTGATGCTGTGCGTCTGTAGAGACCGACGCTGTTTCACCGCCTAATGGGAGCAATGAAGACGGCGTCGAGGGAGACTCTGACGTCGAACCACTCGGACCCTGCCGCGCCGACGGCAGAGTCCGGCAGTGCGGCCGTCAACGGTCGCAGCGTCAGTCCTACTCTCGCGGCTCATCAGCGTCACAGACAGTATGATCTCAGAGAACACAGTCCATCACCGTCCAGGTGGTCATGGCGGATAACCTTGTATAGCAGTTATAGTGCCACATCGAATATTATGAATTTGGTACACGGACCATTGATGGGTGGGCTGTTACATTTGGTACAGTGAGGAGCTGACTGGGCGGGGCCGCAGCCCGCCCAGGCCCTTTCTCGATCTGTACCAAATGTAACAGCTCACTCATCAACGGCCAGTGTACCAATCACCGCTGTATCATCAGTGTGCCTGTTAAATGCTTTGTTTGTATCTCTGTGTGTGTGTTTGTCTGTCTGTCTGTCTGTCTCAGGCAGGCAGTGCTTAAAGTGCCATTGGACGCAAGGGAACCTTTGTAGTAGAGCCACATCCAATAATATGAAGTTGGTACCCTAGCTGAGTTCCTGCACCTCAAATTATCCCCACACCTCAAATTTCATAAAAACGCCCAGGGGCCCACAACCACCTGTTGCGAAGCTCAAAGCTGATGTAGGCCTACAGTTTCCTCACCTCAGATTTGCCACTTTGACCGTTCTCTGTCTGTTTGGGCGCATTTCGTCCGAAACTGCTGAAAGGATTTGCCTGAAATTCTTTACAGGGACGGAGCTCTGTCCCGGACGATGTTTGTCGCATTTTGTGGCGATCGGCCCAGGGGTCTCGCCGCCAGGGAAGCCGAAAATGTGGTTTTCTTCGGTCGACAGCCATTATTTCTCATCTCATTCGTCAGATGGCGCCTCCTGTTGGCGACATGTACGCCAGGCCAAAGCCAATTAATATTATAGACAAGCCCGGAAGCAGACACCGCACCTATGCCATGGTAGTTCCAGTTTACACCGGTAGGATCGCCACTTGTCTGCTTCCGGGCTTGTGTATAAGTATGTAAAGGCTTTGGTCTGGCGTAAAACTTGTTTCTTAGTCGTTCGCTAGAGGGCAGCACAGTTGCGTTAATGATAGGCTATTATGTCAGTCTTTCACTGACTAACTTGTTTGTCTCGAGTTTATATAATTATTAAATTTTTGTCTGCCATTTTCGCGATCGTGTAACGACGCAGGCAGACGATGTGTTTTCAACAGCTGAATTGAACTGCCAACTCATCTGGCATGGTCAAGTTCTCGAAATTTCCTTATACCGGGTACTGTAGTCTGTAACTATATAGGCCTACGCAGTGGTTACTGGTTAAAGTGGAAAACCAGAGGCGAGGGAACTGTACATCAATTTCGCAACAACCCCAGCGTTTTTATGAAATCGAGGAACGCTGGAGTTCAATAACCGGAGGTGTAGGAACTGCGTTCCCATGCCTCCAGTGGTACTTCAACCGTTGTATACGTTCAAGTAGGCCTACATTGTGAGCGTTACGATGGTTATGAGTTTGTATGAGTGCGTATAAGTTGAAATATCACACCGCTGATTGTGTGTGTGTGTGCGTGAAATAGCATCGACAAGGCGCTGCACGCCGGCAACGGATCTGATCCAGCACTGGCCGCACGTAACGGCGTATATCGTCAGCTTCAGTTTAATCAACAGGTCTCTATAACAACTAGGCCTACATGTATCTTGTTCTTGGCGGAGTTACGTGATCGTTCGTTCTGTCCGTCTGTCTGTCTGTCTGTCTGTCTGTGAGTAGGATTACTCATGAACGCGTTTACGGATGTCGACCAAACACGGTAGGCTGGAGCAACGGCTGACCCTCTAGAAGTAAGCTTAGTTAAATTTTGTTGTTGATCCGGAGCCGGATGTGGATGTACGATCACTTTTTCCACTTTCATTAACATAATGCATATCCGGCTTTATACGATGTATTTTGACTCGCCAAGGGGCGCCACCACGCTTCTCTCTAACTGTACCTACAGCCGCGTTCGCCGAGACAATGCAGTAGCCTCTGCGGAGTTTGAGCTTTACGCATACGCAGCTTTATACGATAATTATAATTATTGTCACTCGACAGGGGACGCCACCCCACTTCTGTCCGACTATGCCGTCGAGCTCTCCGCTATACAGTGCAGCAGCCTTAGCGGAGTTTGAGCTCTCTTACATCTTAAGTCTTAACGTGTAACCAATTACAACGTCTAACCAATATACTATTTATAATTTTTCATGCAGAAATTCGAGGAACCGGAGGCTGAAGTGAACAAAAAAGTCGGCTATTGCAAAGATACCGCGCGATGCTGAGTGTTGTTGAAAATTTTGCTATCAGTCACTCAAGGTCACTCAAGGTCATACCAATTTACACCGTTGAGTGGGGGATGTGTAAGTTCCTGTTAGTATTTCATTGTAGATTATATCTCTGTTTTGTAGGATTTCAAAGATATTCTACGACGAATAGTGGCGTTCCCTTGAAATCTAGGTTAGGGATCGTTCAACGTCATTGAAAACGGCACCATTCGATAGAACGCAAACGAGTTTCTATTCGTCTTGCATTGTAATTATGGTCATATTTTACACGGTTTCTGAGATAAAACGAGATATTTGTGGAAAATCGCGATTTTTCATACTCGCTTCTACAACAACGCACTGACGAAAACTGTTTGCGAATATTCTCCGGTGTTTTTTTTTCACAACCGATCCAGCTCCGTGGCCTGTCAGGTGGTGTAAATAGATTCTGGAAAAAGTCCTCTGTTAGGCCTACGCACAAATTAAGCGCGTCGCAGACAGACAGACAGATAGATAGACAGACAGACGGAAATGCGATCTCAATAGCGCAGCGTTTATTACTTAACGCTCGCTTAAGAGCAGGAGGACGCAAAGGCCGCCAGAGATGTTAAAGCCTCGAGGTCAAACTGGCCTTGAGGCCAAAATTTAGGCCTCAGCCTCGGTCTCGGTTTAATAGCATTAAGCTCCCCTAGCGGGATCCGAGGCGGAGCCCCGGCCGAAAACTGGTTTTGGTGCATTTGAGCTGTAAAAAACCCATGTGTTGACAAGAAAATTTAGTATTTTTGACATTTTTGCGATCTGTGGGGGTTACATCTGACCCCCGTAAGACAAATAAACAAGCGCAAGTGGGGGGGGGGGGGTTGAAAACATTAATTGATGGGTTCCGCCCAACCCCTTGGCAGTTCCCACACTGTACCTACTATAACGTAAAAACATAACATAAAAACACGTAAAAGCACAAAAACACAAACCGTGAGCACCAAACATAAGAAATAGGAAACTACACTGTGGTTCAAAAAAAAACGCGCCAACTTTGGCGGGCTATAACTACAACCCAGTTCAGTCGATTTTAATATTTTTTTACAAGCTGTTTGTTAACGATCATAAAAGTTGTCTGGTGGTAAAATTGTCCACCTCACCGCACATATTTTGCCACTATACAGTCTATACCTTGTGAAACACAGTGCTCTATTTTGCACTAATTACACTGCTTATCGCAAGAAATGCGCCAACTTCGGATCACCATATAACTTCAGTAAGCGTTAAAGAATTTTAATAATGTTTGCTATGCAATATATGGATATATCCTTAGAATAACAACTGCAGTGTGGTAGTCATTCTATCTGCTTTCGCTAAGATACATTACAAGTTAACTCTAAGACTATACTGCACACCGGTAACATGTTTTCTTCGGGAGAATGTGGGTGGCTCTGAAAAGAGCCGGTTGTGATGTGGGTCTGGTGGCTTGCCCCTAAAAGAACCGGTTAATTACTGGAGCAGATGTTCGAACTGGCGACCTTTTGCCTTCACGCATGCGCGTAGCCGTGCTGTCCACTTGTCAACGGCTTCGTCGACGACG
>Ga0209149_1002677_pt1 | contig 10170 bp, 5 predicted proteins | sample WorMetTyACAVOLI2_FD_187423 | JGI IMG/M metagenome (GOLD analysis project Ga0209149, IMG submission 187423) | Marine gutless worms symbiont microbial communities from Max Planck institute for Marine Microbiology, Germany - Olavius algarvensis... ... | reverse complement strand
ATCAAATGGTGCCATTTCCAGTGACCTTGAACGAACCCTAACCATGTTTTCAAGGTCACACCACTCTTTGACGCTGAACGTCTCACAAACGGCTACAGATACGGCCACAGTTACTATAGAAGGCGAATAGGAAACCGCACCGAGCTTTCGAATGGCACCAGTTTCAATGACCTTGAGTGACCTTTAACCCACATTTCAAGGTTACGTCAATATTCAACGTTAAATAACTCGCAAACGTACAAAATAGTTACAATGGCGGACTAATAGAAAGTCATACATGGACTGTTGAACCGCGCTACTATGGAAGGCGAGTAGGAAACCGTACCCCAGCTTGCAAATGGTACCACTTTTAATGACCTTTGAGTGACCTCTAACCTCAAGGTCACGATAACGTTAAATAACTCGACTACTACTAAGTCGTGTATGATCTATCCAATGGTTCCGTTTCCAGTGATCTTGAGTGATCCTTAACCTAGATTTTACTGTCACGGTGTAATATTTATGCCTATAGATGCCCTCAGCGTATTGTGTGTGCAGCTGCGCGCGATCTGTTTGCGATAGCTAAGTTCTTGTTCTATTCGCATTCCATAGCAACTATGGCCCTATCTCGTATCATTTCAGAGATAAAGCGATAAATTTGTGGAAAATCGCGACTTCAGGCCAACGTTACTACGGTACGTTACGTTCCCCATTATGTCGTCGCAATTCTGTCTGTCTGTTGTCGTCTGTCTGTGACGTTCGTAACTTCGCAGCCTACTCACAAGATTTAACTTTTCGGCAGTATTTCTGCACCGGCTGATAGCATGGACTCGGACAGTTTGCGTTAAAATTTTGGACAGAAATTCAAGGGGTTATTATGTCAACGTTCAAGTTAAGTGAAAGAGGGAGTATTAAAAATTGACGTGTTTCGACCAATATATTGTTTCATATAGAAAAACATCCGCGCTATGAGCTCGGCAATACCGCCATAGAGGTAGGCCTATAATGTAGTGTCATCGCGTACGTAATTGTATCCAAAGTGACGCTGCTGAAGCTTGGGTAAAAGATGCAAGATATGGCCATAGTTAACAATGGAAGACGAATAGAAATTCAAATGCGATCTATGGATGGTGCCATTTTCAATGACCTTGAGTGACTTAGCGAGGCATCGTGCGGCCTCTCTGCGACAGCTGAACTTCTTGTAGCTAAACATCTATCGTATATCGGCCATGCTCACGAGAAAACTACTCAGCGTGATTGATAACATCGTAGTTGACGTCTTCAAAACAATCTGTTGCTCTGAGTCAACTGATTCGTTTATGGTCAACGTCACTGTAGCTCAACTGCCGGGGCACAGCCGGGGCACAAGGTTTTACAGCCGGGGCCCGTGCCCCAGCTGCCCCCCCCCCCCCCTTGGCGCCGCCATTGGATGGCTGTAGTGTTTTATTTACATTCTGCTGATGAGTATATTACACCAGAATTTGCTGATAAATCTACAATGTGTCCCCAAAACGTCACCCTTTTTATTTTTTGAATAACTCTGTCAAACATTAGCCAATTTCAACAATTTTTGGTGTATGGAATCCTGAGGAAACTTGTGACTAGTCGGCTATAAATTTGTCCACTTCACCCGAAAAATGTCACTGCACTACCTTGTGAAATTCACGACTATTGTTGTTACCAGCTTGTTACAGAAATATTATAATAAAATGTTTTAATGAAGAAATAAAGGCGTCAAACAAAAACTGCAAAGTTAACGAATCTGCCGTCTGTTTTCTTTACAACATTTCTTTCTGTGTTATTTTTATAGTATAAGCTTATACTGTTTTTAATCGAAGTTTATACTGTTTTCTTTGGGAAAAAGTGGGTGGCTTTGAAAACAGCAGGTTGTTTGGTGGCTGTGAAAAGAACCTTTATTACCTCGATGAAAAGAACCTGTTATTGTTATTGACCTTGACCTTCATTACAAACATGAAGCAATAAGCGAGAAAATAAGTAAAAGCTATAACTTTGACTGTATTGTGACAGCTGGAATAGGTTTTTTCAAGTAATACCTTGAATAGACAGGAAGCGCCTATGATTAGTGTGATCAAAAAGTGACTTTTTTTGCATTTTACTAGGTAGTGCGGTGACATTTTTCAGGTGAAGTGGGAAAATTTATAGTTAACTAGTGTCAAGTTTCCTCAGGAGTCCGTGTACCAAAAATTATTGAAATTGGTTTATTTTTGACTGAGTTACTCCAAAAATAAAAAGGGTGACTGATGTATCGGGGGAGGGGGGTAGCTAAATTTGTCTTACACTCAGGAAAAATATTCAATGAGGCTTTGCCGTGTAAAATATTTTTATGCCTCGCCAGGCCAGACTGGCAGGCAGAGGCGTTATTTTCTCAACAGTTCATCCTTCCGTCTGTTCATTTGCCTGTTACCAAACTTGTGAATACGATAATTTGAAAATGAATAAATCGATTGTGATGCCAATTGGCACAAGTGGTCTACGGGGCAAGGGCATGAAATGGTCAACTTTGGCGGTCAGAACTGAACCGGACCTATCACGCTCATAATTTTATTTTTAGTTTCACATTTTATTTTTTGTTTATTCCGTGTGGTAGACTAAGCTGGCTACCCGTCGGCTTTTTACTGCACGTTAAATACACACTATCGTATCGTATCGTCAGGAGGTCAGATAAGGCTGAAGATAGATTGGAGGCCTGGCAGAGGCATCGTTCTCAGCCCCCTTAGGTTGAGTAGCTTTTGTATTTTATTTGTCTTTGTGTAAAACAAACATAGCTATCCCGATCGACATCAGATGACATTAGTGTAGTATCACTGGAACAGTGGTCTCTGCTGAACCGTTTTTGCATGGAACAGGGACACTGCGGTGACTGCAGAAGGAAATGGCGACTTACAAACACTGATCTGTGTCCTTGTGGCGAGACCCAGACGATGTCTCACATTGTCGAATCCTGTCCCCTGACAAAACTGAATGGCAGCTTATCTCGGCTACACTCTGCGGATGAAGACGCCGTTTTGTGGCTGACCAGTTACGGTTCATGACACGCATACGAGAAGAAGACTGGAACAGTGATTTAGGCTTATGAATAGTCATCAGCGACGTACTCATTGTGTTTTAATGAAACTTGTTGGCTTTGTGTACGCCGTATGTTAATTTTTCTGTAAACATTTAGTGGGCACGTGAATACATGCAGCAAGGGACTGTTATAAAGCGGTATGGTGATGGGTACACTGGCCTTTGGTTGATTTGGTACAGCAAAAGTGGGGCCACGAGTCCCAGTTTCATCTAAGCTGTAGCAAGTGTAACAACCCAACTGTATGACGTTAGATGGTGTAAATTTGCGAGACTGTTAAACAACTATGGCATTTGTTGGTGAAACATATTATTGCTATTTGTTAAAGCATAAAAACAAACTTTCATTGCACTGAAAGGGAAAGGTTGTAATAGGTGAAAGTGATAAATACTAGTATTGGCGTGAAGAATGTTTCTGTTCCATTACATGGTGTTTGTGATTCTGTAATAGACACATTGCTACTGTTACAATACAGCAGTCGTGTTCCGGTTGACTTTGTAGTCTGATGTTTCCAGTGCAGGTCACCTGGTTGGTTTACAGCTGGCAAATGTGTGTCGTTATGTTGGCGTCGTTGCAGTTAGTGGCTTGCACTTGCGTCATTATTCTTCAGCTGAAGTCGAATTGTTACCGTTACGTGCAGTATTGTCCTATATGAGTGGTAACTATCACAACTCTGTTTTGGCTAGTTTTTGCTGTAAGGATAATGTTAATACAGGACCCAAACATTGACAGTGGACTCAGTGGTTTGAAGGTAGTAGTAATATTCAGTTTTTTTCCTGTACATTTTTTGACGGATTGAAACGTGTGACTAGAATGAAAGTCATGGCTGAGGAAAGCACAACAATGCACTGATGTAGTCCTCGAGGTCAGGCCTTAGCCTTGGCCTCGAAGGTCCAGGTCTTGGCCTTGAGAGCTGAACTGGCAATTTTTTAGGCGTCACCACGGTGGGCGTCACCCTCAAACTCAAGAACTTAGTACTAGTTATAATAATAAATTAATAATAATTTATATGTAATTAATAATAAATGAATATATAAGCAAAATCAATTATATTTAGTTCATTGCCTATCATGTCGGGCTGTCAGATGTACCGCGTATGTTAATTTCTGATCTGGCTGTATGCTTAAAGGCCTTGGCCTTGGGACCTCGAAGATCCAGGCCTTGGCCTTGAGGGTTGAGGCCTCGACTACATCACAGGAACACGGTGTAGAGAACGTGGCTGGTTTGCTGCTGTGGTGTGCTGATCGTGTGGATAACAGTACGGATGTGGTTAATTGCTGCACTTTAGCGCCTTAAGTGAATGTTAATGGCTGTTGCATGCAGGTATTTTCACGTTTTCTTTAAAAAATTCTACAAGTTTATAGGGGATGTAACTGATGTAACTACATAATAATAATAATACGTAGACTTACAACGCACGCAATGTCGGAGTATATGACCGAATGTGAGGCGCGGATAACTGTCTGATGCCGCTATGCACTCCTAAATCTAGTTATTGATTACTACAAAACAGTCTGTTGCTTGTACTGATCTTCATCAACATTTCACCACAGTTGGTTCACGGTATGCAGCAATAGTTTTGATATCAGATTAGACAAAGTTACTCTGAAGTGCCAAACTGCATTTTACAAATTGTGTGTATTCAATATTCACAGACTTTTATAGAATTAATTCTATTATTATAAAATTAAAAAATTAAAAATCAAAATTTATTAATGTTTGTACAGAGATAGACCTCGGTAAGGAGACGTGTGTTTTACATTTTATAATGAATCGGAATGAGAGCAGGGTGTACTAGATGTGATGTGTTAATATTGCATACTATGTGATGTCATTTTCTTTACAACTATGGCAGAGTTGTTTGTGTCTAATCGTCGTTACACACAAAGTCTGGTTGTAAAAGCTGGGATGTATATTTCGTAAGTACTTCAGTGTGACGATGGCGTTTTATTATAATCATATTTTTGCAAGTAGCACTTAACAGTTGCTTCCAACCATTTTTTTCCTTTTTTTCAAAAACTGGTGTGTATATGTAATTAATGTAATCAACAAAACTGTATATCGCTGAATTGTGAATTACTTACAGAATGGAGTTAATATGTTCTTTATTCACTGTGCATGTTATGTTTTTTTTAACTTTCAGCCATGTGTGTTACACTTTGCAGCTTATCCCACACTCAGTGGCTCGATGATGTGTGTTCGTGAGCTTCGAGATGGATGTTACATGTCTATAACTACAGGTTTCCCACCTAAATCAAAAAAGCAAATTTCAGGACCTTTCAGCACTGTAAATAGCAGAAAATCTTGGCCTATTGTATTACCCTTTATGTCCTGCTATGTTGTTTTTGATAGCAAAATACAATGCAGTAAGTGTTACCTGAAATATTTTTTGCTGATTTTCTGTCATAAATGCAGGTATTCCAGTATTACTATCACTGAATCGAATAACTACACTACACCGTATACTGCAACTTTAGGGAAATTATATTGCAAAATTATTTATTCACCAACTTGATTTTTATCGCACGTCAGCACACTGACGTGCGATACTGATATAGAAGTCCGACTGTATGGAAACAGCTTAACATATTGTTATAGTTTCTTCACCACATGGTACCCCAATCATTCCAGTTTTATGAGTATCAAACATCTTTGTGAAATTCTGGATGGAATAACCCATTTTAGGGTGTTCCCAATGGCTGAGAATTTATAAGCAAAATTTTACACACCTATTACAAAATTACAGATTACAAAATTATATTCAATTATCTCTCAGTCTGACAGAAGTTATGCCATATTAAGTGCAACCACCTACTGAATTTTCACTTTTCACAGCGCATCTAGCATGAACTTTTACTGTTTGATGATAAACAACGGGTTAAAACACGATTTATTAGTTTCTGAAACAGCATAGTTCAGTCAAAATATTTCTGTATACAGTTCACATTACATGTTCCGACAATAATACGGCAGATTTCAATTTGTGAAGAGGACTCTGGGCGGAATTTATGGATAGAAAATATTTTACGAGCTTCACGGACAAGTCTCAGTTCTATCACGACTGGTACACTGGCCCTTGACGGATGGTACAGCAACCCACCCAGGCACTTTCGTTGTACCAAATGTAACAACCCACCTATCAATGGCCAGTGTACCAAGTTTGTATTATCTTTTACATGACATAAAAGTTTTCTTCAGTGAAAAACAGTACTGTCACTTAAAAAGATGAAGGCACCAATGACAACGAACTGAGAAGTAAACTTAGACAGACTGAACACCACACATACACAGCAACAAGAATTTGTAAAAATAAATATCTAAATCATCATTGTCTCAGCTGAAAATAAATATGCTACTGCTAGCATGATTGAAAATAGCAAACTGCAGCTTTTGTACTAATAACAAAAATATAATCATAATAATTATTCAGCACCATATAAAGACACAACAGTAAGTATACTAAAAGCAATATTCTATGATCCCATTTTAACCTGAAACAGTACATTATATAAGAGCTTGATAACAAGCTGGTTGGCAATGAGACGAGGTTGCTGGAAGCACCATTACTGTCTGTCTGGAGGAACCACGGGGGTTAGCGGGAAATTTTACACTCCAAACAACTAGACCATAGTGCCAAGAAACACCAGTTACACTGCAAAAGTCGACAGTGAGGGTAACTGCAGCATCAATCGATAACACTCGACGTAACGGTCATTCAACACAGCATACCAACACCCAACAGTTGTAGACAGCATGCACTACACACTCCACACATTGCAGCACTTCAACACTGGTGGCAAGTGAAGTGTATGAAATTTACTCAAGTACACTTATAAGAAATTAGTTATATATTAAAAAAGGACTGTGGTCTTAATGCCCACGATAAATATCCCAGTTCGAGACCTAAATATATGCCCGAGCGGTAGGAACGGTGTTTATTTATAGGTTGAGGGCATTCTTCCATGCATTGTGACCACATGTACACGTACCACATGATCAACCTATACAAAATAAATTATGATAAAAAATTGTCGATATACGGCCTGAAAATTAAGTGCCAATGCATTAATGAATTGTGATTCGCTTGGAGTCGTCGCCATTTAAAGGCACAATCGCTAACAAATAAGTCCCAAATTATTACGCAATTTTAAAAGTGTGTTCGAGGTGGAAAACAAAACCAATTAATCGGGACTATCAAGTATAATACAGCTCAACTAGGACGCTGGCTCAACTTTAGTACACTGAACGCTCTGTGCCTAGATCAAGAATTCTGCTCAATAATTTCTTTTTTGTCAACCAATGCAATTTAATGCACAAAAGCGTACAGAAAGCAATTCGAACTTAAAAAGCACAATCATGTGATCATTTAATTTAATAATGTTACATAATGCTTACAGTGGCTGAACTCACTTTCATTACATCATTGTTCTATTTGTGAAAATAAATAAAAATAATGCTGCATTGTCCCATCATTGCACTTTTTATATATTTTTTACTTGTAACTGTTGACACCAATACCTCAGCTTGGGTCTTGCAAATTAATAACAGATGCAAAATTCATGGCTCCTGCCCAAGTTGCAGAGGCCGGCAACATGCTAAGGGGCCATTTATCGCAATTCAGTGGGTTATAAACAGCCTTTATAAATGCTCGTTGTCACTGGCAATGGACAGATATGACATGATAGCCTGCTACAACTGACAGGCATATCGCTCACATACAGGCGGATATAGGTACAGGAGGGCTTAACGTCCCACTCGACACACTATAGCTCACGTACACGCAAATACAGCTCAATCATGTGATAAATTATCTTTTAACATCTGTAAACATCAATGTTTACTGCATAATGAAAATTAACAGTGCTTATGTTGTAACTGTTTGTCGTACTGCCATGGCAAAACTGTCGGCATCCACAATTGGACACTCAACACGTACTATCAACTCGCCTCACAAGGCTCCAGTAATTCCGGGTTACCTGTGTAGCAAGCAAGGGGCACGGCCAAAGCCATTAGTGATTATTCAAGGATTACTCAGACAGGCCTCTGCGTAAACAGTCCAAAAACCTCAATGTAGAAACGGCGGTATTCCATAGAATGGTCACTGCAGGTTCACTTTTGGCCATGCCATAACTTGGTCCCAATGCATGAATGTCAATGTCAATGGAATCTGTTCTTTGAAAAATGTCTGTTTTAGAGCTGCCACGAACACCCAGCTGTGCACAGTGTGGCCGCAATGTACATACAACAGCGACATTAACTAGCAGATATAACTGAACCAAATGATACGCATCTTGAAATCAGCAGTGTGCTTCATTACGTTGTCTCTATAATCAACAACACGTTTCAAGTTCAACTCTACAGCTGAAGTGATTTTCACCGCTGTAAAACATTACACTGTGATGATACCACAAATATCACTAATAATTACAAAAATGTTGCACAGCCATTAACTACAAAGCACTGTTGACATACACGCAATCACACACATACAATCACACAGACACCGCTTTTCATTAACTAGCAAATTTTCCCACGCTTACCATGCATCAGCCGAGTCCCTCAAATATATCCCTAGGTTAAAGGTAGAGTAGGTACGGTTTAACATCCCACTCGACATATTAATAAGTCATTCCGGAACGATTTTACGTCTTCGATGACCTAATCATCAGTGTCATAGCACTGAAGAACAATGGTTAGTCAACCAGGTCAAGTTCCAATCCCATCAGGCTCAGCTCACTACAAGTAAAGAATGCAACAAAAAAAACATTATCATAGCACTGTGAAGGCCAAAGATACAGAGGTGATCAGAAGACAGAGACATAAATCAAGCGAGATCAAACCCAATCCAGTCGATCACCATTATTCTCGCCCCAGGAAAACCTGCATAGCTTTTACGAAGCACATAGCTGCAAATAAGCATGGAAAAACTGGCTGGTTAAGTACAAGTCAAATGGCACTGTGTGAAAAGCACCCCAAACGAATCTTCAAATAAAGCCTTGCTGATATCAACAGTGATCACTATGCCTTTCTCAGTTGCAGAATTCAATGTTCCGACTCCTGAAGAAACTGAAACACGGACGAGAAGTCTTTCGTGGCATAGCCAGCATTGCACATGAGTCGATACAGCTGCAACGCTAGAGCACCCATCGGGGTCGGCGAGACTGTGAACGCAGCAGCCGTCTGCGCTAAGCCCAGATCCTGTAACAGTTTATTCACGCGTCCATTGTACCAGTGCATGTGTTCTTTATAGCAGAGATGTGTACTTTAATTTCACGTTGTATCAAACAATGAGTCAAAACATGCTCTCAAAAAACGTTATAATGTCAAAATTGGCACAGTGCATTAATTAAAACAAGAGGTCAAAGTAATTTGACAAAAAGCGCCTCACGGGGGGGGCCCATTCCCCGGTTAGGGGTCACCCCAGGGGTTCGAAAGTTGTACCATTGAATTCCTGGGGTAGGGTTTCCTATTAGTGTTCCATAGTAACTATAGGCCTAGGATGCACCGTTTGGCCACAGTGCACGCGCGTGACAACCAACCAACGACCAACCGACCAACGACGTCACGACACAGCCTATCTCAATAAGCGCCTCTTTTACTAACGTAAAGTGAGGCGCTTAATGAGATATATGGTTGGCTGCAAGTTACACCCTTCTGTTGTTCACAATATCAGTGTGCTCTGTCGATATTTCACATTCGTGTTATCAGCAGCCAAATAACAATGTCTAATTTTATATGCTGAATTACCACAATAACATCATATCTAGTGACCAAAATAATAAACACTATTTGCAAACTGGAAATGAACATAGTGTGATGCTATTATAACACCATTTGTTTTGCAATAAATTGTAAAAATGTCCTATGAACAACTGTGTAATAAAAAAGCTTCATGATTAGAAGGGATAAAGTCAAAAATATTTGCAGAGTTTCTGAAATGCAATGGTTAGAAAATTCTGCCAAACATTAACCTACATTTACAATATGCAACCTGGATGGTGTCAACCCGTTAGACAGGAATTCATGGAGAATGAGTGTGAGGCGTTGCCAGGTGTTGCCTACCCCGGAGTCCGGGACAACCGCAGCACCATAAATACCAAAACCGG
>Ga0209149_1002676_pt1 | contig 10171 bp, 8 predicted proteins | sample WorMetTyACAVOLI2_FD_187423 | JGI IMG/M metagenome (GOLD analysis project Ga0209149, IMG submission 187423) | Marine gutless worms symbiont microbial communities from Max Planck institute for Marine Microbiology, Germany - Olavius algarvensis... ... | reverse complement strand
TCAGTTTAGCTTGCAGTTCACCCGCGTCCCCGCTTACCCGTCTCCTCAGCGGAGCAGTCTGTACTAAGTAAGACCGGTCAGACGGTCAGAAGTCCAACTTTAATAATAATAATAATTATTATTATTCGTCGTTCCACGTCCCGACCGACACTTTACTAATTCAGTTTGCATTATTGCAGGCCTACTTTTCGGAATAAAAAGTAAAACGGTATAAGCTAAACTCACAGCACCGAAGAGAATCTATCGACATGGATGATGTCAGGTCCATTTCTTCGGTCAAAGCGACAACTTTGTCGTCTGACGGCATCTTGGCATCAGACGTTTCTCATCTTCATTTTCCTGTCTCCATGTTGTCAACAGAGACCGGGTTACGTCACCATTACGTCGTCATCGTCGTGTTGCGGAAGGGAAAGGTGACAAAGAGTGACGTGACATGACAAGCCTGATATTAGACTGGCGATTCTGACCAGCGGCTGAAGCCAGTGAAACCAACTTCTATTTCCGCTTCCGTTCTCCCTTACCCTCTTCTCCTCCCCTATTTCACCCTTTCCTCCGCCAGCCGACTATATGGGAGTCCGGGGCAGAGCCACGGCCGACAACCATTCTGAGTACGTTAAATTCTTGGAGCTACGGGGTTAATTCTGCCAAATCTGACACCAGACACCTAATGGTTGTAGGGCCATTTTCGACTTTGCCCTCCCCAAATGAAATTCATATGACCCCACACCGTCATGCCCGGGTTTCTGCCCCCTACCTCCACTTGGCCACATATGAGATGTGATGTTGGTCTGGAGGAAGGGGAATATAGAGAAAACTGTCTCTGTCTTGCAGTATTGTGTACTATTATAATGGTGCCCAAAGATACGAGCAGTTCTAACAGGTGGTCAACTGTATCGGGCTTTGATCTTGCTTAGTTTAGCTCTCTTCCGAGCACCTCTGTGTCTTCGATCTTCACGGTGCTATATATGTATTAATTTTTTTGCTTACATCCTACTCTTTACCTTTTAGTGAGCTGAGCCTGGTGAGATTGGCCCGTAACCTGGTTGACTAACCATCATCCTTCAGTGCTATGACACTGTTGGTTGGGTCATGTAACCCGTAAAATCGTGTCAAAAATGACCTATAGCTTAATGTGTCGAGTGGGACGTTAAACACTACTATACCATACCATACCCTGGTTTCTGGCCACTGTTGCTAACGCCAGCACCATTATCGTCGATGTCAGTTACAGCAGCATCACCAGCAGCAGCATGAATGGATGATTTACTGCGGCCTTGTTAGTCTTTACGACGAGTAAACGAGGTCAGATTGAAGTACAACAACAGCTATTACCAGTAATCCTTTCCATTTTCCGCTAGTGCGTCTGTCGGCTCGGCCCGGCGGCCCGGCAGTGCAATGGAAGTGAAGAGGCTATCGTTGAGGTGATGGTCGTTTATCGGCGCCACGCGCTGTTCACTTTATGATCATCGCGATCTACTAACATCGTCGTCCCCCGCTGGCGCGACGATAATAATTCGTCATTATTTCCGGTCGGTTCTCGCGGCTCGCTGTCAAATCTCGCGAGACGTTGTCCGCGAGTACACATACTCGGCGATTATTTAGAGCTGGGCGATTCACAAGTGAAGTCGATTCGAACATTCGTTTAGAAGTAGGCTACACATTCACATTTGATTAGCTCGTGCTCTTTAAAGTGGCGTTATTTTTAAATCAGACAATAGCGGATAAGCAGTTGGTCACAGGGTGTACAGAAAGCGAGGCCATTTTATTATTTCTCGCATCTTTAAAATCCCCGATTTATTTGTAGGGGATTTTGGTAGAGATCGAACAAATTAATTAGTAAATGAGTAAAATAATGACGTAAATTTTGTTTCAGTCGCATTTTAAAGATGTGAGCAGTCGAAACAGTGGTCTCACTTTTTGGGCTACCGTCTATTTCAAGCTTGGTCGTCAGTTCACGTTCATCCAGTGTACTCACTAGGCTAGTCCTTTTAAGCTGTGATAACAAGTGATATTCAGTGACGACCCAAGCGCGATAAGACTACGAGTACTATTTTATGGTCACAGGTACGACACGGCTACGATAGGAGCTCGTACGACGAGTACTGTACGACTGTGTACGAGTTTCTCACGGTCGTACCACGCCGTACGTATAACCTCGTTGTCACTCTTTGTCCGTGTCCTCGAGGACTCCTTGAGGACAGACGTAAATTCCTTGTCTTCGTCCAAGTTTCTGTTTCGATTTTTATATTCGCTACATGGCGTCGTAGTCCTTGACAGTGAATTTCTCCTCCGTGGGAAAGAGTCCTTGGCTGTGTCCTTGTTTTGTATTATTTTATAAAATTAAATAAATCCACGTTATACAAAGAAATACAAGAAGTTCTTAATACATGCATGCTCAATCACGTACTCATGTGTTCACTAAACGTTATAGTTTAGGTTTAGTTGATACTTATTTTAAAATCTGCGACTTGTTTCTCAGCTTTCCTCGCTCATAGGTCCCATTACCATTTTCCTGTCTCCTCGCCTTGGTATATTTGCTGTTGAGGAAGTAAACGGAATCTAGTCAAAACGTATTTCTGAAAGTGCTTATTCGTGTTCTTGACCATAAAGTCTCGGCACTTCGAGTCCTTGTTAACACCAGTCGCATTGGACTCGTATCATAATGATATTGTACACGAGTTCACAGCTTTAGTAGTGTGTTGTTATAAAAAGACCGTAGAAATTGTGTAAATTCTCCTCCAGTTTTTTGCTGTAGCCTAAGAGACATGTCGTCAATATTTCAATCATTTTCGTTTTGACTATTTACGGTGCCCCCCGCAGCGTCTGTCGCTCGTATCACCGTAATCAGATCTATATATTCTATTCTATTCTATTACATTACGCTGTCATTACCTGTCATACGCTTCTGTGATCGTAGCAGATGTTTTCTAAAGCCCGGTACACACTGGCGACAAAGTTGAATTCAACACGGTCGACTTTGTTGAAAGTCGACAAAGTCGACCTTGTCGCTTTGGCCCCGCACACACTGGCTACAAAGTCGACCGCATCGGCAACAAAGTCGACCGCGACAAGCTGTCGAATTGACGTTGTTGCCGATTTGTTGCCAAAACCGGCAACAAAGATGAACGTATACGGCAACAGTCGACTTTGTTGCCGGTTTCGGCAACAGTCGACTTTCAACAAACTCGACCGTGTTGAATTTGACTTTGTCGCCAGTGTGTACCGGGCTTTAGAGATCGCGTAGCTTTTACAACTTTCTCTGTCCTACTTCTGTTTTCCTCATTCTCTCATTTCGTATCTTAAAATGTGATCCGCCTGAGACACAGTATACAAGATTTGCACTCTTGCTGCGCTGCGCCTTACTGCTGGCACGCCTTGGTATAGGACAGAGCAACGCGCGTTTTCTCTGCGAGAGCATGTTTCCTCTGCTAAGCGCGCAGCTCATTGGCTGGCACGTGTTGTTAGGCTGGGAGTTGTGTAATTTATCGTATACTTCTTGAAAACCACGTAGGCCTACGTTGAACGGAAATCAAGTAGGTCATGCCGCCGTACAAATTTTTCGATAATTTTTGCCACGCGATGCTTTGCATAAGCGCTGCTTACCGTCTGTCACGTTCATGTATTCAGTCGAAAAGAATAAATACACCTTCAAACCTTTTCACCATCGGGTAGCCACGGCATTCCAGTTTTTGCGTACCAAACGTTATGGCAATATTCCGACGGAACCCCCCCCCCTAACGGGGGGCTTCGAATGCAGGTGAGGTAAGAAAAAATCGCGATTCTCGGCCAATATCTGACTATCGGATGGATGACTGCTGCAGGATGTGGGAGCAACAATTGCGACGGTGGCCGTGCAGTTTACCGCACAGACGGCCAACCATCAGTGAATCTAGTGAATCTTTGTTTATCACAACCAGCATGGACGACCAAGACGAAGAGAAAGCAACAGAACAGAATTTTTATCGCGCGTCAGCACACTGACGCGCCATATTGATATAGCAATTTTGTCCGTCTGTTCGTCTGTCCATCTGTCCATCCGTCCGTGACGTTCCGGTATCAGATGAAAACGGCTTAACATGTCGTCATAGTTTTTTTTCACCATACGGTAGGCTCGGTAGCCCAATCATTCTAGTTTTACCAGCATCAAACGTCTTCACGAAATTCCGACGGGGTCACCCTCCCCCCCTTCGGGAGTGCTAAATACAGGTGGGGTATAAAAAATTTCGCGATTTTCTACCAATAAGTCGTTATATCTCGCAAATGATACAAAATATCGCCACAGTTACTACGAAAGGCGAATAGGAAACCGCATCCAATCTTTCGAATGGCACCAGCTTCAATGACCTTGAGTGACCTCTAACCCCAATTTCAATGTCACGATATTATTCCACGTAAAATAACTCAAAAATGGTACAAGATAGAGCTATATTCACAATGGCGGACCAATAGAAAGTCGCATATGATATATCGAACGGCGCCATTTTCAATAACCTTGAATGACCCTAACCTGGTTTTCAAGGTGTCGCCATTCTTTGGCATTGAATATCTCACAAACGGCTACAGATACGGCCACAGTTACTATAGAAGGCGAATAGGAAACCGCATCCAAGCTTTCGAATGGCACCAGCTTCAATGAGATTGAGTGTAGAGAATGACACGGTAAAATATTTTGTCCCCATCCCCACCCTATCCTCAGAATTTTATCCCCATCCCACCCCGTCCCCACCGCCGTTGTCCCCACCCCGTCCCCGCCGCCACTGTCTTTTTTCCGCCCTGTCCCCGCCAAAGTGCCAAATTATATCCATCCAAATCCCACCAATCAAACTCATATTCAGATAAATTGTATATTTTCGTGACATACGTGATAGTTGTAGGCCTACTCTTGGATTGACACAAGCCGACATAGTGGGCGCTACCCGTCGGTGAAAACCGCATGATCTTACAGTTATTAGTTTTGACTTAATACCACAGTGTGACGGACGGACGGATGGGTAGGATAGGTATCTGAGACAGCGTTCACTCTGCACGCTTCCGGTAGCGGACGTAACGTAAGGCGGAATTATAATTACGTATTAAAGAGTTTGAGACACCGCTTCCGCGTAACACAGGATTTGCAACATGAAACGCTGTTTTCGTCTTGTTGTCCAACGGTCACTGAACTCCAAAAATTGGCTGTATTTCATTATCGTCACCGCGATATTCTGGGATCTGCCATTACCGTTCCCGCGGTATTACCGTATTCTCGTTACCGTACCCACGGTATTACCGTAAAATTTCCCCCATTCCGGCGGTAATTACTGCGGTTACCGCGGTATTACCGTGTTCCCCATTACCGTGTCATTCTCTAGTTGAGTGACCTCTAACCCCGCTTTCAAGGTCACGATATTATTCAACGTCAAATAACTCGAAAATGGCACAAGATAGAGCTATATTTACAATGGCCGACCAATAGAAAGTCGCATATGGTCTATCGAACGGCGCCATTTTCAATGACAATGAACGACCCCTAACCTGATTTTTAAGGTCACGCCATACTTTGACACTGAATATCTCACAAACGGCTACAGATACGGCCATAGTTACTATAGAAGGCGAATAGGAAACCGCATGCACGCTCTCGAATGGCACTAATTTCAATGACCTTGAGTGACCTCTGACCCATATTTTAAGGTCATGATAATATTCAACGTCCAATAACTCGTCTAATAGTAAGTCGGGTATGATCTGTCCAATGGTTCCGTTTCCAGTGACCTTGAGTGACCCTTAACGTAGATTTCAAGGTCACGGAGATGTCCTTGACGAATTGTGTGCGCAGCTGACGCGCGATCTGTTTGCAATAGCTAAGTTTTTGTTATCTTTACGCTGCGGTAAATTTGAAGCGGAAGTAACTAATAACAGAAGATTGCGCTCAACGCATTGTAGTGTTGAAGCTAACTACTGACAGACACGAAGCATCGCGCGGCGCGTCTGCGACTTCGTGTCTGCGATAGCAGAGCTACTTGTTTCTGTACATGACGTAGCCGTACGCTTTGCGTTTTATACGCTTCAATTGGAACACACACAGACAGAAAGCATCCTCATTATTTTTAGCGCGCGTCAGCATACTGACGCGCGATATTGATATAGCAAATCTGTCTGTTTGTCCGTCCGTCCGTCTGTCCGTAACGTTCCGGTATCAGATGAAAACGGCTTAACATATCGTCATAGTTTTTTTCACCATGCGGTAGCCCAATCATTCTGTTTTTATAAGCATCAAACATTTTCACGAAATTCCGACGTGGTCACACCCTACGGGGGCGCTAAATACAGGTGTGGTATAAAAATTTCGCGATTTTCTACCAATAAGTCGCTATATCTCGTAATCGATACAAGATAGCACCATAGTTACTATGGAAGGCGAATAGGAACTCATATGCGATCTATCAAATGGTGCCATGTTTAATGACCTTGAACGAACCATAACCCTGTTTTCAAGGTGACACCACTCTTTGACGCTAAATATCTCACAAACGGCTACAGATACGGCCATAGATTCTATAGAAGGCGAATACTAAACCGTACCCAAGCTTTTGAATGGTACCAATTTTAATGACCTCGAGTGACCTCTAACCCAGATTTCAAGGTCACGATATTATTCAACGTCAAATAACTCGAAAATGGTACAAGATAGCGCTATATTTACGACGGCCGACCAATAGAAAGTCGCATATGGTCTATCGAACGGCGCCATTTTCAATGACCTTGAACGACCCCTAACCTAGTTTTTAAGGTCACGCCATTCTTTGACACTGAATATCTCGCAAACGGCTACAGATGCGGCCACAGTTACTATAGAAGGCGAATAGGAAACTGCACCCAAGCTTTTGAATGGCACCAGTTTCAATGACATTGAGTGACCTCTAACCCCGATTTCAAGGTCAAGATATTATTCAACGTCAAAAAACTCGAAAACGGTACAAGATAGTGCTATATTCACAATGGCCGACCAATAGAAAGTCGCATATGGTCTATCGAACGGCGCCATTTTCAATGTCCTTGAACGACCCCTAACTTGGTATTCAAGGTCACGCCATTCTTTGACACTGAATATCTCCGAAATGGTTAAACGTACGGCCATAGTTACTATGGAAGGCGAATAGGAAACCGTACCCAAGCTTTCAAATGGTACCACTTTCAATGACCTTCAGTGACCTCTAACCCACGTTTCAAGGTCAGAATAGTATTCAACGTCAAATAACTCGACTACTATTAAGTCGTGTATGATCTATCCAATGGTTCCGTTTCCAGTGAGCTTAACCCTTAACCTAGATTTCAAGGTCACAGTGTAATATTTAAACCTATAGATGCCCGCAGCGTATTGTGTGCGCAGCTGACGCGCGATCTGTTGGCGATAGCTAAGTTCTTGTATTATACGTATTAGTTCGGAAAACAGCAGAACAGTAGCATGGAGTGAGCCGTCGAATCGACGTATCTCCGGGCTTACGGATGAAGATAATTGTGTCCGACATCGAATCGATTTTGTTTAGCGAAACCGCTCAACTCTACTATCATTTATGGAAGCGAAGATGGATGTCGGTTTCGGTTTATGTTCGCTAGGTGGCGTGATAAATCATCGAATAACCGAACAGCGAGCTGCCTAATCAGACTTCGGGGGATGCTCCAGTGAATCTGTTTATGAGAGTTCAATGACGCACGCAGGAATTCGTTGTTGCACTGAGCACCATTCCGCCAACTTCTCACCAACGTTATATACACAAGAAGCTCAGTTGTCGCAGACACACCACGCGATGCTTCCTGTCATTAAATATTTCACTAAGTCACTCAAGATCATTCGAAATGACACCCTTGAGTCGGGCGTATGTAAGTCCCTATTAATTTTCCTTTGTAACTACGTCTGTTCGTTTCTGAGATATTCAGCGTCAAATAATGGCGTCCTCTAGAGATCTGGGTTAAGGGTCGTTCAAGGACATTGAAAATGGTATACCACTAGAAAACTTAGGTATGATTTCCTATTCGCTTTCCATAGTAACAATGGCCCTATCTCGTGTCATTTCCGAGATAAAGCGAGATATTGCGTCCCCCCCCGTTATATCGGGGCCACCGTCGGAGTATTGCCATGCTTGGTGTGGAAAAACTAGAATGGTGTGGCTACTGGATGGTTAAAAGTTTAATGATATGTTTAGGCGTTTCGATAGAATGCCGGCGTGTGACAGGCAGACAGACAGACAGACAGACCCACATTCAGACGGACATCTTGCGACAGCATATCCGCGCCGCGCCAGTGATGTAGTCAAAGCCAAAATCTTAAGTCCAAAGCCTCAACCCTCAAGGAAAGGCCGAGGCCAAGGCCAATCTTAAGTCCAAGGCCTCAACCCTCAAGCCAAGGCCGAGGCCAAGGCCAAGGCCAAAGCCAATCTTAAGTCCAAGGCCTCAACCCTCAAGGCCAAGGCCAAGGTTTTTAAGCATACGGCCAAAGCAGAAATTAAGATACGTCCGACAGCCTCGCAGGCCAGGTAATAAACTAAATTTGGATTGAATTTGGTGAGATATTTACTTATTATTAATTACGTATAAACTATCATTAATTTATTCTTATAACTATCATTAATTTCTGAAGTCTGAGGGTGATGCCGAAAAGTTGTGAATGCAGCGCTCAAGGCCAAGGCAACCTTCGAGGCAAAGGCCAAGGCTACAAAAATTTGACCTCGAGGCGCTGCGAGGCCAATGCCTGGCCTCGAGGACTACATCACTGCACCGCATGTTAAAAAGCCTGACCAGTGATCTAGACTTTCCTGTTAGGCCTGTGGTATCACTGTAGGCCTATATCAGTAGTGTGTACTTCGGACACTGCGTATAAGCTTAGGCCTAATAATCAAAAATTATTAATTTTATTTCCGTAGGCCTAAACCCCATTTTATAAACAAATTTTAAAAGTTTATTTTTTTTCTGCGCCTCACGAGATTATTTCAAACATATTAAATTGTAATTTCACTTTATGACAGAACAAAATAACCAAAAATAACCATGCGTTACTTATGTATTACAGTGTTATATGTCTTTGACCTTTTTGCAATTTGTTATTTGCAGTATTTTTCGAAGTGTGCGCAACAAACTGCAAAATAAACCGTCCGAAGTCTACATCAGCTTATACATTTCTTTGTAATGACGGAAAGTCATTCAGGCGAAAAGCTGCAGGTAACCTTTATGATTCTGTGATTGGCTTCGTTAAGCTGTGGTCACAATATAAGGTGACCAAAAAACTGAGCCCATTTTATTTGATTGGTGAAGCTCCAACGGATTTGTATGGTTTTAGCGCTGACCGAAAAAAATGAATGTATGAATAAATAAATAAATAAATAAACAAATAAGCTCAATTTTAATGATTTTAATCACCAGAAATTATGCAAATTGATGTCGAATGTTTCAGAATGTGACCAGTCAAAACACTAGACTCAGTTTCTGAGCCACCCTTTAGAATACGACTACATATAAAATTATCGCTAAAGCCAGTGAAGCACACAAGAAGCTCAGCTGTCACAGAGAGGCCGCGCGATGCTTCGTGTCGTTTAATATTTTGCGAAGTCACTCGAGCTCATTTGAAATGACACCCTCGAGTAGGGCGTGTGTAAATCCCTATTACATGTAGTATTCCACGGAAACTATGTCTGTGTCTCGTAGCGTTTCTGAGACATTCAGCGTCAAATAATGGCGTGACCTAGAAATCTTGGTTAGGGGTCATTCAAGGCACCATTCGATAGACCGAGTACAACTGTCACGCCCCCGACTGCTAAGAGGTGACTTAGTGTGGTGATGTGTGTGCGACAACAGAGTGTATATTTTGTAAAATATTTTATTACAAACAACACTAAAACGCAGTCAAAAGAACAGACAATACAGTAGCCAAACACACTCAAAATACACGGATACTTAAAGAGCTACTGCAGTCCAAGCTTCGCACACACGAGGAGCCGTCGAACGTCTGAACCGCTTGGCTGACCCCTCAACACGCTGCAAGTGTCGCCGCTACCGCCTCTGAGCTCGGCTGACCTTCAGGATCCACCACCACAGGATGCCGGTCTTCACAGAAGTCTTCTGAGACGCGTCAGATCTCTTCTGGACCCACGCCACACCCTGACAAGGTACCAGTGCTCCTATATAGGCAGCACTACCA
>Ga0209149_1002675_pt1 | contig 10171 bp, 10 predicted proteins | sample WorMetTyACAVOLI2_FD_187423 | JGI IMG/M metagenome (GOLD analysis project Ga0209149, IMG submission 187423) | Marine gutless worms symbiont microbial communities from Max Planck institute for Marine Microbiology, Germany - Olavius algarvensis... ... | reverse complement strand
CAATGACTGCACGAAACTCAAACTTTAAATTTTCCATTACTACACTCAGTAGTTGACTTTCCCGCGCTATGACGTCATCATCAGTGATGACGTCACATCAACTACCACACTGCTGTAGTAAGTAATGACTGCAGTTTCTACTGATACATGCCATGCATACTCATTTTTACATTATCATGCCAAGTTGCAAAACTTTTTGAACACCCCTCGTATGTAAAATTCCTATAGAAAGGAGTTGGTGTAACGGAGGAGTTGTTGAATGAAAATTACCTCAAACATAGATGTGAGGTAGGAGATGGAAGATGATATGTAGACTTCTTTATATGTTTTAATCTGTCCTCTGCATTTTGTTCACTGTCGGCACAAGTATTTTAAGTTAATATTAAATTAGTATTGTTTACTGTAGGTGAAAGTTGGTGCACAAAAGTTAAAGGCATCTGCAGCAGTTGCTGAGTTGTAAGTTTTTTACTAAAGTTTTTTATGTCTAGTGTGTGCAATAATTTGCTTCATTTACATCATATTCTTGCATTTTGCTTTCAGTATTGTTTTCTTTTTTAAATGTTGTAAATTAATGAATTCACCAGAAGACAGAAGGACAGACACCCATAACATAACATAACAAACAGAAAATATACAAGCCAGAAAAAAGCAATATACAGCATACTACAAATTAGCATATTTTTCAAATAACAATGACTGCATTGCACTGAGACCAGATAACGGATATGAGCATATTATCCTGTTTAAAGTTATGTACTAAATGCATCACATATTAAGAACATATCACAATTGTACAGCCAAGTGTCTGAAAACTTCACCTTACACAGCATAATCAAGTGTTCTACACTGTGTCTCCCAAGAACGTGACCACGTTTTTGACATCAAGTTGAACTAGAACTGTCTGTTTACAAAGATTTTTGGCGTATTTATTGCTAAGACTATAGGACATCGACAGGTATTTTTAGTTTCCCATCTCATCTATTTAGTGCAGCTACTTTACCTTGGGAAACTGTCGAGACCTAAATATCATGAATTTAGCCTTAAACTGCTGATTTTCTCAATCCTGCAATATTAGCATATTAACTGCAAAACTGTCACCATATTATTTTACTTAGACTTATTATGATGTTTGTAATAGAAAAATAACAAGTTTTATTGCAGACGATAAGGTTGTTTATCAGCGAGACGGGTGGTGTGATTGGCTTAAGGTAACAAGAGCTGTGCACGACGCTGTTTGAAGCATCTGAGCTGGGGATCACGCACTTGAACGGAGAATGGCAGTTTCATGCGAAATATCACAAGCTGATCGGTGCCTTTTTGGCTTGTCATCCTGACTGAGCATGAGGTCCTCCACACTACTCGACGAACGTAGTCTATCACTGCCTGGTTCCTAGACAATTTTACCCTATTTGCGGATTCTCTTTAGCAGACTGTCAAAGCTTTCAAGTTTCCAACCGTTGTCGGCAAATTCACTCAACTGCCTTTGTGCACCATACCACTTTGACAGATAGAGATTTTTAATCAGAATCCCATCTTCCTGTGAAATTTTCATGATTTTGTTTAATTTTTACTAATATTTACGTCTCGACAATTTTCTAAGGTATGAAATAGGTATGATGGGATAATAAAAACATCTGTCAGTGGCCTGTACTCTTGGTAATAAGTGTGCCAAAAATTGTTGTAAATAGACAATTCTAGTTCAAAATTATCGTCGAAGATGTAGTCACATGTTTTTTTGAGACACAGTGTATATTTAATTCACGTAAACAAAATAGAACCACACTGCCTGGCTCCCATTTATAAGAACCAAGTGTGAGTGACTTTCTGGTTTTGTAAGTAAGTAAGTAAGTGGAGTTATACCCAGCGCCTAAAAGTCAAAGTCACTAAGCGCTAACTGCCTGGTTTGTGATAAACGTAGATTTGTGTGTGATTGCAATTTCTTAGTAAACTGTATTGTTGGTGCAGATGAGTTTTGAGCTGATCAAATTGTGCTGTTGGGCAGTTGATGTCTAACATAAAAACCTGGCATAAATTTATGTAACGAACATAAGGTGACAAGACTGTGAATGCTTAACAGAATATAATGTAGATTGTGATGTGGATTGCTGGTTACACTGAGTAGCGGCTTTGTGCAGCCCCGGGAGATGTAGAATAAGCCTGATCAGTTTCGTGGCCAGATGGCAACCTGAAGCAGGCTTTAGTTTTGTTAGGTTTTATTTTGCTTATGTTAGTAGTTTTTTGTAGTTGTTTAGGTTTTTGTGTTGTCGTTTGGTCATAGTTGTATTTGTTTTGCTATCACCAGCCAGATGATTAATTAGGTTTTCTGCACCAGTTAAGTGACAACTGGCTGGGAAGATCATCTCCACAATGACCTATAATGTGTTGAGTGAGACATTAAATGCTATTATACAGGTCTATACCAAGTAGGTGTGCTGTTGTTGTGTGTTGTCGAACAGTACTCAAGAGAAAGATGGTCACAGTGCAAGTGATTCAGACTCCGGTGAGTTGTTGGCGATGGGTTCACAGTGTGTTGGTGGTGGTCCGTTACAGGCAGGTGCCTCAGCCGGTCCAGCCACTGATACATCTGTGTCAAACACTGTTATTGCCGGCCCGGTTGCCAGGCAACGGATACACACTCAGGCAAGGACTGGAAGGCATCGAGTTGTTGTACGGTGTGATGGACGGCCACGACGACCTCTGCAGCAGCCGGCCAACCAGTGCACGCTGAACGCTACTAGCAGCTCATGTCCCGCCACCATCGCTGCACATACTGCCAACAGCGTTGCAGACATTAAGGAACTGGCATCACTTCAGACTGATGGTGACCAAACACATTTTTATCAGTATTACAACTTTTCAGTTTTCTGTTTCATTTCATTTAGAAATTATAACTTTGTTGTCAGATTAAGTTCTGCACTGAACCGATCTCATCTTACCTCAGATTTGGTTAGTATGAATTGTAAATCGTTACATTACAGGTTTTAAATTGTTATTGTTACTGCAGAGTTGGTATCATTTTGTGCAATTAGTCAGGTGCATTAATTGCTTATAACTATGCATGTGCATTAGTTTCCTTCATTATATGCTGTTTACTGTATTTTATGAGCAACATCTACGTGGTGCAGTAGTGACCATATTTCTTGTACTGGAAACCAGGACAGTTGAAGGTGCAAAGTGAGACAATGCTAGGGGTGCAAAGCGCCCCAAGCTTCTGACTAGGAGGTCTACAGAGTGTTGTAAGCTATTCAGTGCTACAGACGATGTTTCTGCTAATTTTGCATTGAAAGTTAGTTAACATTCATTTAGTGCAAGTTGAAGCCATTGGGATCACACCAGCCGTGAAGCCACAGATGAACTTTCTTAACACAAAATTGACATATTGAGCCCACACCATTGGCACCATACAGCATTCTCTAGTTTCTTTTCCTTGTTAAATCGATGTATCTTGGAAATTGCTTTAAATGTGGACATTTTAGAATAATGCAGTTTCATTAAATTGCATGTATAGGGTGACACGATAGGTCGTGAACGATTTTAAATGGCAAATTAACTATGTTAAAGCTATCAAATATTTATTAAGTTGCCATCAGCGTTTAGGGAAATTTAATGCAATCATGTGTGCAAAATATCACAACCGTCCGTTACCTACTTGATTTATACGAGCCAACATAGTGACGTAACCCACAAAAAGCTGTTTTCCCGCAACAGTGAAGGATTGTTTCAGCAGAATGGCGCTCGTGCGCATACATCAAAGGCTACAATCGCCTGGCTAGACGCAAATGTTAAACACTACATTCCACCAGAGGACTGGCCGCCTAATTCACCGCATTTGTCTCCGATTGAGAACGTTTGGAGCATTATGGCAGTAGCCGTTTATGCCGATCCTGAGCCTCAGTCACTGCAAGCGTTGAAGCACCGCCTCTGAAAAGCATGAAAATCAATTTCACTGTCAACACTTCAAAATCTTATCGGTTCGATGCCTAACCGACTGAAAGCAGTCACTAAAAATAAAGGACAGCGGACAGCGACCTCGCTTGACGTTAACTTTTTTCAGTACGTTGTTATGTTATTTGTGATATTTTAATGGTGGTGTTATATAAATGAGTATTGTAAATGCTGTTTAATAGCTACAGCTATGAAATTTTATGCCAACAATTTCATTGAATATATCTACAAGGAGATGTAAAATTATTGCTGGTAACTGTTAATAACAGGCTTATATTTGAAATCGAAATCGTTCACGACCTATCGTGTCACTCTATAATTTTCTGCCAATAACAGTTTAAGCTGTGTTTAGTTGATGCCTGCAGTTTTCAGTGTGGCTGTGTACACTAGTCTAGTAGCATACTACTAAGTTTCAGTGTCTGCATATCCAACGGTTTCAACAAGATTCTGCCGACTCAGTGCAAGACACTTACAAACACCTGCCATAATAGTCACAGCTACTTATATCATGGCAATCCACACTACAAGACGTGTCCAGAGGCACTTTTTGGTTTGTTGACACACAGACACGTTGAAAACAGTACCATACCAGCTCGCTGTCATGGCTGGTAATAGACAATGTTGGTTAATGACAGTTGCTAAGTCTAGGGACAAAACCGCGACAGAGCTCAAAAAAACGGAACACGCAAGCATCCCGGGTAACCTCCAAATTTTCCGAGGACAAGCCAACGAAAAACAGGACTGTCTCTGCAAAATCGGGATGGATGGTCACCTTATGTAGTAAGATATTTGTTTAATGTATATGACAAGATAGTGATAACTTATGCTAACTTTTTGTTTTCATTTTAGCAATGAAGTTGAAAGGTGCTGGCTTGGACAGTGCTGCTTGGTAGCTATGTTACTCTTCTTAAATGTACAATGTTCCGGTCATGAACTGTTTGCAGAATGGTGCTGCTTTATTCAGTTTGTAATGTGGAAAGTCTGAAAGCTTTATTTTTTTGAAGTTTAATAGTTTATATGGTGTCATTGTTGTGATAAGCAGTACACTGGAATTTAGTAAACAAAATAGACAAACATATGTTTCAGTGTTAACGTTAACGTGACAGTTGTCAACATAGTAAGCCTGTTGGCCCTTGCGAATTGAACAACTCTGTTGCTTCTGGCAACACATTGCATCAGTCTGATATAATCATTATTAAATTTTGAACATATGTACAGAGTGAAATTTGCCCCATACCTTTTAGTGAGCTGAGCCTGCTAGGATTGGCCCTTGACCTGGTTGACTAACCATCGTCCTTCAGTGCTATGACGCTGTTAGTTGGGTCATGTGACCCGTAAAAGCATCTCCGAAATAACCGATAATGTGTCGAGTGGGATGTTAAACCCTACTATACCATACCTATACCCCACAGCGTATATTTTGGATTATTTTGTGTATACAAATTAACGATGCGAGGCAATAATGTAACTTTTCAAGTCCGTGCAACAGGTGACATTATGCAGCAGCGATGTCCATCTGTTTGTCTGTCTGTAGTTTGTTTGTTCCTTTTGTACGTCGTCGCCTCCACCACAGAGCGGATACAGCAACTGCATAGCAAAGGCAGTGGCCATAGAGCGTATGCAGCAGCCACCACCAAGGGTGTCACGGATGTTTCCCTCTGTGAAAAACTTTCCCTGTGTGAAATTTATGCAAGCAGATGCATCAGCTGCTTTTCTTGTGCTTATGTCTGTAATGCAGTTGGCCATTTGCAGTATTACTGTGTTGCTTGTTAAATCAATGTGTCTGGGAAATTGCTTTAAGCCACTGGCATTTTAGAATAATGCATGTAATTTTGTGCAAATGACAGTTTCATTTGTGTTCAGTTTATAAGTGAAATTGTCGGTGTGGCTGTGTGCAGTAGCAGCAGCAGTACAATCGGGGCACCTGCAAGGCAGACAAGTTCTAAGAAACTAAAGACTCGACGGAGGAAACAAAGTGCAGCAAAGGTCGCCACAACTAGATGATTTCTGCCGTGGGTTAACATTGTTGTTGATATCTGTATCATATGTTCTATGCTGAGAGTGACTTCACAAAAGTTTTGAGTTTTGAATTAAAATATGAAGTAAACTGCAGACAAAACTGACATGGATTCACTGAGAGTTTGTCCATTGTGCGCTAGATTATTATATTGTGCCGGTCTTTTAGCATGTATACTGTATGCTGAGTAAAATTGTACTATTGCACTCATTTCGCATAGTTCTTGAGAACATTTTAATCTTATTATTATTTATACATGTTTATATGTCGTTTTCACTTTAACATTTTATTGTTTGCTTCATTCTGTGAATGGATGGTGCTGGTATAGATCGAAATGCTTCTCTTTTAGCCGTGAGCACATTCTCACCTGAAGTTTAACATATTAATTGACCAGATGCTTTGTAGTGCAGTGCAAAGGCACTGCTGTGATTATGAGATCATCCTGTGTGTTTTAACGAAATGAGATATACTGAGTTGAAGTTGCTGGTTTTGTCGTCGTTTTAGAATGACATTATTTGCTGGATTGTTCACATGACTGGTAGCGTTTTATTATACAGATGATTACAAATCACTTGTTCTCACGCTGTTGCATATATGCGTCATCGTGGCACTGGAAAACGGTTCAAGTTCAGATCTGCAAGTGCTCGAGTGCCTTAAGCAATACTGCTCATTGGATTCCACTTTTATGTTAAATATTTACACTGAATTTAGCTCACTGTATGATATTTCCATACCAAGGTCTTGGAAGAAGTTTTCACTGTCCTTCCATAACCATTAACTTGCTCCCTCTTTCCCTTCTGATTAGTTACTTTTCACCCAGTCCTCCCTTCCCTTCCTCCTTAATCCGTTTCCTTTCCGCATCCAGCTGGGGAGTCTGGGTTGTGTTTGCGGGTCTGGGGTTGAGTGCAGCTGTCAAATGATCTTTAGTGCACTTTCGCTACAAATGAATGCCTCTGGTGACATTTTTGAATTTGCATACATTCACAGGCAAGATGTGAAGACTGCTGGATAGGTATGCCCCATATTTGTCGTAATTTCATTGTGGCATAAAATTTACTGCATATTTTTGGTAAATATTTACAGTACTTGTCCATTGGTTGGCGGTTTGCCTTAGTGGTAATGCGTTGGCCTCGATCAACGTAGTTGCGCTACGTCAGACCCGGTTAGTACCAGGATGGGTGACCATCTGTGGACAGGTAAACCATCTCGGTATGTAACCAGCCAGCTAGGTCGACTCAGCCTTCTACCCTCTGTGGGACGGTAAAATGAGTATCAGCTTTCGGGCTGAGTAATAATAATAAATGGCAATGGTGGGTGTAGATTCTGGCAGCCTGTACAGGCGGACTCTCAGCCTAAGTCGTCTGGCTTGGTCTTCGGTCGGCGGCCGCTTGGCGCCGTTCTACATTCATCAGATGAACCGGGTGAACTCTCGCAATGGCTCTGCCATGATGACAGCACCATAAACATTGTCTTGGATATTATTATTATTGTTACTGGCATGTAATTGTTGGTTTGACTTATGTTGTCAGTAGATTTATATCTTCATTGTTTCACCTCCATGATGTTCTACAGTCGACAGTAGTAATTATTGCAATCCTAGCTGGAGACGAGTGGTCTGTGGTCTGTGTTTACTGGCAGCAACCAGGTGTAAGTTACTGTGATCCAACACAATACATAGATGATATTTTGGTATAGACTTTCAGCTTGGTTTTCAACCATATTCAGCTCTCTTGCATTGTAATCAGTGTCCCTAAACAATATATCTTTAACTTCTTAAATGAAACAAAACTCTTTAACAAACTTGAATTTCTGCAGGACACGATATAGTCTTTTTCTGCTGAAAGTGCTGTAACACCAACCAACCAACCTTCCCTAGTGACAGTACGTCACCAGTATTTCACTGACCAGTGTTTGTTCAATTGAGTCGCACATTTTTGCCACATAAAGTTGGTTTTTGCACCAGTCAGGTGATTGGCTGGGAAGATTGTCTGACCCAACATATCGAATGGGACGTTAAACGTATACTGATGCTGGTTCTCACCCACCACTTCACTGCTCCAAAGGCCAGTGTACCAATCATTGCCATTTTTACTAACGCAGTGATACTATACATTTGCACATATCTGTTGTATCAGTCCGTGTGATTGTATCACTGTACAAGATATGAATACAGAGCAGTATGATTGCTCTTTAGTGAAATTTTATTGTACAGTGTGAGGGCTCGGGCTTTATGAAGTTTGTTGGAATGGTGAGATATTTTTACGTGTACCATGTATGTTTCTTATATCACGTTTTCAGATGCATATCACTGAATATGTAACATCTGCTTAGTGCAAACTTAGTTTTTATTTTAGCCATAAGAAATGACTGCTGTAACAAGCAGCAGTTTTTTAAACGTTATAATTGTCTGTCCAATGCTATGCATGGACAGAATATATATTACTTGTGTGTGTGTGTGTGTGTCCGTCACACTTTCTGTCAACTCGCTTGCAGGTCAGACCCCTCAACGGATTTTTAGCTTAAAAGCTGATAGCTTAAAAGACGCGGATTTACGCAAGGATGTGCCTTTTGGCGCCTCGATGATTAATAATCACATTTAGGGGTCCAAAGTCCCCCAAAAGCCCCATTTTTGGGGCCTGAATAGGCATTTCAAATTTTCAAGCCAAATATGCGAAAAATTCAAATATCATATCTGTGTATCAGATTGACATGAAATTTGACAGGCAGTGCGGCCAGCAACAGGGACTTTGTGGGTGGTCTTGTATGGTGGTAAAACAATTCCAAGACAGTGGATGGCCGCCATTTTGAAAATCGATATGTCGATATATGTCAGTGAAAAATCAGCCGATTTTGATGAAATTTTGTACACAGCAGCAGATTTTGAACTGGATGAACGTCACGTGATCAAAAATGAAAAAGTTGCATTGGACAGACTCCGTGTTCAACAGAACGTATTTCTTGTATTGTATTGAAATTTCACGGTGCACATGACAATTAATCTGAATACATCGTAGGAACACTGAAACTGTGTATGTTTATTGCTGTATACGAGAGATGAGCAGATAACTCCAGCAGTACGCAATAATAATACATCAGATTAATTCAGCCAGAATGGCAAGCAATTGTTGTAGTACAACAGCACGGATATACACTGTGGTCCATAAAAACGTGGTATTATTCGTTTTTCAACATTTTGCAACAATTTTTGTGAACCTTGATCAATTTCGATAATTTTTGCACCACATTAATGAGAAATGAATCCTGCACCACACGGTGTCAAAATGTTTCACTTCACCATGCTACCATGCAAGATCAGAAAACACTTCTGATGAGACGGAAATGTTCTTCATAAAATCTCTAGAATACAGACAAAATTCTCAAGAGAAATTTATAGACCAGTAGATGATGTTCAAAATGCCTGCTTCAGCGTTGATACAGGCTGACAGTCATGTCATTACTGATCAATGGATTAGAATACTATCTTTTGTGACCAGCTAGTTTAGTTTGTAGACGTCGTCACCAACAGTGACGTCTTGATTATGTCATTAATAAGACGTCAAAATAATAAGTAAATGACTGCTTTTTCTTACAAATTCATTTCTGGTTACAGTAGTGCAAAAATTATAGAAATCAGCTAAGATTAGCCAAAGTTACAAGTTTACTGCCATGTTTTTATGGACAAGTAAATTCAAGTTTATTATTCATCACACTTGTAAAGTCACGTTTCAACAGCAAGTGACGCTTTTAAATTTGGCACAGATATATCAATGCACTTACATTGTTCATAATATAAACAATTAACAACAACAAAACAATGCACTATTAATAACGATATGTCTTTATATGTACTGTACATTTGAAAATACTGGAATAGACTGGCATATTGAGCAGTTGGCTGATTATGGAAATGTGTTTAAGTAATTAACTCCTGATGTGCATTAAATATACAACATCACACACACGGTAAACAAATCCATGTGGCTGGAAAAGATACAGAGGAAGCTGAAAAAAGGATTATGATATGGAACAATGAATAACTTAACAGGGGATCATGCATGTACTTAGCAGGTTTCTGGTGCAGACCAGAAAGGCATGTTGGGTGGCTAACTGGCTTGATACGGAGCCAGCCTTGGCACTGTGCATTGCACAGGGCCGCCGATTTCCTGAGGGCCGCCGATTTTTGCGAGCACCGTCAATTTACGATACTTG
>Ga0209149_1002674_pt1 | contig 10171 bp, 4 predicted proteins | sample WorMetTyACAVOLI2_FD_187423 | JGI IMG/M metagenome (GOLD analysis project Ga0209149, IMG submission 187423) | Marine gutless worms symbiont microbial communities from Max Planck institute for Marine Microbiology, Germany - Olavius algarvensis... ... | reverse complement strand
AGACGGCATATCTGGTAGTTTCGTTCTCTCATTGACTACTGCGTTGGGTACCTTGTCATACCATCTGATACCAAGGATACGACGCAGTGCCTGCATGTGAAAAGACTGGATCCTGTCACTGTCTACCAGGTCAGAAGTATTTTATCGAAACGGCTAAAAATATCATCAAACAAAAACAAGATAGAGCTATAGTTGCAATGGCAGACTGATAGTAAGTCGTGTGTGGTCTATCGAATGGCACCGTTTTTGCCGCGAGATGGTGTTTGTGTGTGTGTGTCTGTCTGTCACGTTCGTGAGATGTGTCAAAACGAATAAACATATCATCAAATTTTTTCCACCATCGGGTAGCCACGCCATTCTAGTTTTTACGTACCAAACGGGATGACGATATTCCGACGAGAACCCCCCTAACGGGGGCATCGAATGCAGGTGGGGTAGGCTAAAATCTGTATTCTCAACGAATATCTGGCTTTGCGATCAATAACTGCTGCAGCTGGTTTGTAGATCGCACCTGCGGTCGGCTTTTCGTTTATTGCGGGTATGCGGGTATTCGACCATCAAGCGCCACACGCGATAGCCAGTCACCGTCGCCGTGGTTATACAGCGCGCTCTCGCACTATACACAATCACAGTCGACCGTTAATCGTTTGTGTGTCAGCAAGGCTCGACGTTACGCCGAGGACAACAGAACTGAATCGAAATGTACGCATTATCCGAAGCCGAAGTAACTAATAATAAATAAACTTCGCTCGAGGTATTGTACTATTGAAGCAACGAAGCTAACTTCTGATAGACACAAAGCATCGCGCGGCCTCTCTGCGACAGCAGAGCTATTTGTTAATGTTCCTGAACGACCCTTAAGCCAGATTTCAAGGTCACGCCGTTATTTGAGGCTGAATATCTCAGAAACAGTACGATATATAGACATTGATATAATGGAATACTAATAGGAACTTACACACGCCCTATTCTCAAGGGTGTCATTTCAAATGACCTTGAGCGACCTTGAGTGAATTAGCAAAATATTCAATGACACGAAGCTTCGCGTGGTCTCCCTGCGACAGTTGACCTTCTTGTACCCCATACAACTCTATACAACTCTTACCAAAATACGACATTTAGAATGTATTATGGTCGATGTGGCCTTCGTGTACAGCGGTGTCTCGCAGTCGGCAGCACTCGTGTGGGCTCGACGGTCTCGTGCGCGTCACGGTGACGTCACCGGTCACGTGGTCATCCCGCGGGCAGGTGCGACCGTGTGATGGGACGCTGTCTGCCTGGAACCCGTTCACTTGTGCGCTGACGCCAAGCATGGTCCTCACATATCGAGACTGCACCGCAGACTTTACCATTGTTTACCGAGGTCCATCAGTCTGTCTGTTGTACGTTCATTGACAACGCTTAAACTTTCGTCAGAAATACTTACGAAACCAGCTAGACTTATACTTCGTACTTGTTAGGCGTGTGTTACTTCGCCTTATGCCACAAACCGTCCGTCTGTCTGTCTGTCGTCTGTCTGTGACGTTCGTGCGCCCTGGTAAGAGATTTGACCTTTTCGGCAATATTTTGCGCCATCTAAATGATCTAATATTTTAGGGATGTGGGTAGTTTGCATTAACATTTTGGGAAAAAATTCGGAGGGTTCTAAGTGATCGTTCAAGTGAAATGGAAAAGTGGTATGAAAAATTGGTGTTTTTCGACCAGTATCTCACTTTATTTTTAAAAAAACAAGATACGACCATAGTTAGGCTACACTGATACAGGTAAACAGTTACAACGGATGTTGGATAAATGGAGCAGCGGAGACATCATATGACCGCGCGAGGTCTTCAGCTCTCTATGTGTTATTTCGTGCTGCCACCTTATTAAGCCGCCGCTCGCGAGAGCGGCTTAGTGCATCGGAGCTGTCCATCTGTTTGTCCGTCTGTTAGTTTGTCTGTCTGTCTGTCGCCAAAATGCAAAAAAAGCGATTTTCTCAAAAACTGAGCAATTTAGAGCTGCTGTGTCTATTGACGACCTATAGGAAGTCGCACATGGGCTTTTCAAAGAACCTATTATTGGATTTCTAAAATCCAAGATGGCGGAGATCCGCCATCTTGGATCCTGACGCCAAAATGCAAAAACGCGATTTTCTCAAAAACTAAGCAATTTAGAGCTACGGTGTGTATTGACGACCTATCGGAAGTTATGTAAGCTTAACTGGGCTTTTTAAAGAACCCATTATTAGATTCCTACAGTCCAAGATGGTTGAGATCCGCCATCTTGAAAATCGACATGACGTCATTTTTTTCTGCCGAGGGTGGTCCGATTTAAATAAAATTTCGCAGACTGGTACAGAATGACATGTCGACTGCGGTGATGTGTCGAAATGGAAACCAGATGTAGAATTCCAATATGGCGGACGTTTGGGCGAATTCAATGGCATGTCATCCCACAGCCACGTGTTACATTGCAGGGTGCTGCTACTTGGTGAATTCACTGTCACGATTCCAGAGCCACATGCCACACTGCAGGGTACAGTCACCTGACGAAATCAATGTCGTCACTGTCGTGATGGTGCCACATGCAGGGTGTAAGAATTTCATCCGGCATATTGAAAATCGTTTTTCGCCATATTTAATTTTTTTGTTTATAATGCAGTTTAGGCTTTGACAGGCGGCCGCTTTCATATCGTCTCCGATACACTTGTTTGGTGAAGTAAAGTTGTGATTAGCCAAAGGTTTTTTGTAATGTCTTTTTATCGCATCTTTAATGTACTACAGGGTGTTTCAGAAAAAAGTAGCCCCCTTTAAAACTTTTTGGAATATGTTCTCTTCGGTTAAGTCTTTTTGCATGAAATTCTGCAGATTTGTTGGCAATTCATATCCACATATATCTGCCAATTTTTGTAGATTTATCTCAATATTTCATCAAATTGCGTTAATTCTTCAACGAGTACTCATCATTTTCACCCTGTCAAGTTTTGAGTATTCAGCCATAAAAGGAAAATACAGTGTAGCAGCTTTTCAGAAATTACGTCATTTTTGTCATCGTCTGACTTAGTATCCGATAATTGTAAACAATTGATAAGTGTCTGACTTTGTACTATTAACGTTTTACTGACATTGTTTAAAGCTTGCTTAAGCCCTCCAATGGGATCGTTGTCTTGGAACGACACACTGTGCATGAAAACGCTTCGTGGGCAAGAACTTGGTGCGAAAGCCTTCATTTCCGGTTACCCTGACAAAGGCTGGAAGTTGAGCACTGTTAAGAAAGTCTGCCGTCGAGTCGACCGCATAATCCGCATATTTCTCAGCCATTTTGCGTGAACCAGGCAGTCACAAGGTCCCAACCTGCCACAGCGTCTGAATGCACAGTATGTCGTTGTAAGACAATTTTCACATTGGTAGGCCCTACCAAGCTTTAAAACAAGAAGCTTAGCTATGACAGAGAGGCCGCGCGATGCCTCGTGTTGTTGAGTATTTTGGTTAGTTGCTGAAGGCTGCTCTAAGTAGAAGGATTAATATGGTGACTTTCGCAGATCTAGCCTCCGTCCGTCTACCAAGTTTGAAGTTCGTAGGCCTTCGCGTTCGGAAGATACGGCACATTTAGAGTGTCAGCTGTCTATCTACAACAGTTTCCCAGTTATTGCAAAAAAATCGTCATTTTTACGTACCCCGGCCTTCATTTTTTGTTTGCCCTGGGGACGCCGCTGTGGCAATCACGCAAAACGTTGCATGAATGAAAAGACAATTCAGTGCTTGCCAAACCACTCGCAGCATGTACCCATCTATCTTCAACAGTTTCCTAGTTATTCGAATCGCAAGTGCAAAAAAATTGCCATTTTCACGTACTGCAGCCCACATTTTTGTTTCCCATGGAGACACTCCTGCGATTATCATGCAGTATGTTGCATGGATGGAAAGATAATTCGATGCTTACAAATTGTCTCGCTGCATGTGCCCATCTAACTATAACCGTTTCTGAGATAGAGCGAGATATTGGTCGAAAATCGTTATTATTTTAATACCCCCCTTGCATTCGACGCCCCCTTTAGGGGGTTCCCGTCGGAATAGCGTCACCCCCTTTGGTGCGGCAAAACTAGAATGGTGTCGCTACCCGTCGGTGAAAAAAATTCGAAGATATCTTTATTCGTTTTGGCGCAACTCACGAACGTGACAGACAGACGGACGGACAGACACCGCATGCCGGCAATAGCCGCGCTTATGCATAGCATCGCACGGCGACAATGTCAGGAAAGCGTTACTAGTATAAATGAGACAGTTATCGATTGTTTACAATCATCGGACACTAAGACACGCTGTGACGAAAAAATGACGTCATTTCCGAAAAGCTGCATTTCATTTTCCGGGTGAGTAGGCCTATTCAAAACTTGACAGGGTGAAAACGATGGATACTAGTGGAAAAATTAACGCCATTTGATGACGTATTAAGATAAATCTGCAAAAAATGGCAGATACATATGTAGATATGAATCGTCAACAGATTTGCAAAAATTTCTCGCAAAAGCCGAAGTGAAAATATTCCAAAAAGTTTTAGAGGGCTACTTTCTTGAAACACCCTGTAGATCGTGATGAATGTACACACGATGTGATGACGTGTAGAGTATGTGTGCGAGGCGTTCATTGACTTAACTCCAGGCTACCGGCTTCTGTTTACTCACGAGTCGTCTAAAGACATCACTGATGACGTCATCTATTCGTGCTGGGTATGTCGCTGCGTCATCATAACCTGCGATGATCGTTTTAAGGGCCCGTTCACACGTACTCGGCAGTCGGCACTGCGCTGCCGAAGGCGCACGCGTGAACGTTTCCATCGAAATGCACTGACTTACTGGTTCTCGCGCAGCGCCGCGTAGCACAGCGCAGCGCATGTGTGACAGTGTGAACGGACCATAACAGTAGGCCTATCTTTTATAACCTCACGCATCGGCGTGTTATATACGTAACAGTTAACCCTTTAATTGCCACATTAAAACTGCAGAGCAACGGACCGTCAGATAGCAATAGAGTGATTGGTACACTAGGCCGTTGATGGGTGGGTTGTTACTTTTGGTACAGCGAGGAGAGGACTGGGCGGGCTGCAGCCCGCCCAGGCCCCTCCTCGCTGTACCAAATGTAACAGCCCACCCATCAACGGCCAGTGTACCAACTTCCTATTATTCACAGTGGCACTATAATTGCCTTTGGAGTCTAAAGGGTTAACAATATAACCATTATTATTTCAAGTTATCTTAGTGTGTACACGCAAAGTTTATTATTACCTCATTATGGCGGTATCTGGCGACGTTGTTTTTGATCGCAACATTACGGAAAAAAACAGCTACACGCAGCTATCCTGGTAACAGACAGGCTGTAAGTGAACTGTAACATCATACATCATCGCCAGGTGGCAGCACCATGTACAGGGTGTTTCAAAAATGTAGCCCCCTAAAACTTTTTGTAATATTTTTACTTTGGTAATTTTTTTGCACAAAATTTTTTGCATATTTGTTGGCAATTCATATTTTATAGATTTATCTTAATATTTCATTAAATGGCGTTAATTTTTCCACGAGTACCCATCGTTTTCACCCGGTCAAGTTTTGAGTAGGCTTATTCAGCCAGAAAATGAAAATGCAGCTTTTTGGAAATGACGTCATTTTTTCGTCATCGCGTGTCTTAGACTAGGGCCTGGCAATGGGAACATTGTCTTACACGACAAACTGCGCATGCAGATGTCGTGGCAGGTCTCCCACTGCTTGGTTTACGCAGAATGGCTGAGCTAGTGCGGTCGACTTGACTGCAGACTTCCTTAACAGTGCTCAACTTTCACCCTTTGTGAGGGTAACTGAAAAATAATGATGGCTTTCTCACCAAGTCCTTGCTCACGAAGCGTCTGCATGCGCAGTTTGTCGTTGTAAGACATTTTGTTCCATTGGTAGGTCCTACCAAGCTTTACAACAACGTCACTCAAACGTTAATAGCAAAGACATCAGACAGTTGTTTCACGCAAAAAGACTCAACTGAAGTGAAAATATTCCAAAAAGTTTTAGGGGAGGGACTACTTTTTTTAAACACCCTGTAGTAAGGCGCTGGTCGTGATTGGCTGTTCATGGTACCACACTTGTCATCGTGCATTGATATTGAAAAAAATAGCAGTCACGACGGTTTCTCGCACTGGTTAACAGTAAACAACGCGTTTGTAGTGATTATGTACACTGTATGTGTCCACAAATTAAAAAAAAGCATAATTTCAGTTAGGACAGATGAAATTTTTTTTATATAAAATTTGCAGAACTTATTCCTGAGTCCACTTAGGACACAACAGTGCAGTAGCGTTGCATTTCCACGGAAGCCTGTGTAATGCCCTTACCTGAGATGTAATAATGACGTCTTGTAGAACTGAAACAGAGCGTTAGTCGGATGGAGAAAGCTGGACCATTCGATTGTTGTTGCAGCCATCGGTCAGAGGCGTCGCCGTCTCTCTGCTTGTGTCAGGGCTCACGGTGGATATTTTGATGGATTGAATCCGATTCATGTTTCAACGAGTTAAGTTAATGCTGAGTAAATTTCTGCATCTGTGGTTTTCAGTGTTTTACTGTTTTGTTTGCCGCCTCAATACTTGTCTCAAACGTTTTACCGTGTATCGGCATTACGCAGGTGAAGTGGCAGACATAATCATAGGCAGACTCGCAGTTGCCTCTTAAATCGCTGTGCCAATAATTAGAACGTTCAGCTGCGGTTTGATGACGCTATGCTAAAAGTAGGCCATGGCTTCGTTTTTAAGCGCCTCACTTTACTTTAGTAAAAGAAGCGCTTATTGAGATAGGCTGTGTCGTGACGTCGTTGGTTGGTTGGTCGTTGGTTGTCACGCGCGTGCACTGTGGCCAAACGGTGCATCCTAGGCCTATAGTTACTATGGAACACTAATAGGAAACCTACCCCAGGAATTCAATTGTACAAATTTCGACCCCCTGGGGTGACCCCTAACCGGGGAATGGGCCCCCGCTTTTTGTCAAATTACTTTGACCTCTTGTTTTGTGGACACAAGTGTTAATAAGTAAGTTACATTATTCGGCTGAGTGATCGTCTTGTATCAGTTCAGTAGTTCGTTTCGTTCTGTTCGTCTCGATGGTGTGCAGCCATTGAAACTGTCTGTTGCGTCGAGTGCAGGTCATCCAGCTGCGTGCCAACATGTCGGACGCTGATCGTCCAATCTGGCTCAACGCAAAGACGCTGACACGCCGCGACTGCAACAAGCTTCCGACGTCGCTCTATCGCCAACATCATCTCCAACCGACCGCAACGTTCGCCTTCTACGCCGGTCCGCTGTGCTATAGTTGTTCATTTTTCGCAACAGGCAGTTCAGTTTGGTCACTTAATTAATGGTTACGGTTATCCTTAACTGTACAGCCGTCATTTTATACACAAATCAACACTAAACAAAGCACAGTTACTCGCCGAGTATATGGAGCAGGTATTTAGCGTGTGTGGAATTTTGCACGGTGGTTGGACTTAAGCTGTTTCAAGTCATTTTCAGATATCCAGCGAATAGGTGGGGTGCATGTTGGACATAATTTGCAAGTGACCCCCTAAATAAGCCAGGTGGGTGACGGGTTTGCGTCTTGATGACACACTTGTGTTGCGATGTCTTTATAATTCACTCCAAACGTGTATGTTCAGCTTAAGATCGTGTAACGTACTATAACGTATTGTGAAAGGTAATATTATTATAAAGGTTTATTAGTATGGTTTTAAAGCCGTTGTGCTTCAGTGACATAAATTGTGGGTGGGTTGTTATATTTGGTGCAGCGAGGAGGGGACTGGGCGGGACGGCAGCCCACCCAGGCCCCTCCTCGCTGTACCAAATGTAACAGCCCACCCATCAACGGCCAGTGTACCAATCACTGTATTGCTGTTGCTGTGCGGTTTTAATGTACCCATTAAAGGGTTAAATTATGGATGTCCAAAATTCAGATCATTGGGCCAAAATGTAACAGTCGTTTTAGCCGAAATTTTGTGACAAATAGTCACGGTCTGCGAGGGGCATTGGCGAGGTTTGCTGTGCGCTGCACGACTGGTTGTTGATTGTTGTTGCGTGCGTCAAGAGGCGACTGAGAAGCAGTGTCTCGTAATGCATCTCACGAAGGCTGCTCTCCGTCATGGAGCTGACGTTTTACGCTACTCACTTCGCGGCATGAACGCGTCCACCAGCTCCGGCTCCAGCTCGAGCCCCGGCCCGGGCACGACTGGACGTCGTCGGACTTTCCCACTCAACTCCAACCCGTCACCGTCATTTGCTGTTGCCACGTGCCGCCCTCGACCGGAAATGACGTCACTACTGTTCCTGTCGATCGCCGCAATCTCTCCCCGTCGCTACCGCGTGTTGGCTGTCTCCCGATTTTGATGACCAAGATTTCGATCGACTTTACTGTTTAGTCATAACTCTGAACAGTTGAGTTACCTTTTTGTCAAAGTCGAGAAATTCGCAACTGAAAACATTATTTGTTTACATGTTTACTTCTAGTAGTTACGCTCTCACTGCTTTGCTACTGTTAGTTTGGCGTTCACCTGTAGGCTAAATATTCCAGCTTTTGCAGTCCCAAAGATTTCCCTATTTTGAGACCTTTGGCGACACGTGCGTTGGAAATGGACCAAAATGTAAGTGTATTTACTAAATGTGTACAGTGGCGGATCCAGAAATTAAGAATAATGGGCGGAGGCATTGACCAGTCCCTCCCCTACACTTACTGCCCACTGTACCCAGCCTCCTATTATTCCCCTAAAATCCAACTAGGTCTGATGAGCGCTGTGACCCTTTAATGGGCACATTAAAACCGCAGAGCAACGGACCATTACAGTGGCGGATCCAGTAATTGACAGAAGGGGGCGCCAACGGACGGTCTAGGGGGCGAAGCCCCCCCCAGATACGGGGGCCTGGGGGCTTTGCCCCCAGCGGGGGTGCAGGGGGCAGAGCCCCCGCTGGGGAGTCAAAGCCCCCCAGAAACAGAAGCCTAAGAACGCTTTAGATGCCTCTCGGAAAGCGTTCTGGTGATGTAAAATGTCAAGTGCGTCCTAGTGAACAAACTCTGTAATTTGTGCATAATTCTCCTACTCATAGGCATGTTGCAGCCAATCTGTAGGCCTCTTAACCTTCTAGAATATAGGCCTACGACTGAGTATCATACTCACTGGCATGTGCAGAAACATCAAATCTGTGATTTTATCATTCATTAAGAAAATTTTATTGCACAGTCTGGCATCTGATCACACAACAAACATGAATGGAATTCAGGAGTTTTTTTTTATTTTGAGTTTTAGACTTTTAGGGTACTACCGCTATATAGGTCTACAGTTATTAATGGATTATCCATTAATAATGTTTACTTCAGTCAGACAACGGATTCAAGAAAGTCATTCTCCTAGGATGTGCGCTGGCAAATTTGTCGATCACCTTCTCATAGTCCACTGGTATGTCTCTGTGCACAAACAGCAGAAGCAAAGCAACCATGCCGTCCTGACCAGTGTTTGCCCTTTTGTCTGTTTTCACATGTCGGAGAGCAGAATGGCTTCTTTCGACAGATGCTGCTGCAACGGGTGACATCAGCAACAGACGTAGCAGCATTGTGATGTTCGGGAACAGTGCTGTGTTCATTTTGCACAGTGTTTCGTTCTGGCTGCTTGGCTTCTCAGCTATGCCGTTCCAAGACTGCTTCCACAGTCGAGTTTCGTGAACAAATACTTATGGTGCTGGCAGATCATGTCCGTAAGTAGCTACCAGATTCTGTATTGCCTTATCATCAAGACCTTCAAGATTTGCTGGTAGCAGAAGCACGGCAGTCGCATCTGTTATGATTGCATGCGTGAACCGTCGTTGGAACTCCGATATCAGGTGGTCTAGGTATGGATCTCAGGTAGTATTCTTCAGCATTCTCAGCCGGAATATTATTTCTCATAGTTTGTCTTCCACAACGCCGTGGCACTGATATGTCGATATTCGTCTTTTGAGCAACTCTGGCAGCCTTCTCCCACACCTCGGAGAAAGTTTTCTCCGCCGAAGGGGGGGGGGGCGCCCATCCCTAAATCCGCCATTGCATTATACGGTGATTGGTACACTGACCGTTGATGGGTGGGTTGTTACATTTGGTACAACGAGGAGGGCCCTGGATGGGCTGCGGCCCCACTCAGTC
>Ga0209149_1002673_pt1 | contig 10172 bp, 8 predicted proteins | sample WorMetTyACAVOLI2_FD_187423 | JGI IMG/M metagenome (GOLD analysis project Ga0209149, IMG submission 187423) | Marine gutless worms symbiont microbial communities from Max Planck institute for Marine Microbiology, Germany - Olavius algarvensis... ... | reverse complement strand
CACGCTATATTATAATGGTTGTGTGTTGTAGGTAATGACCCCTGTTATCCACGCTATATTATAATGGTTGTGTGTTGTAGGTAATGACCCCTGTTATCCACGCTATATTATAATGGTTGTGTGTTGGACGGATTTCGACGAAATTTTATGCGTCGATAGCTGCGGTGGTCTGCAAGATTTGGTAAGGTTTTGAGCCGGATGCGGATCAGAGTCCGGATCATGGAACCGGATTTACACCGGATTTTTGAATTTCAGCGGTATATCTGAAGAAATTATGGACAGATTTCGATGAAATTTTATGGGTCGATAGCTGCGGGGGACTGCTCGGTTTGGTTACGTTTTGAGCCGGATCCGGATTAGAGTCCGAATCCTGGATCCGGGCATGTATTTAAAATTGCAAGGCGGATAGCGCTAAAAGTAATGGACGAATTTCAATAAAATTTAATAAACGAATAGCCTGTGAATCGCGGAAGACTGCGTTTAATTTCGGGAGCGATACCGATCATATTCAAGATGCGGTATCCGTATCCGGATTTTACCCAGATTATTGACTACGGCGGATTTTGACGAAATTTGGTGCAGAGATGGCTCCTACAACCGGGAAGCACAACAAAAACACATATTAACTGAGCTGTCAGATAACAACGTTTGTCGGAGGTAATGCGCTCTATTACTATTGGAATTAACGCCGTACGTGACAGTAGGCGTGGCCTGCGATGATTTCATCATTCTGTGATTGTGAATGTTACTGCACCAGCGACAGACAACATTCCAACGGACGTTCATCTCATGACGTTTACAGCGTCGTCACGAGTCAACTCGACAAACACAACGCTCAGCGATACAATCTTAGGCACATTATTCAGATGATTAAAGTTTCTATCACAAAAAGTCAGCAGCATGTTAAACACCGTCTACATTGTTGCCTGTTTCAGCAAAAAGTCGAACATTCATGAAATAAATTGAATTGAAATTGAATATTCGCTCGTCAGGTGAATTCGTATCCTTGTGTATTGAATTGAAATCAAATATTCGCTCGTCAGGTGAGTTCGTATCCTTGTGTGTGACTGTGACGAATGTGATAACGTGTCGTAGTGACTTCAGTGACAGTGATCACGTGACACAAGATTTATCTACAAACGTGTCGCGTGTTTCTGCGACAAGTCTCGTGTTGTTGCCAGTGTGGACGAAGCTTTAGTCTACTCACTCGGTTAATCACATTACGACACAAACTGTATCATCACGTAAACGCGCATTAACTAACTGCCTACAGTCCGTAGCGCCGGAAGCAACTGCACAAATTCCGCCAGAATTTTTTTAACGTTTTTCTGTAGTGCCCCCAGTCGAGGGGCACTGCATACATCCGGGATACCACCCAAATTAACTCTCTTCAGTTTTAATAAATTGTGGGCCTGCTGCAGACGTTGGTTAAGTACTGTGGCATTGAGAAGTTGAGATATCAGCTGACACCGTTGACATCGTCTGATATCAACGGTGATATCGTCTGATATCAACGGTGATATTATCGTCTGATATCAACGGTGATATCGTCTGATAATCAACGGACTGGCGGACGAGCTAACATGGCGTAGTGATGACGAACTAAGAACTTCGTGGATTGATCATATCGCATGCACTTGGCTAGTCTGTCATGTGGATGAATTGGTTCATAAAACGACCCGAGAAGACCAGTAGACACTTACTTACTTACTACCTGTACCGATTTACCGCTTCTTTTCATTTCATCATGTACTCCCATACCCAGCCAGATCTACAAGTGGAGGGGCACCATGGCCACCGGATGTCACACGGTGCCGGCGCCACACGGTGCCGGCGCCACGGACTGTATACACGAAGCCGGACACAGTCAAGTTCACATGCATCAGTCTAGTTTGCTGTTTGATTGACGTCCAGTGATTGTGTTACTGTTACTACAATATATTATTACAGAACTATGACCGGGAAACAACACCGCTTGATCAACGTGAAAGACAACGAACAACAAAATAATATCAAAGATGGAACGCACAACGCATCGACTCGACGCATATTTAAACTATATATTTGACCTCTGATCTGACTCCTATCGAAATCGCTTTGTGTCTTTTGAAAGAAAATAGCTCTGCTGCCACAAAGAGGCCGCGCGATGCTTCGTGTCTGTCAGTAGTTAGCTTCAACAGTACAAAATGTCGAGTAGAGTCTTTTATTGTTAGTTACGTAGGCTACAGATTTGTCACTGTGTGACGTTAAATGCGCTGTTCTGTGTCTTTGGCATAACGTTGAGACTTCTTGTCATAAACATTTCGTCGTCGTCTCCTGTCATCAACAAGCTGTGCCGCTTACTACCAGTGCCAGCGATAAGTGTCACAACTTGCGGGATCGTGGTTCGGCGGCGCCGTGTTGATAACACCTGGCCGGTCACAGGTTGACAGCACGCAGTGAAGCCAGATATCGGCTCAGAATCGCGATTTTTGTTTATCCCACCTGCGTTCAACACCCCCGTTAGGGGGTTCGCGTCGGAATATTGCGATGCCGTTTGGTGTGGAAAAAACTGGAATGGCTTGGCTACCCGATGGTAAAAATATTGAAGATAAGTTTATTCATTTTGACAGAATGCACGAACGTGACAGACACACAGACGGACGGACGGGCACTGCATGACGACTTTGGCCGCGCTTGCATAGCATCGCGCGACAAAAACACATGGACCAACATATTAGAAGTTCACACTGGAGTTTTCTTTAAAATTGTGACTTTTCCTGCAATAATTTCATTAAGGCAACAGTTGATAAACACTGATAAGGCGAGTCAGAAGACGTTAAGCCCGCTGCCTGATCCTGCGTCAGCCGTCACTCCATATCGTCGGCGTGGCAGATAGCAGACGATTGTTTTCCAGTTATTAGGCGAACGTCACTCACTACGTTATGTCATCGCAATTTCGTCTGTCTGTCTGTCGTCTGTGACGTCGGTGCACCCTACTCAGATGGTTTGACTTTCCGGCAATATTTTGCACCGTCTAATAGCTCAGGCACTTGGGCGTTTGTATTAAAATTTCGGAAAGACATTCAGTAAGTTCTAGGTAGTCGTGCAAGTTTGATAGAAGAGGATATGAGAAATCTGCGTTTTTGACAAGTATCTCACTTTATTTCGGAAACGATACAAGATCTGGCCGTACTTTGCGTAGTCCAGGCGGTAATTGCAATTTCCAGTAACGTTCGCCTATCTCATCTAGTTTTAGTTCATGCTGTAAGTAACAGATCCACTTGAGTAACAATTCAACTTCAAAAGAAAACGTTTCACACTGTCATTATGTACAGCAGAAATGTCGGCTACAAACACGTACTTCTGTAGTAAATAAGCCTACTGTATATTCTGCAGTTTGCAATGTGACCGGGCTCTGATGATTACACACGCATACAGTACAGTAATGTCACCGACTGAACAATAATCACCTAGCGGCTCAGCTTCTCTGAGTGACCAACATCGAACCGATCAAAACAAAAAAGTCAAAATATAATAATATGAAATATAAGGTGAAAGAATGTATAAACAAGTTGGACACAATATCTCGTCACGGTATGGATGCAATTGAGCTGACATCTGGCGAACGAATATGAAACAAGTGTATCGGAGACGATACGAAAGCCGCCGCTCGTCAAAGCCTAAACTGCATTAAAACAAAAAACATATGGCGAAAAAAGATTTTCAGTATGCCGGATGGAATTCTTACACCCTGCAATGTGGCACGATCACGACATTGATTTCCTCAGGTGACTGCACCCTGCAGTGTGGCATGCGGCTCTGGAATCGTGATAGTGAATTCACCAAGTGGCAGCACCCTGCAATGTGACACGTGGCTGTGGGATAATATGCCATTGAATTCGCCCAAACGTCCGCCATATTGGAATTCTATATCTGGTTTCCATTTCCACACATCACCACAGTCGACGTGTCATTATGTACCACTCTGCGAAATTTTATCCAAATCGGACCACCCTCGGCAGAAAAATGACGTCATGTCGATTTTCAAGATGGCGGATCTCAGCCATCTTGGGTTGTAGGGATCCAATATTAAGTTCTTTAAAAAGCCCATGTACGACTTCCTATAGGTCGTCAATAGCGACCATAGCTCTAAATTGCTTAGTTTTTGAGAAAATCGCTTTTTTGCATTTTGGGGACAGACAGACAAACTAACAAACAGACAGATAGACAAACAGATGGACAGCTCCGATGCACTAAGCCGCTCTCGCTGTCGCGAGCGGCGGCTTAACGAGTGTTTTTACATCATGCGTATATTTATTATGTCGCAACAGGAGGCGCCATCTGACGAATGAGATAAAAGATAACGCAAATCATATTTTCCGCTGCCGTGACGGGAAGCTGGGACGGTCACTACCAAAATGCGAGACGCAGTGTCTGGAAACGAACGTCCATCATCCCTGTAGACAGCCATATCCGTTCAGTAGTTTCGCAGGAGACAGACAGACAGAAGGACAAACAGCAAACTCAATATCCCCCATTACGTGCGAGTACGACGGGAAGATAATTACACAGAAGAGCAGTGCGTCGCACTATCTCAGCGTGTGTAAGTGTACGTCGTCTCCGTTGTTGTCGTTCTTACAACAAACGAGCTGTCGGAGCGCAGATCGAAAGTCGCGGACTCCCCACGCATACAGAGCCGGGTTCCAGGCCGAGTTGAAGTGCGACAGCACTATACAGACGTCGATGAGATGGCACGGCACGTGGCAGTCGGGACAGAAGAACAGCATAGTGTTGATCGTGTACAGAGGCAACCAAGACACTACGAACACAGCCACGATGACGCCGATGCCTTTGGCCGCCCGAGCCTCGCTCGACGAGGCAAAGCCATTCGGTATGACGGTCGTTCCTTCTGTGGTCGACCACACGATAGCTTTGCCGTGCTTGACGACGGCGGACATCGGCACCAGTTGCACAGACATCTTGTGAACCTGGCCAAGCACAGTACATCGTAACAGGCCACGGCGTTCGTCGACTAAACAGACAGCAGACTAAACAGCAGATGTTAGAGCACTTTGTGCCTTTTTGTCCTGCTCATTGCAGTTTGCACTATTGATGTCAACTTACTGTTATCTTGAGCGAATAAATGACGTGAATTATGACACCAGCGGCTTGCACAACATCACGATAGGCTACATGTCACTTGACTTCCTTGACTAATGACGTCTGAACGAAACTGATTTACGCAAACCATAGAATAAATCATTAAATGCAATAAAATTATTGAAAATAAAAATAGTAAATAAATAATATGACATTGTTTTATAGAATATGCTAAAGTACAAAGTATAACGTCAAAGAATAATCCTGCTGAAAAAGATACATAGTTGTGAGATACTCACTTAAGTTTAGTTCTAATGCGTATTCGAGTGTTTTGACGTGTCACGTTGTTCCACTAGCCTACATGTGTTTTTAGCTACAACGATCGAGCGCGCTCGACAACACGACTTCAAGATGTGCAGCTACAGCAGCAGCGGACCATTGAATATCCAATAAGGCACCAAAAATCCATAAACTTGTTTTTTGGCGTTGTACAAACAGATGACGCCAGTAATCAGTCCAGCGCTGTGACTTCTAGAGAATCGATTAGTAAAGTCGATTTGATTTCACTGACACAACATTTAGTCTTATCGATTGAACTCCGCGGTGAACGCGTTGGCTGACACCAGCTGGACTGCGTCACGCATGCTACTTGGTCTGATTGGCCCGGCCAGTCCGCCTAGCGACCACACACATTAGGCATAACCGCTGATTAAACTGGCAACTGTCTTTTCATTTTGAGAACATAACATCGGCCAAATGAAACGGTCATAAATATGACGCGTGAAATGAGACGACACAGCGTCGGCCGCAAATATCAATCAGGATCTCGACGTCGATCTGGACAGTATATGTATAGCCAAACTCTAACGGATATCACGGCAATGGGGACAGGACAGCGGGCACTATGGACGTAGTGACATCATCGAGATGGTCAGCTGACTTCTAAATGAGGATATCGCTTGATGAAGCCAAGTTTCTGGTGCGCTTTGGATGTGATACAGTTGGTATGTGGACCCCAAGTCATGCTTTGTGACAGCATCACTCCGAGATAGTTTTCATGGTTGACCGATTTAAGCACAACCCCACATAACTGATGGAAAATAAACAGATTTTTGTCGGCCGAACAGTCTCCTGTCTGCACTTAGCGTTGAGAACAGAACTAGTGACTGGTTCAAGACTGTTGAGCTGCTCGACGCACTATGTTGAAAGGCATTCAGAGCAGCCTACGGCGTCATGTACTGTGAGTTGGTAACGAGGTCGTGAACGCGCGTCAGTGGACTGCGTGGTCGTGAACGCGCGTCAGTGGACTGCGTGGTCGTGAACGCGCGTCAGTCGACTGCGCGCAAACTGCGAGTCACAACAGACTGTCACATAGTTATCGACCTCTGACCTAACCTTGGAGTCACCCCGACCTGTTGTGTGTGATAAAACGTCTTGTCACTACGTCTGTCACACTGTGAACACAGAACAGACCTGTCATCACGACGTGCACGCATTTTCCCTTCATCTTTGAGATGACATTCAGTTTTTCCACACCCGCAGTTAACATCACGCAAAAGTTTATTAATTGAAAGTCATTTACTTACGTTTGAGATTTTTGTTCACAGTCACAGACAGACAGACAGACAGACAGACAGACCGACACGCATACAGCCGTTGAGAAACACGTCTTGCAACGAAGTCGACTACGATCAACAACGACAAAGACGTCACCTGTCGTCGTATGATTTTGTAGATGATAATGTAGACGACAGCCATGAAGAGTGAGGGCGCCACTATCGTCGCGAAGTAGACGAACGCCAGATAGCGGAAGTCCATGAGTTCCATGAAGAAGCAGCGTGGTTGGACGGGTTCGCCAGCGTTCCAGCCGGCCGCCGGGAGTAGACCAATCACCGTGGCTGTCGTCCAGCAGCACGCTATCGCGACCTGCGCACGGCGTCCCGTCATATCAACAGCGTACGTCAACGGCCGAACTATCGCCCAGAACCGATCCACCGTCACTGCGACGAGCGACAGGATTGATCCGGTACAGAGCAGCATCAGGATCGAGTTCATGAACAGGCACAGCCGAAAGTGACGCGGTAGACCGACAGATGTCGCCAGTGCAGACGGAATTCCGACGACGGCCACTAGGAGGTCGGCCACAGCCAGCGAGATGACGTAGTAGTTGGTGACCGAGCGAATGCGTCGAAAACGCACGAAGGCGATGAGAACTAGAAGGTTGCCGAAGAACGATACCACTGCACACACGACTTCAACGGTCGTGTAAAGGACGGACAGTGGTATCGGCACCGTTACGTTGAACGTCATGCAAGGCATCTTCATTCCAGCGCTCAACTGTTACAACATCTAACACGACAAGACAAGAGTCGATGAGAAATTGGTTAGACATTAACTGAAGACAGTGCAGCTAGACTCTGTTTTGTCATTGCGCCGTGTCGTAAGCACGGTAATAATAACGGTTTACTCATCAGTCACACCTTTGTTCAAACCATCCATCACTGCTATCTCTGTTCAACCCCTCACAATACTGGTACAGTACTGGCTCATCATGTGTCACTCTCGCTCGACCAAGAACTCGTTTCTCTTTCGCTCATTTCGATATTTACTTGTCTGTGGACTCAACTTCCTGATTCACTTCATCATCCTCATCCCAACCAGTCTCCTTCACATTCATCTCATTTCATGCATGGTTCTCGTACTGTTGTCAAGGCCACTAAAGACAGTCATGATGGGCTAAAAAACTCCCCAAAAGTCAGCATTTTTGACACCACAGACTGTTTTGATTGCCTTCAAATACTCTAAAACTTTATTTCATATATTTGATGCCCGTCGGGTTTAACTTTAATGTGTTTTTGTTACGGCAATTTTTCTTTGTTTTAGCTACATGCATTCGAGCGTTATAGATAATAAAACTGTTTGTCGAAACCGAGATTTAAATGACACGAGTCTAAAGTTTAATTTGATTACGGTCGTGGCCATTTCAAATCCAGTTAAATATCTTAACTCAGCAAAATTAGTGTAGGCCACACTAGGCTACGGTTATACTTAATACACAGCTACGGAAGCATGTTGCAAGTTACTAAAACACAGAATGTTTTAAAGCAGCATTGTACCAAACAAGTGCATCAGCAAGATACATATCCAACAAACGCGGGGGGGGGGGCAGTTACAACTATGTGCAACACCCCGCCCCGCCCCCCTTTTCTAGGACATCTCTGTCGAAGATTGTATGCCTCTATCTAGCCTACTCAAAACTATTACAAGAACTTAGCTATCGCAAACAGATCGCGCGTAAGCTGTGCACACAATACGTCAAGGGCATCTATAGTAACCCCGTGACCTTGAAATCTACCGTAAGGGTCACTCAAGGTCACTGGAAACGGAACTATTGGATAGATCATACTCGACTTACCATTAGTCGAGTTAATACCCGCCATTCGCTCGTTAGAGCGAAGAGCGAGCCTGCGATGTATTAGTTTTACTGTATGTTTTTTGTTCGTTTTTTGTCAACGATTTTTCGACAACCCGCGGGCCGATTCATGCCAAATTTTGCATGCGGGCGTACTCTGGTTCCCGGTATGTCTTCTCTTCTTTTGGGGGTTAGCGGCCCCCGGGGGGCAAAAAAAGGGGGAAATGAAATTTTCGTGGAAAACCTATGTCGAATGCGAATGGCGGGTTTGTGTCAGTTCTACTGACGCACTTGTTTGACGTTGAATATTATCGTGACCTTAAAATCTCGGTTATAGAGGTCACTCAAGATCATTGAAACTAGTACCATTCGAAAGCTTGGGTGCGGTTTCCTATTCGCTTTCCATAGTAACTATGGCGCTATCTTGTATCGTTTGGGTGATATAGCGACTTGTTGGTTAAAAATCGCAAAATTTTTATACCCCACCTGCATTTAGCGCCCCCGTTCAGGTTTCGCGAAGATGTTTGATACTCATAAAACTAGACTGATTGGGCTACCGTGCGGTGAAAAAAAACCATAACAATATCTTCCGGCGTTTCCATGGAATACCGGAACGCAACGGACAGACAGACAGACAGATTTGCTATGTCAATATCGCGCGTCAGTATGCTGACGCGCGATAAAAATTAACGACAGGGTCGAACGTGGAATACGCGTGGCACATCACAAAGAGCGATCGATAACTGCATGGTGCATCGTCGCCTAGCTGACATCAACACTGCGACCGTCGGACCGTGTCACACGCGATACAAACGATCACTCATGCGTGACACGGCCACGCATCAGTGGTCTTGCCTTTATCACAAAATTAATGATGTTACAAAAATGCTTCAAAAAATTCAACATATTTTTGCTTATAATGGACTCCCCAGGGGGGGGGGGCTACCGCCCCGAGAAGCTGTCGTCGAGCTGATGTTAAGCTCTAATTGACATGTGACGCTCCGACTTACCTTTACGAGATATTCGCGGTCAAACGACAAAAATCGGTGTCTGAGAGACCAAAAATGGTGCATCCCAGCCCCTCTCTTGACCCCGCATTTGGTGACCACTAAAATATCGCCACCAAAAGGGTAGAAGACCAGTCCGGATGACAATTAAATTTACCATCGTGCAATTTTCCACGCCGATCGGCCGCACCATCGCCGAGATGTCTGTCCCCGGACTTGTAGTAGTTACTTCTTGTAGTAGTTACTCCCTTTGATGTCTGTTCCGGATCACAGTATAGCACGGTAGTGCTAACTGTTGTAAGGGTCATGATCGCTAAGTATAGGAAATCGGGAATTTGGGGTTACCGTAGCTCCCTAAACCCTGAACCCGTTGAGCTGAAATAGTGCATGAGTGATTACGTCGACCATCGGACCCAACATGCACCACGGGGTAACTAGGGGTTTAGGGGGGTAAGCGCTGCACAGGGGTGAAATGTAACCCTCACGGCGTAGACATTCCGTTTTTTATGTATTTTTTATGTAATTTCTTTGCCGAGTGTACAGACTAGGCTATTTGGAGCATCTCCATAATTTTTTCACCAAACGACGTAGATCGGCGGTCATTGCATTTCTAGGGGGGTTCCCACCAAATATCTTGACCCCTCCCCCAAAATCCCCCAAAAACCCCATTT
>Ga0209149_1002672_pt1 | contig 10172 bp, 6 predicted proteins | sample WorMetTyACAVOLI2_FD_187423 | JGI IMG/M metagenome (GOLD analysis project Ga0209149, IMG submission 187423) | Marine gutless worms symbiont microbial communities from Max Planck institute for Marine Microbiology, Germany - Olavius algarvensis... ... | reverse complement strand
AGGAATCATGGAAGGGCTACGGCATCAAGGCAGACCGAGAAGACAGTGGATACACCACATTGAAGAGTGGAATGGCTGCGAATACATTCAGCTAAAGAAGATGTCACAAGATCGAGCACAATGGAGAAGAAAGATATCGGAGTGGTTGTCTGATGTCGCCAACCCTCATCGAGGAAGGTCGACTAATTGAGTGAGTGAGTGAGTGGCAAAAAATTGGGATTATGTTCACTAGGGTGTCCCAAAAAAGTGAAGATTAAAAAATGTTGAGTCTCACCTGCCAGAAAGTTTGCTATTGGTGAGTCATTGTCACATTTAAGATATTTTGCCAATCAGAATTGATTTAGAAGTGGCTCAAGGTCACTCAATGTTGAAAATCTACCTGCGATAATCGCCATTTGCACAATATTTGAAATGTCCCATCTCCGTCATTTTTACAGCTAACAGTTTTCCACTTGTGTACAGTTTCTGCTGCTGATATATAAACTATCGGCAGATTAGCTGCTAGACGTTTATTTCAATAACTGCAAGGGTCCAAAGTTGGCTCCAAAGCCAGTTTTCACGTATTTTTTAGCTATTTTTGGTTCGCTCAGCTGGAATACATAGATATTGTTGTACATTATTTATTAACCTTAAAATACTGTGACAAAATGCAGACAAAAGTGAGTAAATTAAAATGCAGTGACAGTTGTTCATAATGGGTCATTCATGAGCTGTTAATGATAGTGTTCACTAGAATGCAATACAACAGTTATTATGATGACAGACAACTCCATGCTGTTTTACACTTGTGTACAGTTTCCACTGCTGATACATAAACTAATTCCTAACAGAATTGAACATTGTGGTCTGTACTTGAAGTGAATTGGACCGTATGCGGCAGAGTTACGGCCGAAACATAATTTTGGAATTTTCTGTTCCTTCACCTAAACCTTTGACTTCTCAGCCTTCAGAATGTAACGGGTCAATAAAGGGACAACTCTGGAACATTTGGTGATGGAGCTACAGAAATTGAATAGGACACTGTGGTGACACGAAACTTGTTTGGCTTTCTCTGTGTAGAGTGCACAGCTGAAGAAATAGTCGCTGTGATCTGGAGACTTTGCTGCTGCGGTTCATCATTGATTGACTTGCTGAGAAGACTATCTGTCACTGCAGAAAGATTTTATTGCGTCTTTTGTTAATCTGTTGCATTGCATTGCCATTAGTTTGTGATGCAAAATGACCTCTCAAACTGTTGATGATTCAGATGTTGACAAGGTAGGTGGTCCTAAGCATGTGTAGTTTTTAATGTGCATCTGCTACATATATGTACGATTTAGCCATGAGTAGCATGTCCATCTGTCTGTCCATTTGTCTGTCACACTCTGGTATTGAATGAAAACTAATGATTGTAGGATCTTGCGGTTTTGACCATTTGATAGCCCAGGGCCACTTTTTTGAGACTAAATTTCATACACCTGGTCTCAGGAGAACACCCGTTGTGAGGGTTTCAAAGGAAACTGGAGTGGATGGAATGGCAAAAAACACAGATTTTCTTCCAGTAAATCGTTATGTTTGGAAATAATAGCAGATAAGCACATAGTTAACTTACAATGGAAGACTAATAGGAAGTCACAAACGGGCTTCTGATTGGTACCAATTTTGGTGATCTTGAATGACCTCAATCGATCGCAATGCTCCACCTGAACCTGTTTAGCTTTTTTTCCGGACCTCACTGTGTAGAAATGAAGACAGATCCAAATTTGTCGCCGGCAAAAAATATAGCATTAACCGTGGGTCTGAAGATTAAAGCTATCTACAGATCATGCATAAATTAAAAGGGTCACCCCTGGTAGAGGCATTAAATATGTGAAATTAGTGATATTTGGAGCCTTTATGCTAGCGATGTCGAGAAAACTGAGTGTAGATGCATGCAGTGTTCATCGTAAGGCTGTGCATGCACTCAAGTTATTTGTGGCCGAATATCACACGGCAGTTTCTGGGGAATCAGTTGGAGCAGGGCCCACAACTGAGACCAGAGTGGGTAAAAGTGGTAATTTTTGGAGTTGTAAAGACAGACATCACTGTGCACGTGGCGAGTGGGTGTGAACTGTGCCAGACATGCAGGCAGTCTTGACAGTTACCCAGCACACTGTTTGTGTTGGCTTATTTTCCTTTCGTGGAGGGAGAAAACGCCAGTGTCAGCAGGCACAATGTGTGGCGGACGACTTTGGTTGTTGGATCGTGATGCTGTGGTCAGCCCAGTTGATTATGTCGCATACTTCCAGGTGATCGGCACATCCGCTGACACCAGTGCTTTGATAATTATATCTTGGACCGGCTTAGATTATCAAATTTCACAAACTGATCATCAGTTATGAAACAAATCAAGTTCAACATTCCTAATTTAATCAATTTTCTAGATCCATTATCTTGTAAAAAATAGTATATGTTCGCTGAATCTATTGCATTCCTGTGTTTTGTATGATGCAGGTGTGCAACCTGTTAAAGATGGCTATGTTTCTTGTTTGGCTCTACAGGGTGGGCAAAAAAAGGACTGTTTTTGAGACCAGATAACTTTGCAATGGCTAACAATAGAAAGGCGTGTAATACGTCAAAGGTTTCAGAATTTTGTCTAGAATGAAATGCATAATTTGCATGTCTGTGCAGTTAAATATTCTTTGCATAATTTGCATAAGTTGTCAATACCGTAAAATTACATTGTATTTGACGAATGAGTTTTGTTCAATCTTTATTCGAAATACAGTAAAACAAGGACGATCTCTAACACATGTGGTTAGTCCAGACAAAATTCAACGTGACCAACATTTGCCTTGATAACCATCCTCAGTCTTTTAGGCAGCTATCAATCGCTCGGTTCAGTGTGTCCTGACTTCGCTGAGCCCAGGAGTCGATCAGAACTTGCTTCAGCTGATCAGTGTCTGAAATTTTGTGACGTTACACCATCTGCTACAACACTGTCCACACTGAATAATCTGCGGGATTTAGATCTGGACTGTATGGCGGCCAGTTTTCTGGTTCAGTGAACTCAGGCACATTGGAATGCAGGTAAGCGACAGTGTGGTGAATGGCGTGCATGGCGCTCTGTTCTGCTTGAACACGAAGTCGTTGTTTGAGATATGGTGAATTGCCGGCTTTTAAACCTTGTTCGAGTGCGTTCTCACAGTAATAAACACTGTTTATTTTAGCACCTGTCTGTACAAACACAAGGTCTGTCTTACCAAGTTTTGAAACAGCGATAGAAACCATTGGCCTAACGCTTTGCGAGAAATGTTTTCTTCCCTTTAGCATTCGCTAGGTAGACACTCATTCTTTGACCTGCCTGACATGTTGAATTTCGTCTGGAGTAACCATATGTGTCAGAGATCGTCCTCGTTTTACTGTATTGTGAATAAAAAGTGAGCAGAACTCCTGCATCATTCAATACAATTTTGAGGGTATTGACGATTTATGCAAATTAGGCAAAGAATATTTAATTGCACTGATATGCAAATTATGCAATTCATTTTAGATAAAATTCTGAAACTTCTGACATATTACACTCCTTTCTATCATCAGCCGTTGCGAAGTTATCTGATCTCAAAAACAGTCCAGTTTTTTGGCCCACCCTGTATTATGTGTGTTGTGGGTTGGGTATTTTTAGATATGTTATCTCTCAAACGAGGAACATTGCAGTCACGCGGAGGAACTGGTTGAGGAAGCGGCAGCTGTTAGTGGGACTCTGATGTTGTGTAATGCAGCTAATGATGATTTACAAGGACAGCGGCTGACATCTCATCTTGAATCACAGCAGAACTTTCTGGTCAGTTAGTCAGTGAACTGATAAGTTAGTAATCGTCATGTGGATGTGATATGTATGCACATAGTGCTCGAAGTAGTAAAAAAATAATGGACACTTTTTTGGAGTCGAATAACTGCAGTAATTGGGCACAGTATATCTGTGCTGCCTGAGTGCTGTTTAGTTTAAAATGTTTGCAGTATATTGTGTTCCTGATCTGTTCTGTATGCTAGTTGTGATTCACTACATATGGAGAAGGAAGCTCTTATTTATATAGATTAATGATTGGCTAGAATTGTTAGTGCTCGAACACCATGCCGAGGTGTACAATTATCACTAATGCCTTACTAGCTTGGTCTGTCTTGTACACATATTTCAGAAACATAATGAGCCCAGTGAATGCAAAAATACTAACGCTTTGTTTAATTTTTTAGCAGATATGACTGTATTTGATCCAAAGTGTAGAAACAGCATAATTCAACTGTTGATATTCATTCTCTTTTTTGCTACAGTATTATGTACTATTATAATGGTGCACAAAGATGCGAGCAGTTCTTACAGGTCGGTCGATTGTATCGGGCTTTGATCTTGCTTGGTTTAGCTCTCTGTCGTTCGAGCGCCTCTGTGTCTTTAGTCTTTGTGGTGCTATATATATATATATATATATATATATTTAAAAAAATTTTTGCTTACATCCTTCTCTTTACCTTTTATTGAGCTGAACCTGGTGGGATTGGCCCTTGACCTGGTTCACTAACCATCATCCTTCAGTGCTATGAAGCTGCTGGTTAGGTTGTCTGACCTGTAAAATTGTCCCCAAAATAATCTATACCGTGTCGAGTGGGATGTTAAATTCTACTATACCATACCATTCTGTTTTTATTTTGAACATTACTTTTTGTTGGTAGGCATTGCATGAAAGAGGGTAATAAAGTTGAGGAGCTTTACAAAACGTACTGCTCTACATAGCTAGTTGTAGAGGAAATTATGTAAAAAAAAATTTTAAATAGTATGAGAGAAATAAGGATTTGTGCCTTGTTGGAAATCATCTGGTTACTTTTTGTGAATTTTCGGTTACTACGTAGTACAATTATTGTCTCTGTCCTGTGTCTGTCCGATGTCTATAAACACGAAGGCACTGTCCGGTTTTAGTGAAATTTGGCATGTTTATTGGTACCATGGTCTACTTGTGTGGAATGTAATTTTTCCGCCAAGTCCGTGCTTACGGTGCTTCCTACAGAATTTAACAAAAGACCACCATTTGGGGCCAATTCACCAACGTAGTCGCTTACAGTTGCAAATGAAAGCCTGTACGGAAAATCCATGAGGGTCATTCATGCATCCACTTATGATGAATACTTTGGCCAGAACATTTTTCCTACTGGGTCAACATGTAATAGCTAGGTTTTCTCACAGTGTGAACGGTAGACCGATGAAACGACTCCCATTGGTGGCCAGGTTGCCACCGGCCTTTTATACTGTACCTCATGCAGAATGGAATTATGGGATAATGACTTCGTTTTTATAACTCAACAAGGGTTAAAATGTTGACCAACTTGACCTGCATGCATACATTGGAAAAAACCAACGTTGGTATTCCTAATACATGCACACTTTGCACAGTTACTACTGTACTTAGTAATGTACTTAGTAATCATTTTTCAGCAAAATAAGATGACAGTAACTGCCAATAAAATGATAACATCCCGCAAATCTGATTGATCATATCCACCTTGCCGACCACCAAAATGAGATGCATGCTAAAACACTTCCAGACCTGCATTTCGGCTGGAGTTGAAAAACTGTGCCTGTTGGCTAAACTGTGGGTTTAAGCACTGGGGCACTCAGCTACCAGTATGCATTACTCCAACAGTCACTAGATGGCTCCACTGGTTCTGCAGACACAGGACAGACAATAAGGGTGCTTGCAGTAACCCATCGCTTGCTGGCTTGTCCGAAATGGTTCTTGATTGACATGTTATTTTTATTTGTGCACTTAGGATGCAGCAACTCGACCAGAGAGTGCCTGTGAAAATGACGTGACTGTCAAGAGCAGATTGGATGTTGAAGCATTAGAACAGTCACTGATCAGTTTGCGGCTGCAACGAGAGAATGACAGGCTGCGACAAGCAGTTGACGTTTTGACCCGAGCACACGCAAAGTCGACTGAAGTCCTGACTCTGAAGAACAGCGAAATTGTACAGTCAGAGATGTGCTGCGGTGACTTGAAGCTACAGGTGGCAGAACTTTCTGAGAAGGTTAAGTTGGCGGAGTTGGAATTGGCTGAGTTTAAGAGGGATAGCAGTCATTATGCAGTGGACATGTTGGAGTTGTCAGCAGAGTGTGTTGGACTGAGGGGCAGGATTTCAGCTGCTGATAGTGATATAGCCGCACTGCGTCACGAGCTGGATAGTCACACCTACAGTGAACAACAGACACAGGTGACAATCAGTGATCTCAAAGAACAACTGTCTGCCAAGTGTAAGAAAACCCAGTTGCTAGCAGAGAAACTGTCTGAAGAGCAAAATAAGTTGATGTTGCAGCAGGATGAGGTCATAGCGGCTTCAGCAAAAAACGTTGACTTAACGGTGCATAATGCAGGTCTACAGCAGAAGCTTGAACTTGTAGAGGAAGAATGCAGTAAACTTCAGCTATCGCTGAACGAGCATCGCGAGACTGCTGACGATGCAAAGGAAGAACTTCATCGTCAGATGCAGTGCTTGCAGAATGACTACCAGCTGAACTTGCAGTCATTAAATATCAAGTACGAAATATTACAGCTACGGTGTGATCAGCTAACCACAGAAAATACGAGTCTTAAATTGCAAGTAGTTGATGAACGTGAGCATACTGAAATGCAGGCGAAGATTGACAAGTTGGAACAGGCATTGCAGGATACTGTGAAAGCTCTCGGTGAGAGTAGAAAAATAACTGACGAATGTTTGTGTGAAAAAGCTGTTGTGCAAAACAAACTCATTGATGCCGAAAGTGAGAGGGATTGTCTACGTGTTGAGCTTGATGATTGTTCAGTGAGGTATCAACATATCGAGCATTCGCTGCTGGAATTACAAGAAACACTTGTGCAGCACGATAAGCAAATCAAAGAAAAAGATTTTAATCTGAATCATGTTCAGCAGCAAACTGCATATTTTCGGGAAACATTAATTGCTTTGCAGCAACAGCTGCAACAAGAGCAGTTCGAGAAAATGGAAAGAAAGCAGCGAGTGAAGAAGTTGAAGGAGGAAATTGAAAATTTAAAAGAGAATATCACAACACAACGTAGAACTGTTGCTGATGTGTTGGCGGCGAAAGAAGAGAGTGACAGACGAACTGCTTCACTGCAGGTTCAAGCTGATCATTTGACGAGCGAGAAAGTTAATTTAGAGCAGCAGGTTAGACTGTTAGAAGACAACAACAGTTCTCTCCAGAAAGACCTTCTAACAGTAACCGAGAATTGCGAAGACGCAAAGAAGTTAATTACAGAGTTACAGTTGCGTGTGGATCAGCTGTGTGCTCATGAGCAAAATCTTTCCGATGAGCTTAGTTCGTTGAGGTTGTTATGTGAGCAGAAAGATGAAGTTATTGGGCAGTTGAACTCCGAGAAGGAAACGATCCGTCAGTCACTTGACAGTGTGTCACAGAAAGCCGATGGTGGTGCAGTAGAAATAACTGCTCACATTAGGCGTATTAGTGAACTAGAGAAACACAATGCTGTTGTTGCAGATGAAGTGGAAAAACTTTCTGCTGATAAGCAGATGCTTGTTGATGACCTCAACATGCGTAAAGATGTCGTTGAGCAGCAGAAACAGTTAATTGCTGATGCCAAGCATAAAAATGATTGCTGTCACAAGGTTATTTCAGGTTTTGAAGAACAGTCACTCCGCTGGAGAGATGAAGAGCTTGTCTTGGAATGCCGCATCTTAGAGTTGGAAAACTGTGTTACTAGTAAGGAGGAGGAAATTCAAGCTATGCATGAAAGGCAAGAAGTGGAAGAAACAAACATTGATAATCATCCACTTGTGAAGAATTCTGAAAGTGTGGAGGTGTCAGACAAAGCTGTGAAAGAAACGGATAGGCATCATGTGCTTCCGAGACATGAAGTCATATGGAACCTGGATACTGTTAAACAAAAAGCTGAAGAATCTGACATGGAGATGAATGTATACGATTTCTCTGCCTCTGTACATCTGCATCCTGAGCCAGACAGTGGGAATCTGAGAGAATGTCGGAGTTTGTCAATTAATTTGCAAGAAAATTGCAAACAGTCCGAAACCGAGAAACCAACTTTTGGTTGTATGATGTTGAAAGCTGCACAGGTTATGTCTTATGAAAATGAATTGGAAGGTGATTCACCAGTAGAAGTTGCCCAAGTTCATTCAAATATGAAATTTCTTTCTGGAATGGAGAAAGTAAATTTACAGCAAGTATTGTCAGAAAATGCAGTGATGCAACAGAAAGATCACTTTGAACCAGGAGTGAATCGAGCTTTGGAAAGAACTGATGCAAGTGACAGTTTGTCTGACAATGATAAAAACGTTGCTAGAGATTCTGCTTATGTAGATTGGAGTAAACAATGCAATCTGCACGTTGCCACAGGTTCAGATGGCAGTGCCGAGAAAGAGCAATTCAGCGTCAGAAACATTGTACACAGTAACAGTGCAGTAGCAGAAGTAACGAAAGATACCAATGTAGCAGTTGCAGATTCTGTCAGTAAGCGGAAGGATTTGGTTGCACGACGTGGTGGTCAAAGAAGGGTTATTAAATGCTTTACTCGGCTCACACGATCATCTGCTGCTTCGAAGCATAACAGTAAACCATTGACCACGTACAACAGTGATGTGCCCGCCTTACATACACAAGCAGGTTGCAGTCTTGACATGAATATTGCCAGTGTTGCTAATGCTGTTGAGCGGCTGCCGGACGGTAATAGTTCAGAGTCTAATGCAACATTATCCAGCAATGTAAGTGCTATAAATCTTCAAGACAACACTAGCAACATTCCAATATCAGTTCCTGCTAATGGTATGGCTACTGACAATACCGTGTGTTCTGTTGATATACATTCAGTCACTGACACTGCAAGCAGTGTACATCTGTCTGCATGTGAACAGTTCAGTTGTCCGCATGCCATCAGTAAATGCAGTCAGGCTACCAGTCAGAGTGGTCACCGTGATAATGAAAACAGAAATGCCAGCTTGAATACTGAATCTGAATGCCCTGTTTCACAGAATGTATTTGCCAACGTTGACAACAGTTCCGATGATAAGTCTGATCCAGTTTTGCAGCCGTCCAGTAAACGACTGAAAACTGATGTGAATGGCGATGAACCAAAGAAAATTCGGTTCGGTTAGTATGTGAAATGATCTACTAATTTCATCTGATGTTGAGTCCAATATTGAATATTATTCTGTCAAAGTGGAAATGTTGACTTGAGCTCGTTGACTGTCGACATTTTTTACTGAGTAAGTAAGTAAGTAAGTATCGTACATTTCTAGAGCGCATTATGTGAGACACCCCTAATGCGCTAATGAGAGATGTAATAAATGTCAGTATTGCACAAAACAGCACATTACATTTGTTTTGCCGTGTGATAAACTAAGTGTACACTTTAAATATAAGTTTACCACAACGTACGGCAGAAATTAACCCATTGTAGTCGTTGTTATGTTCTTCGGCACTCGACACTAGGATGTGTATGACATTAGACATGCTGGACTGGAAATGTGCAAAAATGCGGAACCCACATAAGTGACTTAACATATTCACGTCTGAAATTTCTATCAAATTGCTGATGGGCTAATGCATACAGTATTTTATTTTCACTAGTTTCTTAATTTTTGTAACTCGAGCAGTAATGTGAATTTATGGCTTTGGCTTTATGACATCAAATTTTGTGTTTTTTAAAACGGACACTAAATGAAGCTAGAAAACTCACTCGACCCACGTGGGTCCAGAATGATGTCTCTACTACTACTACTACAAATGTCGTGGATTACAGTGCTGCCATCACACAGTTGTGGGGACACTTTATAAAATCTAGATATAAAACTGTTGCACAGCTCAATGCAGACGTCTGCTGACCATCGGAGTAGACGGCGCCACGTCAGCCATATGATTGACGAAAGAGGTGAGACTTGGTCTCCCTCTGGAATGTCAAAAGTGAGGAGCATGCCCGAGTCTCTAGTGGCAGACTGTTCCATGCACGCTCTGCAGCCACCGGAAAGGCGCGGTCGCTAAGGGTAGCCCGACGAGTCGACGGCACTTGTAGTGTCGTGGTGTCAGCAGAGCGGAGACATCGACGAGCGACGATCTCTGATGTCGGCTGCAGGCTGTCAGACAGGTACGCCGGTGCTGTGCCATGCACACAATGGTACGCCAGAACACACAACCGGAA
>Ga0209149_1002671_pt1 | contig 10173 bp, 6 predicted proteins | sample WorMetTyACAVOLI2_FD_187423 | JGI IMG/M metagenome (GOLD analysis project Ga0209149, IMG submission 187423) | Marine gutless worms symbiont microbial communities from Max Planck institute for Marine Microbiology, Germany - Olavius algarvensis... ... | reverse complement strand
GTGAGGCATAACTACTGGACCCCGTAGCTTTAAACGGCATAACTTAGTCAATATAAGATTTATTTACATGAACATTTCAGGCACTATAGTCGAGAGAATGCTGAGTCTGCAAATGTGAAAATAATTTGTCTTTTGAGAATATGTTATTTGCTAGCAGCAGCAGTTTTAAGAGACATTAGTAGCAGTGCTGCTCGATAGCTATATAGTCCATTACACGGATTTACGCCACGCCAAACGTAGCTCATTTATCCTCGGTCAAGTGTCTCCCGTCACCTGCCCCTAGTCAAAAACCCCCTCTCAGTCACTTTCCAGTTGCTGTTAGCTGTGTCGCAATGATGTAAGCATCATGGTTCATAAGGCAGAAACTCAGAGAAGGACTGTGTTATAACTGTTTAGTAGTGTTACTGATTAACAGTAACACATAGCATTTATTTAATATAACAGTCAGTTTACTGAAACGTATAAAGTTAATATACTACAGATTTATAAAATCATACAAATTTATGGTCCGGGTTAGCCGGTAAGTTGTGGCTATCTGGCTAGCCAGACACAGGAGGTTATCAACCAGCCGCCAATGCTTGTGATTATGGCTTAGGGGTCTACGTCACTGATGTAAAAGGATCTATACCGATGGGTTAAGATCCACTTCAGCTGTTTTCACCAACAAACAAAAAGAAAGAATAGGGATTTCACAGTTACTTGCTCCAAGTCACATTGATCGTGCAACACGGCAGTGTTCCACAGCTGGGTCCACAGCGTGTTGCATGGTAATGCAAACCAGGCTGAATATATATCAAGATTTCTACGTATGTGCATCACCATGTACCTCTCAGTCAGTCAGTTGTCAGAGCACAACAGATGCCTCAGACGAATGTGATAAAAAGAACACTCTTCATCAGAGCACTGATATGCTGGCACTGGATGAAAGTCAAGCAGGCTCTTCTGGTGACAACAGATTTTGCGCTGACTAACCAGGCACAAGTAAGATCGAGTTTTTGAACAGAAGCCAGACACTGTCCACTCGTGCATTGCAAAACTTACAATCCCATCAGACACTATAATCTTGACAATGTAGCCAAGAACAGGATAGCCATTGTCATCCGCGTCAACTATCACAGTGCGTCCCGGTTCATACGTAGTGCCACATACACGAACACTATTGGCCAGGTAAACAGCATGCCCTTTCACAGCAGAGTCTGCAAACAGTGACATAAATTCTTTATGCATCGTGATAACTGTCTCTCTTCCTGTCCCAATTTGTACCGACGGTTCTATTGACGTCGGCTGGCACCAGACGACAGCTTGGCGCATCTGATTTCTACGTGCTAGAGTCTTGCATACATTTCGGAAATTACATATTATATGAGCCAACCGCTTAAAGAATCCATGTTTGGCTTCATATCTTATGACAGACATCTCACTTAGCGGTCCGTTCCTCACCATTACTGATGGATAGTGAACCATCCTGTGATGCTTGTACTTAAGCCTGCAATCAGGATATAGCTTACGAAACAGCGTATGATGTTCAGCTATCAGTTCTGACAAGTATGACAGGTGTCCTGCAGTCACTACCGGCGAAAACACCAACTCAAGTATTTCTAGCAACAAAATAAATAGCTTCCAGTTCGCGTTATCGGCAGTTACGTATTTCGAAAGGATAAATGGTAAAACATACAGAAGAACAAGCATCTGATGTGAGTGCTGCCCCAAAGTGTCAGATCCCTGTAATCTTGACAGAGAGATCTGAGACGGTTTAGATGATGACACAATGGTGCCATAGTCAAAAGCAGCTAAAAGTCTGTTGAAGTCTTCCAAGCTAAGGAGCTTCTGTTTGAGGATCACATGACGGAGAAGTAGGTTAACTTCATATGGAGCAACACCCTCTAAAATGTCATGCATAATGTCACATGTGTCATTCTCAGCTGGATGATAATACTTCAGTTGTGACAAGGCACAGATCGATTTTATGCCAAACACATGGCTGCTTGCACTGCCCTGTTTCAGAAGTGTGTCACAGTGGTGATCGTACTGCTGACGATCACGCAGTGTAAACTTATCTTCCACATACTTTGTCTGAAAGTCATCAACAGTCCCGTAACAGAAATCACAAGCATATGAATGTGTGAAGCTTTCTGTGTACCCAAGAATGCCGTGCAGACCCAAATTGTCAGCTACGACATTGCCTAAAAAACACACAATCTGCCGCTTGCTACCATCTTCAAGAACAACATCAAAACCACTTTCAAGCACAAGAAGCTCTTTTACAAGTGGCTCCAAGATAGCCGACATTCCATACTTCACAATGTCCTGTCTGTAAACAAGTGCAACCAAGTTTATGTTGTCTAGTCTGCCCTTGTGCTTTTGACCCAAGTTAGAGATGGTGAAGTAAAAACCACCCAACTTGTGTACACCAGCCTTGCTTCCAATAGGATTACACGTCTCAAAGTCATCATAATAAAGCTGTAACACAACCGGGTAAAACGGAATTTTTATCTCATTTTTCAATCGTGTATATATTCTTTTGAAATTCTGTCCTGAAAAATAGCAGCTGATATCATCATCATTTACACACTCATCATCCACAGCCAACATTTCATCCCATGTTCTGTGCCAGTGTAGTATGTGTGTCAAAGTCTCTTTTACAGACACATACATACAAGTATCGTCCTTTAAATGTTGCTCATGACTGCTGCTAGTCCCTTCCCAACGTTGGCCAAGGATGTGCTCCTTTGGTTCGACATATGATGTCAGCTGTGACACATATTTCTCCAACTTGTAGGTAGACTCGACACCATCAAACGGGCTGCTCAGTCTGTCAAGAAAACTGTAGTGCTCAACGGCACTTCTGTCAGATGAACTGACAGAAAGGTTTCTCAGCAGATCTGATGAAGAATGTTTTGCCAGGCTCACAGTATTCGCCACTAGCTCAGTAACCGAATCTTTAATGAAATTAACTTGCGACACAGTCATAGAACTTGACGCAGTCAGCGTCATTAAAAAATGTGCAGCGTGATCCTTGATCGTCTTCTCAGAAAGTGATGGAACACAAGAAACTGAACTGTCATTTGCTACAGCAGCAGCAGAATTACTGCCACCAGTCTCAGCTGTCGGAAGATTAGTAGACGACTCAGCCAACGGCGATGACTTCGCAGTGTCACTACATGACTGGGGATGGCATGTAGATATGTGGCGATAAAACGAATTGTACCGCGAAAATGTACGAGAACATCCATCTTCAGCACAGTTTATAGGTGCTGGTTCAAATAATAAATGAACGTGACGAAGATGATGGCACAGGTGTCTAAGGTGTGACAGCTGCTTGTGGCACTTGAAGCATGTAGGCATGGCTTCGTGAGTTATCTTGCAAATTAAATGGCTGTCAAACAATACACACATAAAAACATTAAAACACTTTCCACTCACCGCAAGTGACTTTACATGCTTCAGTATTTTAACGATCTGGCCAGCCTTTAGTTTCATCACATTTGCCAGAATCGATTCAGTGAGACCCAGGTATGACTCACCATCGATCTCCTCGTCTACAAGTGTTGTAATACGCCAAAAAGTATAACAAGCTATTGTGCTAATCACTTACAGAAGCAATCTCTGTTGTTCATGTTTAAACAGTCCTGTTCCACAACACTTCACCATATTCACACCAGACTAACTGAACAGTGCACAATGCCTTTACAATGATTACAGCTACAATGCTCTAGTAGTGCTTACAACCACTCCAGTAGGCCATGCCAGCCTGCATCCGAAATGCTGTCTACAACTACATCAGTACATTACTGTGCAACTCAACTGGCGTTAAACAGCAGCAATACTGCAGTGTAAGGAACAAAAATGCGAATATTATGGTTTTGAAATATTTTTTTTCAAAAATATTTTATATGAATATTGAAACTGCCAACAAATATTAAAGTAGTAAATTTTTAAAACGAATGGTAAATTTAATGCGATATTGATAGAGCAAATCTGTCTGTCTGTCCGTCTGTCTATCTGTCCGTAACGCCCGGTATCAGATGAAAACGGCTTAACATATCGTCACAATAGAAAGTCGCATATGGTCTATCGAACGGCGCCATTTTCAATGACCTTGAACGACCCGTAACTGGTTTTCAAGGTCACGCCATTCGTTGACACTGAATATCTCACAAACGGACACATATACAGTCATAGTTACTATAGAAGGCAAATAGGAAACCACACCAAAGCTTTCGAATGGCACTAATTTCAATGACCTTGAGTGACCTCTGACCCTCATTTCAAAGGTCACGATAATCAACGTCCAATAACTCGTTCCGTTACGGAACCATTGGACAGATCATATACGACTTACTATTAACTTCCGTTTCCAGTGACCCTGAGTGACCCTTAACGTACATTTTAAGGTCACGGATATGCCTTCGACGAATTATGTGCACAGCTGACACGCGATCTGTTTACGATAAGTTCTTGTTATATGTTGCCCTAGTAGTGGCTAACATCTCTCTTGATATTCACTTTAAACTTTCTAGTTCATTCATTCTCTTTCCGAGATGGCAGGCGGTCCCAAAACAGGGTGCGTTCCCGGTTATGGGTCAGCCTAGGGGGTCCAAAATGGTACCACTTAATTCCTGGGGTAGTTGTTCCTACGAGTGTTCATTCAGTAGTAACTATAGGCCTACGACGAACCATTTGGCTGCAGTCCACCTTCGTGATGACCAACCAGCCAATGACGTCACCACACTGCCTATCCCAATATGTGCCCCTGTGTCTCTTTTACTAAAATGTGGAGCAGAAACATTAGGCATAGAGCAATTATAAGGATGACAGAGGCCGACCATTACATCAAATTTCAGACACAATTTGGCTCAGGCATCCACGACACAAAATTAAAACTTGGACAGACAGACAGACAAATGGATCAACAGACACATTGCTTCCGTTATGACATCAGCTGGCTGTACCAGCACATCGACAGAAATTATCTCCGCCACCTTAAACTTCCAGAAAACTCAACCAAGATGCTAGAAATTTTTCCTCATTATGGTGCATTTTAATGACATTAATGTCTTACAATTTTCGGCACAAAACTAATGACTGCAATTTGCATCAGTGTAACAATTACCTACAGTACTACAAATTATGACGAAACATGACTGTCTAAGATTTCGCAGATTCCACAGTGCAGTAGTTGTAGTTGTATACCTTTAAATTTTGTCAGCACTTCGTCCACAAATTTAAACTTGTTTTGCAACAACGTAACCATTTCATCACAGGAAAAGCCCACAATGTCTTCAGCAGAAGTGTTCTACAACAACAGTAGATTCTTAGATACAGAAAATGGCTATATATCAAACTAGTTATCATTTTGATGCAAACAACACTTGTGGGCTCCGGCTTACATTGCTCCTGGCCTCGACAACAACAATATTTATTTGCCGTAATAACATAAAGACGAGAAGAGAGTGTAAGATGTTGGCAGGCTGCCAGAAAGGCATTAGCCTATCGAGCTGGCGACCCATGATAATGTCTAAATATAACTTAAGCATGAATATAACAAAACCAATAAACATTGAGAAAAAAATAAACAACTAGTGGTTACTTACAAACAATACAATGTGCACCACTGAACACACTCAATGTGAATGCTGTTGCTGACCGGCAAATTGGCAGTGCCCAAGTTAATGCCAATGCTCAGATGTTCGCATCGGCGCCGATGCAGTTAATACTGGAACCGGTGAAAGGGATAGTCAGTAAGTTATACGGGTTTCGGGAGCTCACGACACTTCCCCAGACCCCTTAGTCGGATCCCTGTCCCCATAACCATCTCTTTATCAAAATTACAACGGCGCTAAAATAGACAAAAACATGTGAAATAACAACCTACAGCTGCAAAATGATATAGGCCTACGTGAAGGGACAGCATATACTTCATTGACAGTTCTAATCACAGGCCTAGTCAAAACTGCCGGCGAATGTGCCATGCAATCTTGCCCGCACTCGCCCGCATGCCTGATGTATTTAGCATGGCCCTTAAAACTAACCCTAACCCTAACCCGAAATAATAGTTTGACCATAGCGCCCGTTAAAGTAAACACTAGCCAAACAGACATTTTCTGAATCACTGTTAGGACTTCTATAAATACAGGCAATAAGAAAATTCTGCAGTGAAACGGACTTTAAATAGCGGACAGGTGGGCGGGGGTAAACTGCGAGGTGCGAGTCTGCGAGGTGGTAAAATGCGAGGCACGGTGTGAGGTGGACTGTGATTCGTCGGTGGCTAGCGGATCACCTCGCACTTTACCCAACGGTAATTAAGCTTCACCGACGACGGCGACTCTCGCGAGGAGGCCTGCTCAACGGCTGGCAATCGTCGACCTCTTGGCTGTCCGGCGTCGCCGTCGTTGCTCAGCATATACGTCGCTTGCTTAAGTAGGCCTAGTCATCTTTATTCACACGTGATAGGTAGAAAAAAACACAACAAATATAAAACACTAGCACGGCGTTAGGTTTGTACATCGGCATAAATAGTGAATTATTACAAGATTCTTTGGCATGTTTGATAGTCTTTTAACTTAATATAAATATATGTAGAACTTCGTGAAAACAGTTGCCGTCGGATTGCTGTGAATGAGTAATAAAATCGTAACGGTGATCAGTTGCATCAGACTTCAATACAATTTTTCCTTTTTTTCTCGAAAAAGCTATTACCAGTCCGAACCGGACTGGTAGCAAAGTCTATTACAAATCCGGAAATGTTTAGGTATTCTATGGCTTGAAGCCGCACATGCGCATTGGTCGCAGTACATGCGCACTGTTGACAATTATGGCTGCAGCGCATGTTTGAAACCAGTTATAATACTGTTATAGCACTTAATCAGTCTTCACTTATTCAGTATTAAAGCGCCTCGTGGGTCGGTTAGGGTTCAGTAGTACGGGTTAGTGCCAGTTTCATTTTTTAATGGGAGGCGTGGACATTGGCCGCCGAAGGGCTGCGACGCCTCCATGGCCCGGACTGGTACCAGACTTTTGCACCAGTCCGGTCCGGACTGGTAATAGCACTTACCTTTTTTTCTAACCCAGCAGCTTCATTATAGGCGCTATAATAAATTTGAACTGAGCCTAGTTTAGTATTTTTCATGTAGGCCTATATACAGCCCTACTCTACAGCATCATTATTCCCTAGTCTAGGATTTCGAGGTAGACATATGCGACATGACGGCTTTTAAGGCCTAAATCCAAGTCACTAAATGCTAATGTGCATCAAACTCCCACAAATAAACTACAGTTGGGTTTTGCGGGGCTAGCAAAACAATAAAACAAGGAACAACAAGCGCTGAATCCCTAACAGTAGCTTAGATAATTAGTTACGCTTCAGTGGTTTACATCCTATAAAGACGCCTGCTGCGCCAGTTGTCCGTTGCGCCTCGCACATTCCAGCCTCGCAGATTACCCAGCGCCTCGCATTGATACCTCGCACCGTACCTCGCATTTTATTACCTCGCACCTCGCACTTTACCCCCGCCATGGACAGGTACCGGCTAGGCGTGTACCCTGAGCGTGCACGCAGCCATAGCCATAACCGTTACTAATTACACATATCTATGATGTGTATGTACTCTGTAAGTGCGTGCGTGAGTGTGTATAATGCATATTACAACAGGAAGGTAAAAATACGACACTTACCATTGTAAATAATTCACTTCATACGATAGCGCTAGTGATGTCAAACATGGCCACCGTAGTACACAAAAACAAACAGTTTTCCCATTTCCCGGGCGAAATCGAACGCGTACGAATACAAAAAAGAATCGCTCGTGTCTATCCGAGTTAATTATTTTTGTTATCGACACTAACTTTTCAGCACTGCATTGTCAGTAACACTAATATTCTAAATAGTTTTTCAATACGAAGTCGTTTTTATTATGCTTTTTAAAGACTAAACTATCGGCAGTGAGGGACTACTTCGACCACATTACGCCTCCACGCTAGCTAATTGGACCACGAATAGGCCACGCCTGTCATTCAGGAAACCTGTAAACAGGCAGAAGGGCACCTGGCGCCGTGAAATTGAGGCAGGTAGCCTGAAAGACGGGACGTCAATAGCGGCTGAACCATTCAGCTTGTTCGTCGCCTGAATACTTTTTAGTGTGTATATGGTCTATCGAATGGCGCCGTGTTTAATGACCTTGAACAACCCCTAACCAAGTTTCACGCTATTCTTTGACGCTGAATATCTCAATAAACGGTTAAAGATACGGCCATAGTTATGGAAGGTGAATAGGAAACCGCACCCAAGCTTTAGAATGGTACTAGTTTGAATGACCTTCAGTGACCTTTTCAAGGTCACGATTATTCAACGTCAAATAAGTTGAAAATTGTACAACATACAGCTATACTTACAATGGCTGACCAATAGAAAGTCGTATATGATCTACCGAACGGCGCCATTTTTAATGACCTTGAACGACCCCTACCCCCAGTTTCAAGGTCACGCCATTTTTTACGCTGAATATCTCACAAACGGTACAACATACATACATAGTTTCAATGAATGAATGTGGACTTACACACGCCCTACTCAACAGTGTCATTTTGAATGACCTTGAGTGATCTTGGGTGACTTAGCAAAATATTGAGTAAAAACGAAGCGTCGCGCGGTTTCGCGGTTTCTCTGCAACAGCCGAGCTCTTTGTTTTACTTATTTGACGTTGAATGATATCATGGTCTTAAAATCTGGGTTATAGGTCACTCACGGTAATCTAATCTGGTACCATTCGAAAGCTTGGGTGCGGTTTTCTATTCGCCTTCTATAGTAACTATGGCTCTATCTTGCATCATTTGCGAGATAAAGCGAGATATTGATCGAAAATAGTTATTTTTCACATCCCTTGCATAGGGACCTCCGAAGCTTCGAGATTCGATTCGAATTCGAATCGGACGTCCCGATTCGAATTCGAATCGGACGTCCCGATTCGATTCGATTCGAAAGTGACGGGCCGATTCGAAAATTTCGAATCGCCGCACTAGTCACGTTTGCCGTCTTACCATAAACAACACTCACTGTTCAACGACAAATTTCAATCGTTTCGGCATTGCTACTGGGATTTATATCGAGTTTAATTAATTCACGTACTTGTAGTTAGAGCATGCACACCACTGCTAGTAGCCTAGTAGAGATTGCGCAATATTTTTTTTTATTTTTTCATATGGCAATCAACAAAAATTTAACATTGAAGCTGTAAACGACTATCCGCCGATTCGATTCGAGATTTGATTCGAACGGAAATTTGCGATTCGCAGTCCTTGCATTCGACACCCCGTTAGGGGGTCCCCCAAATATTGCCATTCCGTTTGGTACGGAAAATCCAGAATGGTGGGGCTACGCGATTGTAAAAAAAAACTTTGAGGATATGTATAACCGTTTAGAGTAGACAGAATACCAGCGTGTGACAAACAGACAGACGGACGGACGGACAGACAGACATCTTGCCACGGCATAGTCTGCGCTATGCATACGCGTCCCGCGGTGAAAATGAGTTTTCTCACATTAAGTACTGTATAAGTAATGCACGATACTACTACGATTGTGTATGACATTAATTCAGTTGGCGTGACCAGCTATGGTAAGAGTGATGTATGGCGTCAATGTTACGTTACAGCCATTGGGCCTCGAGCTGTACACATAATACTAATGAGTATATTTGTAAATTGCCAAATAAAAATGGTCCTCGGATGCATACGTTCTCCAGTTTCGGTGACTGTAGCCGTCTATAATGTTGTTACTGAACGCAGTATAGCACGGTGGATCAGAATCAGATTCCGGCACTGGAAACATTTCTCAACAGCCTCACCAACGATTTCTATCATAAAGGTACTCGACATCTTCCTGTTTTGTACTACGTGTAGCAACTGCGAACATAGTTGTTAAGAACGTATTTTATGTGTTTTATTTTTCTATAAAAACATGTTTTTTAATGTTTTTTTATTCTGTGTATGTTTTTTTATTTTTAAAAATATTTATAATATACTGACTTGGCCAATGACTTGCTTATTTGTGAACTTGTTTTTACATTAGATAGCGAATGAACCGACAAAATCATTTTGCCTATGCCCGACATCAGTGTTTGTTTTATTTCAGTACATGTCTACCTCGGTAATACCGGTAATTTTACGTTTTGTAGC
>Ga0209149_1002670_pt1 | contig 10173 bp, 8 predicted proteins | sample WorMetTyACAVOLI2_FD_187423 | JGI IMG/M metagenome (GOLD analysis project Ga0209149, IMG submission 187423) | Marine gutless worms symbiont microbial communities from Max Planck institute for Marine Microbiology, Germany - Olavius algarvensis... ... | reverse complement strand
TTTTTGGGGGGGGGGGGGGGGGCTTTAGCCCCGTCAGCCCCCTCCTGCGTACGCCCTTGCATTAAATGTGAGTCAGTAAAAATTATGTAGCAAAATGCTTGCTCGAGATGCAGCTAACCAATCGTCTGAACTGACATGGTCACAGCTGAGCCAAAGATAAAATTGTCTTTACCATAAACAACAAACATTTCTGGCTGATGACTGAGTGACTAGCAGCTTTGGCAAACATTTTATTTCTTTTCACGCAAGACGCACAACAATACGCTGGTAATCAGTACTAAACCAACGGCCAAATGTCTATATACATGATAATAAGTTACACAGGCATCTAAAACTAGTTCATGTTACTACAGCTTAAAACAAAGACAATATTCCACAATGCCAATAGTGCAGACATCAAATCAATGTATTAAATAAAACTTCTACGAGGCACAATACATCGTGATACAAACGTCAGTTAACAGCAGCACTGATGTCGCGCTGCTGCAAAGTATCAACATAAAAACCACAGCACAAACACTCCAAAACTATCATTCACAGTATCACGATGGGCACATGCACTGGGCTTCACAATGCTCATCTAGCAATGCAACATAAATGGTCATCAGTCAATGAATCTTAAATACAACGGCTAAAATTCACACAATCGTTAAGTTATTACATCAAAACAGTAACAAGCTCACTCTATTAGGCCTACATACAAAACGACTACGTGAAATTACTAACAATTAAACGTGAAAAACATCACGGCAATTTCAGTAGGTTTCTACGATTTCTGAGACAACGGGAAATACAAAGCATATGACAAAAAATAAACATGAACACTTGAACAAGTCGTTGTCTATGCCATACTCCCATAAATACACAAGCATTATAATAATTTTTTTTTCAGAAATAAAATAATAAGTGATACTGGATACAAAAAAACTGTGCAGAAGCTGCCAGAAAACAGTGTCAGAAACATCCAATTCGACATACACAACAACTGATGTCAAACAAAGTTATGTAATTAGCTCAACACATATAATGTTCACAACCAACGCAGATGATCCAAACGTCAAGAAGTACGATTTGTGCACCAGTATAAGTTCCGAATAATTTCTGCTGCTATTATAATACAGAACTGTTATTATACCACAATATATGGTCAGATTAACAACTGAACGGCATTTAGCAGTGCAATAACTAATACAGGCCCGAAGTGCAGTCATTCTCACCGAGGCTCTGTCCTCATACTAAAGACTTCACATGCCGAGTATTAATCAGCAAATTACAGATTAATACTGAATACAATCAAACTTATATTTTAAAAAACTAAAAGGATGGCGAGTCTGTAAAAAATCACTAGTATCTATTTACCCATGACTGTCCTGTTACCTCCAGATGCCACGGTGTCTATGCATCTCCATACATCCTTAAAACTAGTAGTACAGTCAATCGTCACATACCAAATAACAAAAAGCATATAGCACATAATGATATAGGAAACGTGCTACACAACAACTGGCGTTTCCGAAGTCATCGGCAAGCCTGGACATGAAGCATCCGTCGGGTTGAGGCAACAGTCACATGCGAGGCACCATGTACGAGACAGCAACATCTACAGCAGCCAATGTAACAAAACTATTTCTCTACAACGACTTGATGATCAAGGCTCGCAGTGACACCAAAACCGTGCCGACAATGGCATCTTCGAAACTACTTGAAGCACAAACGAGATACTGCAATCACTAGTGAGTACTTCAACCATCACCAATAGTAGCATGGACCATAAACACAACACAGACATCATTTGTCTAAGTTTCTGGGCAAGCAGAACGTCAAGCAGGTCATATATACATGGCACACAAATGCACTCACACATCAACAGCGTCTGCTGTTATTACTAGTCAAACCATTACGTCCAAATCTATGTCCTCTGTTATGCAGCACTTTCCACTTCGGCATGCATGCTGTGAAACACGGCTAGAGTCTAGATGTGCAGGGAGAGATGAACAAAATGCATAAGTCCATAGACAAACTCAGGGTAAACTACAAACGTCATGCCATTAGCAGCAAAAAATTACTGAACCAAGTTTCCTGTTTACATACGACACTACATGACATAGTTGCTGCTTAACATACTGCATCGACAAATACCATTCTAATTCAGTCACGTAACGGACAACAGTGATCACGTGACAAGGGCATCTATACAAGTCATAATTCACTGTCATAGTCTTATGTGCACTCACTAGACAACGTAACAGTTAAAAGTGACGACACCGTATCGCTTACACAAAAACCACTAGGATTGGAAGAAGAAACCGAATGAAACTCATTTACAAATAAGTAAGTCTCAAATCAAAGCAATACTGCCGACGGTAAAGCGCAGGCGAAGCGCTGCAGTTAACACAAAAATTCTTTTATTAACGTTAAATGTTGTGCAATATATCTGACAACACATGTAGGATTACATATTTATATGTTAATGATTGTCACTGTAACTCAATGTGCAGTATTATCATGTCGGTTGATTTTGTACTCACTCCATGTTCTCCACAACTTGATCCTCAATATCTTCCGAAAATATGAATAACATGCTTATGTTGTACACAATCTTGCCATGAATTCCAGACCATCGGGGCAACTACATGAAGCTAGATGGTCAGATTACATGCTGAATTTCTGTTGCAATATTACCATAAAACAAATTAATAGACTAATACAGCATAATGATAAACAGTAATATACAACAATGCCGTACAGTGTTGACAAAATGACTAAGTTTATGGCACATAAAATGAAAACAGAGATATCCAACATCATTTTAAAAGTACTAGTGTGACTCAAAAAAACCAGACCGCTGTGATTAATATGACACAGCTTCACTAATTCACAACGTTTATAAACTATTTTTGGTAGGGATAGACCTTATTCAGCTCTCAATTGATTACATTAAACATTTTTGAATTGGCTTAGAACCAGCTGCACAATTTACATAACAACAGCAGCGACTTGACTGTCTCAAAAAACCGCACCACCATAAAAATGATATTTCAGTATAACTTGATAAAATGCTCTTTAAAAATTTCACATATAATCTTGATTCAATATTCTCAATTAAACCTTGATATTAGAAGACAGCTGCTTTTACAGCAGTCTACCAGCTGAAGCGGTTACCATAGCAATCTTCAAGTACGCGTCATTCCACAGTTGATGCTGCATTATGAACAAAAAAGTTAAATCTTTTAAATAAACAGTGTTTCTAAGGGAACAATGTGACGACGATTGGTGACCGCGCGTTCTTCATCGCTGTGCCGCGTGTCTGGAACACTTTGCCATCCAGCGTCCCTGCGTCTGAGACACTCGGCACCTTCAAGCGTCGTCTGAAAACGCATCTTTTTGCCACGTCATTCCCTTAATTTTTCCAAACTGTGCACATCGGATTTTGTTTTGTTATTTGACTTTGAAAAGCGTTCTTGAAGTAACCTCTAGGCTACTTATGACACTTTAATAATATTCATTTAATAATAATAATAATAATAATGTGTGGTGTCAAAAGTCACAACAAGTGTTCGAAGTGCAGTCTTTCGACATCGACACAGGCTCACAATCGTTTTCCTACTCGTTTATTGCCCTGTCGAAAATACGTTGTTCGAAGTCAGCCCAGAAATTCGCTGTTCTGGTGTGTAAAGTCGCTACTGTTGTTATGGAAACCCCACAACTGGTTCTAAGCCAATTTAACAACTTTTTATCATATCAATTGAGAATTGATTAAGGTCTGTCTCTACCAAAAATAATTGGTAGATGTTGTGAATCGGTGAAGTTATGTCATATTAATCGTAGTGGTCCGGTCTTTTTGACACACAGTGTAGAAGTACTCTGTACTGAAGACTGCTGAACACCACCACTAACAGTACTATCATCTACATAAAGACAGTGTAAAAATAGCTCTTTACTGCACAATATTCCTTAAAAAGAGTTGATCTGCCGGATTTAACATCAAAGCCTGCAGAATTGCGTATAACCTACGTACACTTCAATTTCAGTACAGCACACAGGGTAACCATACAGTTGCTCAGCTCAGTTCATATCAATAAAATTTTAAAAATTAAACTTTCTCAATGCAGTCACAAACTTGTGCATGTGTTAAAATGTACCAGTCAACATATGAGACCACCAATTAACAAATATCACCAACAACCATCAATAATTACAAGCAGTAATTAACACAAATCTGTTAAATGCAAAATACTATTCAGTACCGAACGTCAACTCAACTGGAAAGCTTTCTTGTGCTAAAATACTGTGCAGTATTTTACCAGACATACAGGCCAAAGATAGCAAGGAAGAAGGTATCTGAAAAGTAACAGTTGATAAGTCTGCATAAATTGCTCAAGCTCAATAAGTACAGCCCCAGTGGCTGACACGATATGTGGCCCTCTCTCCTTGCGATTTAACTGTGCTAATGTGTCGTCTACCGTAAACAGCACATCGGCACAGTGCTGTGTGGGCACATTCTGTAAGCTATGCTATCATTGTTGCCAGTGCCAACATGCACCCATGTGATGCAGTGCATTACTGCTCAAACACCATCACCCAGTTATCTCAAAAAACATGCATTTTCGCTGCTGTACTGTAGAGCAAAATGCGCAGCATGGAATCGGGGTCGTGATCAGCACGATCTTCGTATTGTGAACAGACATTTTTCCCGAATATATGCACCAAAACAATTTTTACGTTTCTGCCCCAAGTGACATCGACCTTTGATCTTTTGACCTCAAAACTGCTGTTCCTGTTACTCATAATGTGAGTAACCTCTCCCCTTAAGTCTGAACGTTGTACAGATTTCCGTTTTTCAAGTTAACAGTGGACACGGGTCATACAGATGGACATGCATGGCAATGCGGCATCACTGGCTCACTGGGGTCGTCCTAAAATAAAGTTTATAAATGAGTTTGTCTGTTACTGACACATAAGAATGAATGTTTTGTACTTGTTTTGCCCCAAGTGACATCGACCTTTGATCTTTTGACCTCAAAACTGCTGTTCCTGTTACTCATAATGTGAGTAACCTCTCCCCTTAAGTCTGAACGTTGTACAGATTTCCGTTTTTCAAGTTAACAGTGGACACGGGTCATACAGATGGACATGCATGGCAATGCGGCATCACTGGCTCACTGGGGTCGTCCTAAAATAAAGTTTATAAATGAGTTTGTCTGTTACTGACACATAACAATGAATGTTTTGTACTTCATAATAATAATAATGCAGCACAAAAATCTCAACAGCATTACAGGCAGTGTACAACTCGGTCAAAGGTTGAAGGAAGACGCAACAATATCAATGCAGAAATGATCAAATAAACTAAGAAGTTATGACTAGCTTAAGCACTGTTTTTATAAGAACTACCATTACGCAAAGAATAATGTCAACTTCATTACGAATGACAATCGATTCTCGTTGAAAACCACGACATATACCAGCAAAATGCGTCGACACGTCGCTGAACAATATTAAACAGTATTCCACTAATATCAACAGACAAATCCATAAACGTGCAATTTTCAAAATATTACACACGATAACACTACGCATTTCTGCGTACCTTGGCTATAATTTTTTTTTACCTTATTTTGTTGGTATGTCTCTCTATTAGCACTGTTACTCACAAAGTTATCAATTTTCACAGAATTCTGGTAACAGGTTGAGTTTAAGACTTAACACAGCCAAATACATTTTGTGAGTGTACGATCTCGCAGGGTTCCCAGTCAACTTCAAAGATGAAATTTCCGGACTTCCCGGACTATGTTGGAAATACCACCTGACCATCTCAGATATGACAACTGTGGTTCTAGGTTATTTTTAGTCGGCTCCATCGCCATTTTTATACACGCATATGCTGGCACTGTCAATTTGAAAATAACAAAATAAATAATAAAAAATCCAATCCAAATAATATAACTCATCACACTTCTGGCCCAAAACATTACAACAACAGTTGCACGATCTGATAATACATGCCGTTTTTCCCTGACCACCAACAAAATTCTCCCGACTTTCCCTGACCTCCTCAATTCACCAACTTCACCAGACTTTCCAGGTAAATGGGAACCCTGTCTAGCGAACTACACAGCTGCACATCAATTTTGTTAACTTTAACACTGGCCAGCGTTGCAGAGGTCTGCACTCTCTGAGCAGTCTTGCTTTTCACACTGCTTGAGTGACTACATCTCCAGCTTCACGTACAACAGTCTGTGCAAGTTTTATTCTTATTACTATTCTTATTGTCATTAAGATTAACATCATTGTTATATGCTGCAATTCAGTTTCCAAAATACTATTCAAGCATAACGTACTTGCTATTACAGAATATAATGACATCATTGCATGCTATAAGAATCAGCTGTCAATTCAAATCATCTGGTCAAATACATAATACTAAACAAAACCCATATATCCTGATGACACAGTTGTATGACTTTACTTTCTCACAAAAAATACTACCATAAAGTCACACAAAACATAATGACAGTATGACGACACGGTATTTCTGTGCACAAACCACAAAACATGGTTTGTTGGCTTATTCAAGCACAGCTGATGAAGGTAAAGATCTGCTGATACAATACGCAGCTCAGGACCAGAAGCACATTACAGTCTCGGCAGTGACAGCTGATTAGTATCAAATAATGGTACTGCCATTGCACTTGGACCTACAGTGCAGCATGCAGACATACCATTACCCACTCAGCCATCACAATGCAGCCCACACTAGATGCGTTAATACTCAAGTCCCATCAGCTGCCACTCAGGACGGAAGGCTAGGATGGCCTGTTGTTTGAAGTGGACCAGTTGACTGATACTGATTCAGCACCAACCACTGCTGTCTAGCAAAACTGTAAGTCACAATTTTCTAATGGAGTTTAACTGATCAAGACGGCATTCTGTAAAGTGCAGCTTATAGTCATGTGCAACCAATTCCCGCTACCTAGTGTATGCAAACATAACTTGACAATATGCAGAATATATATATGTAAGGTCCAGTGCTAATCAATAATAATAATAATGTCAATAATAGCAAGTTAAAAAAATGTTAATAATTATAATAATAGTTAAGACTGAAAATAATAATGTGGTAATACTAATCTAGCGTTGGACTTCTGTTTAGACTCAGGATGCAAAATTTCCGAGGCTACTGAAGACGGTGTGACATGCCTTTCTTTTCCAATACATCTCAATATTAAGCGCTTAACCCAGTCCCACTCCGTGAAATTTTTGCTTCGCATGATCATCAGGACATGTAGTCGTTTCCAGTGTTGTTGTTTTTTTTTACTTTTTGTCATTAACACTGCAGTCCTTGTGCCACCTGGGGCATTAAAATTAAAAAATAACAAGTTTTATCTTGCAAAACAACTATTGAGTATTTAAATCACTGCACCGAGAAGAAGACATGCACAAAGGTTGAATGTAAGCATTTGAAGCCATGAGACACTTTCTGTATCGTTTAGTCAGTGACACAGAAGATTGCCGACAACGACCAGTAACAAGACAAACCGGTCAACCAATCACAAACACCAACTCAGCTCGGCAATGCAACTAGCACAGCCGAGACGAGACCACTGCGGGAAATTATGTGGCAATCTTCTGTACTGACAGCTGCTGGTTGTTTAGCTGCTGGTTGTTCAGCTGCAGTGACTCAAGGCGTCTCCACAAGTCCTCGCGATCTTTCTCCTTCTTCTTCTCCCTGTCCGCACACCAATACAATCATCAGTTCATCAGCACAGCATTTACAGGAAGCCTAACACAGCTTAGCGGTTTGGAGTTGATCAACATAGTTATTCTATGCCCGGCCCGACCCCTTAATGCCAGGACGGGTGACCATCTTAGGATGGGTAAACCACCTTGGCACAGAACCAGTACCCAGGTCGACTCAGTCAGAGCCATCCCTCCATGGGTAGGCAAGAGTGAGTACTGGCTGTGGCTACAGTCACCGATAGGGACGAACAGCGAGTCATGCATAACAGTAGGACCTGTGACCAGGACTGCTGGCATACTGGCCTATAGTCGGTTAAAGGCGCTGGGTGTTAACGCAGCCTGCCATCTGGCCATCTGCTTGCGTAATTGGAGTAGACGCTTGCCAACTCAAAGCACCACAAAGGGGATGAGCTCCCTCGCAACAACTGTTAGCTGTCTATGCGAAATCTTTCTTCTTCTACCAGTCAGAAAATAAGTGCCATACTAGCAACATATCTGTATCTCACAGTGATCTCCATTTCTGTAGCACACTTCGAGATATGAGGCTATTATTGGCCTTTTATCATGGGCCTTAAAAAAGGGGAAAGTGACCAGGAGGGGCATTTGACAGGGGGAAGGTGATGGGGGACACTTGACCGGGGTAAGTGACCTACCTTTGTCATGTAGTAATGGTATGGCGTCGTACTGCACAGCGATCGAGCAGCATATCTACTGATGTCTCCTTAAACTGCTGCTAGCAAAAAACATTTAATAAAAAGACAAATTATTTTCAGATTTTCAGACTCAGCATTCCCTTCTCAATATTGTCTGAAATTTTCATGTAAGCAAACTGTATATTGACTAAGTTATGCCGTTTAAAGTGAGTGAGTAGTTTCTTAATGGCTAGTGGGTTCGGGATTATGCCTCACTGTGTGCTGTAGCACACAGTGAGGCATAATCCCAACAGAGAAACCTCCACCACTATCAACCACCTATAATGTGTAACTCAGTTCGTAACAACAAAAGTGTGTAAGTTCAATTAAATTTAAGGAAAAATTACTTTTGTCGTTCAGCCTTGTAGTTCGACGTGAGTTCGTCAAAGAGTTTGCTGTTGATTTCCATGAAAGTCTTGAGAACGTTGTAGACCAGCGCAACGATCGTCTGGTTCCAATGTTCTTTTGAGATCCGATAAAGTGCAGGAAACATGATTGTTAAGATAACTGTAGAGTTTTCTTCAATCAGACTCATAATGTACTCATTGTTCCAGTAGTACAAAGCCCGCTCAGCCACCTACAGCAACAAAGACGCCAGCGGTCTATCATGTAACAACTCTAGACAAGTTGCACACACACATGTGCCTCTATTGCCAAGCAGTATAATTTGGTATTGCCAAAGTGAAGTGACGCTCTGAGGCTGGGTATAGTAGGATTTAAGGTCCTACTCGGCACATTATAGGTCATTTCAGAGACTATTTTATGAATCGTGTGACCCAACCACTGTCATAGCACAGAAGGATGATGGTTAGTCAATCAGGTCAATGGCCAATCCAACCAGACTCAGCTCACTAAAAGGTAAAGTAAAGAATGTAAGCAAAATAATAATAATTATTATATATATATAGCACCATCAAGACCGAAGACACAGAGGTGCTTGGAAGACAGAGAGCTAAACCAAGCAAGATCGAAGCCCGATAGAGTCAACCGACCTGTAAGAACTACTCGTACCTTTGTGCACCATTATAATAGTACACAATACTGTAACACAGAGACAGTTTTCCTCATATTCATCTTCCTTCAGACCAACATCACATCTCAGATGTAACCAAATGCAGGTAAGAAGGCTGGCTGATAATGTTATTAGATACGCGATATAGTATGAACCTGGAAGTGAGGACTCGAGACGCAGCGTGCCAGCTGCCGGAACAAAGGCTCCATGATCTTCTGAAACTGGGTCGGTTCAATCACATCTAGAATCTCTTCCAGTTCACCCAGAAACATCACCTGACCATGCCAACATCATACAAACTTAAGTACCACTTCAAATACAAATTGCTCTAATGCCTACATTCTATCTGCAGCAGTAAGTAACAAATTAGCCAGATAGCCAAATGTAACATTGCATTGTGTTAACTATGTTTCCCATATAAATTTCATCTCACTGCAAAATAATACAAGTGCATCACACGCATATCGACAAACTTGATCCGATGGAAATGCTATGATAACAGCCATATTTACATATGGTAGCTTTGCAATAGAAACAATATAATATGATAATAAAATTACCTCTTTCTGACTACATGTTTTAGGCCAAAATTTGAGTAATCCTTTAACAACCTGAAAAACACAAAATGAAAACATCGTAAGCAAAGTCTTGATATTTGGTAACATATCAGCTACTTGTAGTTCAATAAGTTAATACACAAACGGTGACTGCATTAACTAAAAATTAGTC
>Ga0209149_1002669_pt1 | contig 10175 bp, 5 predicted proteins | sample WorMetTyACAVOLI2_FD_187423 | JGI IMG/M metagenome (GOLD analysis project Ga0209149, IMG submission 187423) | Marine gutless worms symbiont microbial communities from Max Planck institute for Marine Microbiology, Germany - Olavius algarvensis... ... | reverse complement strand
TCCGGGAAACGTCTTGTCCGGGAATCGTCTGTCCGGGAATCGTCTTGTCCGGGAAACGTCTGTCCGGGAAAGTGACTGTCCGGGAAACGTCTGTTAACCACGAAGATCGACAATTGACAGTAGACAAATGTATCTCAGTGAATCGATGGATGAACTGTGACTGTTTTGAATGCTACGTGCGCGTTATTTTTAATCAACCTCTCAGTAAGTAGCGACACAATACTCAGTGCATCACGGGCCGACATATACATGGTGAGGCAGTTACCGGACCTCCTAGCTTTAACTCGCATAACTTAGCAAATGTGGAGTTTATTTGAAAATTTCAGACACTATAGCCGAGGAAAGGCGGAATCTGCGTGTTTGAAAATGATCTGTCTTCGGATTAAATGTTCTTTACTAGCAGCAGCCTAAAGACCAAAGAGGACATTAGTAAAAGTGCTGTTTACATGTGATTTACCGTTTAGATAAATATTTAATTAAATGCTAGTCAGTGAGTATAAAGTATGAAGCAGATTGTTTTCTAAGAAAGTGTTTCCTGGCACAGAGTACTTTTGGCAGATTAAAAACATTTTAGAGAAAATGACAGCAGTGGCATCACTGACTCATGTCTGGGTTATGGTCGACCACAAACTGCCCACACAGCTGCAAAGATCACCAAAGTTAAAGATCTCGCACTGATTTTTCGATCAGTGTCTTTAACCCAGTAAGACTTCATCTTCTGTCAAAAATATTTTGACAAAGCATTTTTGTCCATAATCTTTACTCAGTCACAACCATTTAATGAGATGTTTACCTTCAATGGTAAATTGCATTACTGTAATAACACTTACTGACGTCCTCTTTAAGCTGCTGCTAGTATAGAATATTTAATCCAATGAAAACAATTTTCAGGCTTGGAGATTCAGCATTCCCTCAGCTATGTTGTCTGTGATGTTTATGCAAATAAATCGCAGAGTGACTAAGTTTTGCCAGTTAAAGCTATGGGGTCTGGTAATTATGCCTCACCGTGTGGCACCCCCCCCCCGTTTACGAGTAACCACTGCGTCATATCCTGACTGCATCGTCACGATGCAATATTTATCACCTCATGTCCTTAATAGCGCACATGCCTTAAGTACAGTATTGTAACTTATCTACTACGCATTAGTCACGAGTCCGTTTCTTTGCTTCCTTCACGCACGACTGCTTGCAGGTGTCTGGAATGCAAATCTCACGGACTCAGGTCCACGGCAATTTTAAGATGCAGCGAACTCCGTACAACAGAAAAGTAGTGGTCGCGGAGTGACTCCGGGCCTGGATTGTGCATCTTAACCCAGAGTGCAGAGGTACTTATAGTACCACATCGAATAATAATTATGAAGTCGGTACACGGCCGTTGATGGGCTGTCACATTAGTATAGCGAGGAGGGGACTGGGCGGGGCCGTAGCAGGCCCCTCCTCGCTGTACCAAATGTAACAGTTCACCCATTAACGGCCGACCAGTGTACCAATCACCGTATTGCTGCATAATGATCCGTTGCTCTGCGGCTTTAATGTGCCCGTCGCTGCGAAATGACCTCAGTACAGTTTCAACTCGATGTCTACATTCCATGAACTCACCAATCGCGGCGATATTCAAGTAAAACAATATGCAAACAATTCAAATTAAATGTATTGTTACCGTTTACTATTGATATCTGAGAAACGACAGCCCGTGGCTATCTATTGGAACATTCTTCCACCTGACATTAGATCCGCACAAACTGCCTGTTTTCTGTAATTGTTTAAAAACTTATATTTTCTCTAAATGTTTTCCCACATAACTGTACTCCCATACCTACTCCTTTAATCTCATATGGTGTTCTAGCGGTCCTAGTGATTTTGGGCACTCTAAATACGAGTTTATGTAATGTAATGTAACAATGTGGAGTGGAGTTGCGGATCCGGGAGTTGCGGATCAGCCGGTTGAAGGAAGCTCTCTTTGATACGAGACATTGCGACCTGGAGCCTGCCGCGGATTGTTTGCGGGAATTGCGATTTGCGAATTGACAGCAGAACGACATTTCGTCGTTCCGCACGCCGCTGTTGCTGTCTATAATACTATGTGACGTCTAAGACACGCTCCAGCGACTGTTTACGGACAGCAGTGAGATAGCAGTGCTCGCTGCTTCACCGGTGTTCGACGTACAGCGGTGTCGTGAGCCCCACATTGTTGTCGTGTATGTGGACACGTGCACAGCGCCACGCCTATTCGCCGTCTCGACAGTATTGTGTGACAAAGGATTTGACACAGTACGAACTCAACAGCCGTCATCTAGCGAGGTTTGTGGACACGCTTCTGAGAATGTAAATTGAACATGCCATTTACAACGGAACGGTTTGTTTTCAACCTTTAATGGGCACATTAAAACCGCAGAGCAAGGTAATAAGGTAAAGGTAAGTGTATTTATATAGCGCGCTTTTTGTAGTATACCTCACACTCAAGGCGCTCAGGCATGGATCACACAGTGTTACCTGCAATTGTTACCTGCAATTACACCAATGCCTGCCTCTGCCTCGTAAGCGTTCACCAGATGGCGCCTCCCCAGACTGAGGTTGCGCATATCTAATTGCAGCCTACTACTCATTAATCTACCCCAAAAGGATGAAAGGCTGAGTCGGCCTGGTTGGCTGACCTACAGCGGACGGTTTACCCACATAAGTGGTTACCCATCAGCTGCAGGTCGAGCGCAGGACAGGGAAAGTTTGCCGGTCAAAGACCGACGTTCTACCAACTGTGCCACGCAACCAACCAAACAAACACGCAACCGCAAACAACCATTATACAGCGATAAGGTGATCGGTACACTGGCCGTTGATGGGTAGGTAGTTACATTTGGTACAGCTAGCCTGAGCGAGGAGGGGCCTGGGCGTGCTGCGGCCCCGCCCAGTCCCCTCATCGCTGTACCAAGTTTACAGCCAAATGCCCACCCATCAACGGCCAGTGTACTAAATTCATATTATTCGATGTGGCGCTGCCTCTGAAATCTATAGGGTTAACTGACTTAGTGATTGACTAGCTAAAACTCGCACTTACACTGTCCTACAAACGATAACTCTGCAGGTACCGACACGGGGGCAGCGAACACGAGCTCTTGTGGCCTTGATGTACCCAAAAATGCGTCACAAGTAGGCCTTTAATATGACGCGTGAGATGTATGATTGTGCCTGAATTTAATTGTTTCTGGCAAAGATCCCTTCGACTCTGTCACACGAAAGGATAAACCTATTCGTGACGCACATTCGTTATTCGGCACCTTTCGCCTACTTACTCGCCTAATTTTCACCAATTTTCACCGGGCCTCTCTTGTCCTTCAGTCGTCTCAGACACTTCTGTTCTTATCACTAATGTTTGGACTGGTTAAAGAATTAGCAGATTTAATGGTGTAACTCGTAAGCTACTCGACTTAATGCACTGCTTTTTCGGACACAGTGTGACAGTGTAGTATGTGATTTGCACGCTGAAGCTTCAAAATGTACCACATCAGAAGCCTGCTCCACTGTCTAAGTTGAAGCTTCACAAGATATATAACAACTGCATTTCATAGAAACGTACAGTACAATGATATCGCTTGCTATAGAACAGTCGTAAAGAGTTCATCAAACGCATGCACAATTCGCAGAAATCTGACTGGAAAAGTGTCTTCACAGCTTAAATACCATGAAGCCACTGACGTAGGCCTAAGTCCTTTGACAGTTTGCATTTGTTTTAATTTCATAGTTCTTTGATGGAAAGCTAATTTTCGTCATGTTTATATTAGACCGCTGTTCAGATGTCATTCGATCGTTATTTTGTTGCTGCGTGTAGACGGTGAAGCGTGAAGTTGCGACGATGCTTCAATTCACGTTCTCACTCGCGCTGTTCTGTGTTCTGCTGACTGCTCAACTCGACGCACAAGAAGCCGGTCAGTCGTTTGTATTTCATTAATCTCCAAATCGTAAATAATTCATCAAACGCATGCACAAGACATAAGACAAGAAGCTCAGCTGTCGCAGAGAGACCGCGCGACGCTCCTTGTCACTGAATATTTTGCTAAGTCACTCAAGGTCACTCAAAGTCATTCGAAACGACACTGTTGAGTAGGGCGTGTGTAAGTCCCTTTCAGTTTCATTGAAACTATGTGTGTATATCGTATCGTTTCTGAAATATTTAGCGTCAAAAATGGCGTGACCTTGATACTGGGGATAGGGGTCGTTCAAGGACATTGAAAATGGCGCCGTTCGATAGATCATATACGACTTTCTATTGGTCGGCCATTGTAAGCATAGCTCTATGTTGTACCATTTTCGAGTTATATGAAGTTGAATAATATCGTGACATTGAAATCTGGGTCAGAGATCACTCAAGATCATTCAAACTGGTATATTCGAAAGATTGGGTGCAGTTTCCTATTCATCTTCGATAGTGAGTATGGCCGTATCTTTAACTGTTTATGTGATATTCAACGTCGAAGTATAGCGTGACCTTGAAAACTTGGTTAGGGGTTGTTCAAGGTTGTTGAAAATGGCGCCGTTCGATAGATCATATACGACTTTCTATTGGTCCGCCATTGTAAATATAGCTTTATCTTGTACCGTATTTGAGTTATTTGACGTTGAATGATATCGTGACCTTGAAATCTGGGTCAGAAGTCACTGAAGGTCATTCAAAATGGTACCATTCGAAAGCTTGGGTGCGGTTTCCTATTCGCCGTCCATAGTAACTATGGCTCTGTCTTGCATCAGTTCCGAGATAAAGCATAATATTGGTCGTAAATCGTGATTTTTCATACCCCCTTGCATTCGGCGCCCCCTTTATGGGGGTCCCCATCGGTATGTTGACATCCCGTTTGGTACTGAAAAACTAGAATGGTGGGGCTACCTGGTGGTGTAAAAATTTTGAGGATATGTATAACCGTATACACACAATACCGGCGTGTGACGGACTGGCAGACAGACAGACATCTTGCCACGGCATAGTCCGCGCTATGCATATGCGTCGCGCGGTAAAAATGAGCATAATGACTCGTTATGTATCATTACACTGTGTCCACAAAAACGAAGCCAGAAAATGTTTAGCATAATTTTGTTTAGGGCTAATAAAATTTTAATAAATATTGGTGAATTTATTCCAGAGTCTGCTCAGAAACGTCTCAAACGTTTTACCAGGTATGGACATTACGCAGGTGAGGTGGGAGACATTAATGATAGGCAGAGTCGCAGTTGTCCCTAACATTAGTATTCCAGAAATTAGGGCTTTTAGTTGCAGTTTGATGATCTTTTGTGGACACACTGTAGAATGTTGTGTATGGACTCATATTAAATGTTAACATTTTATTCCTTTAGTTTTTTAGTTGCGAATTACGATGTGTGTGACGATTTTAGACAATGCCAATGTGATGAGCTTAATTCTTACAAATTTTTATGAGTACAACTCCAAAATCCCCCCAAAAAATTATAATGTAAGTGAAACATCCAAATAACATAAGAAAGAAATAATAGTCAGTGAATAAGAAATCAGTAATAGATACACGTGATAACAAATATCTCTGAAACTATGCAAAACAGTCTAAAAACACAAATGTGTCACTACACAACTCCTACCACAGAGAAAGATCTAATCTTCTAGTCTTCTCACACACTATCCTTCTACCACAATATGGTTTAAATAGGCCACTAATACAGTCTTACCAATATTAATACTTATACTCAATAAGAAAGGTGAAGACACTAGATTTGACCAATGTCAAACAACAGAGTATCAAAATGCTCACACAAATCACTCTACCGGCTAGATATACCAGTCAGAGCAAGAATCCACTTAATGGATTAACTAGCAACTTTCTACTTAGGCAAGTTACTCTCAATAAATGATTCACATCTAGTGAATCCAACTAGCAAGCTGCTAAACTACTGTTCACATACAGTAAAACCTCAAAAAGACACTGCGGTCTCTAACACGTTCAAACGCATACAAGAAATACCGCCGAAAGTACTAAGCACCGGAAATTACGAAACATGATATCATATCTAAATATAGATCGCAAGACCAAACCAAAAAAATAGCAAATATTACAGTAAGTAATCATTCAATCAATTTTGGAGTCCGGAGTAGGCGAACGTCACAATGTGTATGTGTCAACTTGATCTTTATACCAATGTATGGACATAGATATGCAATAGCGCAGACTGTGCTGTCGCAAGATGTCTGTATGTCCGTCTGTCTGTCCATTTGTCTGTCCGTCAGTCCGTCATACGCCGATATTGTGTCAAAACTTTTTTCACCATCGGGCAGCCACACCATTCTAGTTTTTCCACAACAAAGTTTATGGCAATATTCGGACGGAGACCTCTAACTGGACCCTCGAATTCAAGGAATATGAAACAAGTAGCTCTGTTGTCGCAGAGAGGCCGCGCGATGCTTCGTGTCTGTCAGTATTTAGCTTCAGTAGTACATTACGTCGAGAGCAAGCTTGTGTTATTGGTTAGTTCGGCTTTAAGTTTACCGCTGCGTACAAATAAATTCCGTTATGTTCTCCTCTTTTCGTCCTGGTCGTCCATGCTGACTGTGATAAACAAGATTCACTGATGCGTGGCGGTCTATGCGGTAAACTGCACGGTCGACCGTCGCAATTGTTGATCGCACTGTAGCAGTCATCGATCCGATAGCCATATATTCGTCGAGAATCGCGATTTTATCCTACCACACCTGCATTCGACGCCCCCCATTAGGAGGGGGGGGTCCTCGTCGGAATATTGTCTAGGTTTGGTACGGAAAAAACTAGAATGGTGTGGCTACCAAAGGTAAAAAAAATGAAGATACGTTTACACGAACGTGACGGACACACGGACGGACGGACAGACACCGCACAACGGCATAGGCCGCGCTTATGCATAGCATCGCGCGGAAAAAATCGTAATTTTCGACCAATATCTCGCTTTATATAGGAAATGATACTAGATAGAGCCAGAGTAGCTACTATGGAACGCCAAGACAAAACTCGTATACGATCCACCGAATGGTGCTATTTTAAATGACTCCGAGTGACCTCTAACCCAGATTTCAATGTCACGATAGTATTCAACGTCAAATAACTTGAAAGCGGTACAAAATAGAGCTATACTTAGAATGGCGGACCAACAGGAAGTCGTATATGATCTATCGAACGGCGCAATTTTCAAAGACCTTGAAGGATCAATAACCCAGTTTTCAAGGTCACTCCATTATTTGAAATATGTCAAAAACGGCTAAAGATACGGCCACAGTTGCCATGGAATACGAATAGGAAACCGCACCAACCTTTAGAATAGTACCATTTTCGATGACTTTGAACGACCCATAATCAGCAGTGGTATTGTGAACATGCTATTAGAGCTACCAGATGGCAGCACCCTGCAGTGGGGCGCGGGGTGAGGTTTGTTGTATCTGCCAGAATTTGTTGTTGTTGTCAAACAAAACGGACGAAGTGTACAGGGTGAGGCAAAATAAAATATCCCAACACAAAAATTGCTATATCTCAGAAATGCCTGAATATTTTTGCACTAAATTTCGCATGTTCGTTTGACACAGTACGCCTACTGTGCACTAATTTCTTGCTTTGTGCTGTATGTCAAATTAACGGAAACACAAACTTCAAGAACGAATTTCACAACTGAACAATAAGTTGATTTTAATATTACAGTAACTGAGCAACAAGTACCACATTGCTGTGACGTCATTATTTTTATATTTTCGTGCAACATAGCTTAGTAACAGGCCCAAAATTCTTCAATATTTCAAGTCATAATCGCAGTTAGGCCTATAACTTTAGTTATGGGTAAAATATAGTACGAAGATAAAGTTCATATCGATACATTGCGGAAACTTGGTTTTGGATACCGAACATTGTTGCAGCATTTTCGGAAAGGGTTGGAAGCTTTGCTTAGTGAAAGCAATCTGTAAACGGGTTAATTGATGAGCGTGGGTCAGCAACGGAACGAAAGCCAGGTAGCGGTCGGCTGAAAACAGCACGAACAGAAGAAAATGTTAGCTACCTTAAGCTGTTGATTAGCGAAAATCGAACATTGACTTTGATGCTGCGCCACTTCACCAAATATTAAATTAATTGAGTAAAATTAAACTGACTTTGTGAAGACGTATGTGATAAATAAATGTGAAAAAATTTCGTGTAAAAATATTCTTGCATTATATACGTATCGCGATTTTTGCGTTGGGATATTTTATTTTGCCTCACCCTGTATAGGCCACAGTATAATACCAAACGGAAGTCACATGACTGTGGAACGGTTTGCAGGTCCTCCAGGTCCTCCAGGTCCTCCTGGTGATAAGGGCGCGATCGGTGAAGCTGGTCCAACCGGTTCAACTGGTTTTACTGGAGAAACTGGAAAGACTGGACTGAAGGGCGTACGAGGACCAACTGGAGCTGCCGGGCCTCAAGGACTGCGTGGAGCCACTGGAGTTAAAGGAGCAACAGGCTTCAATGGCACTACAGGTAACGTACAGCACCGTCATGTTTGTTCGAGATGCTGGCGAATTCTAATGCAGCAAAATTTGGTCCGATCACTCCTAAAATTTAGTCCGACCAGGACTGGTTCGAGGGTGGGGTCCGGGGACACACCCCTAATGATGATCTATCAACCCCCAAAATTTTGAGATTTCATTTCATTATGCAGGATACCAACTATCATACCCTATTGCCCTACTAATAACAACCGCTCCCCCCCCTTCGCCGAGTCTCACAGTAATCACCAAGTAATCGAACTCAACCGTGTATAATCCTACACTGTGTTCAGAAAACATTTTAGTATTAATGCTCCAATCTTCACGATTTTTGGCAACAATCTACCTCGATTATGCCACACCTATGCTATATGAATACACTAGCTTGTGAAACAGAACAACGCAATGCTGCATTTAGTTAAATGGCAAAATGTTCAAACAGACGCATCTCACAAATGTATTTATATTTTATACTAAAATGTCCAGCAGGAAACACCTTGAGCAGTTTCTGCGCACCATATAATTTTTTCGTCTCAGTGATTTAATAGCGTATACGCTGAAAGCCATGACAGTTGTCAACGTAAACAATGGCGTCAGCATCACCCACAGTAAGGTGCGCACAGTGACGGGTGTAGTCCGCTAATTTTGTGCTGTTTTGTTACACGTTTATTTGAGCAGCAGCCTGACAAAAATTGTTAAGATCGGTGCAGAATTACTGGAGATGTGGCATCACAGTCTGAACGGTAGTTCAGACAGTGTTAACGGCGACCTTCAATTCCTATGGGGATTGGCAAATTTCAACCCCCACAAAATCAATACTCCTGAACCGATTGACAAAAAAATCGGCACAATTGATTACATCCGCGACGGGACCTCCTATACCAAATTTGGTAGAAATCCATTCATTGGTGGCTTCTGGCAAATGGGTGAAATATAACAAAAAATATTTTCATTTATTTATTTATAAATGTAAAAAAAAACTGTAGTTTAGAGTAGTGTCATTCGCCGTTAACTAGTGTCTAAAGTTTAGACACTAGTTAACGGCGAATGACACATCTAAAACTGCAAAAGTTACAAAAAGGTGACCCATCATCACATCGCCTTAATGTCAATGTCGTCGTCGTCGTCGTCATCGCGTAGTCGTCGAGGACCGTAGCGTCGCTCCAGTGTAACCACGCCGGATGGCTGCTCGCCATAATTCAGCAGGTGGGCGTTGATGGTCCTGACGGAGTTGGTCGATCCAGCGGTTGCGAAGACGACCAGAGCTGCGGACCCAATCGCGGTCAGGTCGTCTACCGACTGATGCCTCGACCTGTAGTCTCAGTGCTTGGTCAGCTGGAATGTTGGGTGACATTCTCGCCACGTGCCCAAAGATGGCTTCACGTCGTCTCCTGATGCTCTCCATCACTGGGCGCAGGCCTGTACGCGCAGCGACCTCGTCATTGCGAATGTGATCCTGCCAGCGAATGCGGAGAATCTGCCGTTGACACTTCTTGTGGAAGGCCTCTAGTGTCTTGCGAGTAGTGTCCATGTCTCTGATGCATATAGCAAGACGGAGACAACAGTGTCTGATAGATGCGCGACTTGGTAGACAGTGACAGTCGTTGGTCTTTCCAGATATTTCTTAGTGAGGACATCACTGACGTTGCAAGCGCAATCCGACGTCTGATGTCAGGTC
>Ga0209149_1002668_pt1 | contig 10176 bp, 5 predicted proteins | sample WorMetTyACAVOLI2_FD_187423 | JGI IMG/M metagenome (GOLD analysis project Ga0209149, IMG submission 187423) | Marine gutless worms symbiont microbial communities from Max Planck institute for Marine Microbiology, Germany - Olavius algarvensis... ... | reverse complement strand
CTACTTGTCGATGCTGTAACACACGTCCTTTCGGTTTTTCGTGTCTGTAAGGTGCCCTAGCAGTCTTCTGACAATTACGTCACCTTAATCTGTTCTTTTTTTATTTTTTATGATGAGTTGACCGACCTGTAACAGCTGCTCGTATCTTTGTGCACCATTGTAATAGTACACAATACTGCAAGACAGAGACAGTTTTCTCTATATTCCCCTTCCTCTAGACCAACATCACATCTCAGATGTGGCGAAGTGGAGGTAAGGGGGGCTCACTGGAAACAGAACCATTGGGTAGATCATACACGACTTACTATTAGTCGAGTTATCTGACGTTGAATATTATCGTGACCTTGAAATGTGAATTAGAGGTCACTCAAGATCATTGCAAGTGGTACCTATAAAGTTTAAACGCACACCCTAAAACTGATAGAAGGCGAATACGAAACCGCACCCAAGCTTTCCAATGGTACCAGTTTCAATGATCTTGAGTGACCTCTAAGCCATATTTCAAGTCAAATAACTCGCAAACGGTACAAGATAGAGCTATAATTACAATATAGTTACAACTGAACGACCCCAAACCCAGATTTTAAGATCAGGCCCTTTTGTGACGCTGAATATCTCCGAAATGGCTAAAGATACGGCCATAGTTACTATGCAAAGCGAATAGGAAACCGTACCCACGCTTTCAAATGGTAATAATTTGAATGACCTTGAGTGACCTATAACCCAGATTTCAAGGTTACGATTATTCAACGTCACATAACTCGAAAATGGTACAACATAGAGCTATACTTACAATGGCCGACCAATAGAAAGTGGTATATGGTCTATCAAATGGCGCCATTTTCAATGACCTTGAACGACCCCCGGTTTCAAGGTCACGCCATTCTTTGACGCTGATTATCTCAGAAACGGTACGTGATACAGACATAGTTTCAATGGAATTCTAATGGGGACTTGCACACGCCCAACACGACAGTGTCATTTCGAATGATCTTGAGTGACTTAGCAAAAATTCAATGACACGAAGCGTCGCGCGGTCTCCGCGACAGCTGAGCTTCTTGTTTGCACTGAGGTCGAGTCACCGGGCATATCGGCCATTCACTGCCGCACAGCGGGGACTGGGGATACACAAAGTAGCCGATGGAGATGCCGCAACTCACGTTTGGTTTTCGCGATCAGCGGCGTGTGTAGAGTGATGTAGTCGGCTTGAGGCCACAACTCTTCCAATGTCTTCAACTCAACACCGAACTTACGAGTTTCCGCAGGTCCACTGACCGGGTCGTACCCGACTGTCTGTAGCAACACCAGATATTCAGTTCTCGTAGCTTAGCAACACATGCACACAATATTCCCGAACTGTTTGATAACCGTATGACAAAGCAGTGGCGTATTTAAGATTGCAGTAAGGAGGGAGCCAGGCGCCGTAAGCGTCAAGTGGGCAGGGTGTAGCGGAGGGGGCTGGGCCCCTCCCCAGAAAAAAAATATTTTTTTTTGTCCGCAAAATGGTAACTTTGGGTGCATTTTGATGTAGTTGTTAATAGGCAGAAGCCTTGGGACATCGATTTCACGGTTCAATTGCGAAACGAAGCTTACAAAACAGTGCAAAAAAATTATCGAAAAATTCACAGTCAGACCAAAGCCACAATCGCCCCCTGAATACGACACTGTTACAGAGGCATATTATATGGCTAGTCAAAATAATTCTGTTGCAATGACTTTACGGCGTAACGGTCGTGCTACAAAATATGCAAATGAATCTAAACAGTTTTGTTACCGATAAGCCAAAACGTCATAATTTTAGGCTATTTCAGTTGTAATCACAGTTTATTAAGCTGCCGCTCGCGACAACCAGAGTGGCTTAATGCGACGGCGACGTCTGTTTGTCTGTCTGTCCGTCTGTCGCCAAAATGCAAAAAGACGATTTTCTCAAATACTAAGCAATTTAGAGCAATGGTCTCTATTGATAACCTATACGAAGTCGTACATGGGCTTTTCAAAGAACCCATTATTGGACCCCTAAAATCCAAAATGGCGGACATCCGCCATCTTGAAAATCGACATGACGTCATTTTTTTCTGCCGATGGTGGTCCGATTTGGATAAAATTTCGCAGACTATTGCAGGACATGTCGACTGCGGTGATATGGTTGAAATTGAAACCAGAAGTAAAATTCCAATATGGCGGCCGTTTGGGCGAATTCAAGGGCATGTCATCCCACAGCCACCTGCCACATTGCAGGGTGCTGCCACCTGGCGAATTCAATGTCATGATTCCAGTGCCACATGCCACATTACAGGGTACAGTCACCTGGCGAAATCAATGTCACGATCGTACCACATTACAGGCTGTAAGAATTCCATCCGCCATATGGAAAATCGTTATTCGCCAATTTTTTTTTGTTTTCTTAATGCAGTTTGGGCTTTGACGAGCGGCGGCTTTCGTATCGTCTTCGACACACTTGTTTTAGTTTTACTTCATTTTCCCTTTATAGTTTTCATCGTAACGAAGGTTTTTATCGCGCGTCAGCACATTGATGTGCGATATTTGTATAGCAATTCTGTCTGTTCGTCTGCCTGTTCGTCCGTTTGTCCGTCCGTCCGTCCGTCCGTCTGCCGTCTGTCCCTTGCGTTCCGGTATTTCGAAACGGCTTAACATATCACCATAGTTTCTTCACCAGACGGTAGCCCTATCAATCTAGTTTTATGAGTATCAAACATCTTTGCGAAATTATGACGGGATCACCCCCTGTGGGAGCGCTAAATTCAGGTGGAGTATAAAAATTTCGCGATTTTCGACCAATAAGTCGCTATATCTGGCAAATGATACAAGAGAGTGCCATAGAAGGCGAATAAGAAACCGCACCCAAGATAGCGCCATAGTTACTAAGGAACGCCAATAGGAACTCGTATGCGATCTATCGAATGGTGCCATTTCCAATGACCTTGAATGATCTATACCCCAGATTTTAAGGTCATGGAGTTACTATAGATGCCATCGACGTATTGTGTGCGCAACTGACGCGCGATATGTTTGCGATAGCTAAGTTTCTTGTAAAAGCAGTCTGGGTTTTCTTGACAGAGCTAGTGCAGCGAGTTTTGTACAAGTTTAGAGCGAGCAGCTGGGAGGTCTACCGTCATGTCGAAGGCTTGCATCCTCAACGCAACTTCTTTGCCGATTCTGCCAAGTCCAATGATCGCCAGCGTTTTTCCGTGGAGTTCAGTACCTAGCAGGTACTTCCTGTCGCTCCACTGACCGGCTCGGACACTCGCCGTACCACGTGACACGTGCCTGTAAATAATAATAGTAGTGTAGTAGCAACAATAATGTCTATTTAAGAGGCGCAAGTTCCCAATCACAGGCGCCGCGGCCCATCATATGAGACTTTAATCATCACACGTTCTGACAGCGATACGATATACAAGTGTTTAACCTGCGATCAAAAAATACTGACGGACAGCCAGCTTAATCTACCACTCGGGATCAGAAACTAAAATAAATAATGACAAGACGATAATGTTGAGCGAATTAAATGATGATGATCATGATGATCATGATAAAACAAACATAGCGTAAGAAGTCCGAAACACAATCAAGAGTCTGTTGAAAAAGTCCAGGGGTTAGATCTAAGATGTCAGCGTCGCTCGCTACTAGAGGCAGCAAATAGATTTGATATTATCATGTCAGTTTTCGATATACAACATGCTGCAAATTGTGTTACGAATAAGAAGCAATTAAAAATATTATAAATATGCATCGATCAATGGCGATTTATTGTAAATAGGCCTACTCTTAACGACATATTCGACTTAGGCCTATAAAGTTTAAACGCACCCAAAAACTGATTAACGTCGAACATAAAAATGTTACGCCATGCATAGGATGCAACTGCCAGTTGACAGGTGAGCCAAACATCTTACCTGGAAACCGCCAATAACAGGGCGCACGTGTGTTCCACTGCGCTCACCGTGTTACCGCCAGGTGTGCTTCAACGACATAAAAAAACAAAAGGTAGTTACTCATATATACTCACATATAATGTTCGTAACTCCGACAGCGTGAATTTTACGACATTGTTAACGTAATTTAATTGTTCTAAATAGAAAAAAAACAATTTAATTTTATCTGATACAATTATACTTGTATCGTACTACCGTTATGCTGAATAAAGATGAATATATAATTATTGTATTACGAGAGTGTCTATTCTCCCGACGGTCGCGTAGCTCATCCCTCAAATAGCTATTCTTCCGACGACCAATCATGCGCGCACGTACACTATAACTTGCCACAGCTTATATCAGCGCTTCAGACCGCTTCCAGCGAGTTGCGTGCTGGCGCAGTGGGATAGCTCTCGCCTGCTGCGTTTTAGGTTTGCGGTTCAATCCCACTGTTAGGTCATAATTTTTTTTTTAATTTTCTGCTGTTTCAGTTCGTTTTCTATATAACTTTTCAATTGTAATATGCCACTTATTCAGTTTAACGTCTACGTCCGTGATTATTTGTGTATGTTGATGATAATTTTGGTTCAGACGGTCGGAAGAATAGACTTTTCCAGGAAGCTCACCGGGCTGTCGGGAGCATAGCATCGTTGTAGTCAATGAGGTATTGTGGTGCACGGCCATCAGACATTTGTACACCAGTACATAAAATACGAGGGTCGTTCCATAAATAAGTTACAAAATGGCGTCATTCTGTTATTAATCACAATTTGAAAATTCCGAAATACATGTTTTGCAAGGGAATTAACTCTGAGTACCAGCTGTTGGTTTTATTACGATGACGTCACTGTGACATCATTTATAATCGTTAGATGTGGCAGCGTTGCTGCTGAAAGCATCCCGTAAGGAACAGCATTCTGTTATTCGTTTTCGGTGGACAAAAGGACTTAGCGCAAATCTCATTCAGTCTGAGATGCGTCCAGTGTTTTACGAGACCAGCAATACAATGTTTGGTGTAAAATTAAAGTTTGCTCGTGGTCGAGAACGTTGTTGATGAGGAACGACCTAGTCCCGTGTTTCGACGACTGATGCAACGATCGCAGCAGTAGATTCTTTCGTGCGGTCTGACGTCCGGTGTGTGATGGTGAAAATGTTCAAGTGAATTTGGACGATATGTTGAAAAAAATGAAAGTTTAACGTTTGACGTTTAAACGTGTTTGTGTGTTCAACTTGTTCACTTTTCTTGTAATTCGCAATGCTGTTTAAACTTGCGAGTTGTAAAAGAAAACTGCTAAGCAAAATACCGCACAGACTGTGTTCTAAGTACAAGTGACGTCATAATAATGACGTCATCGTCACAAAAATTACAGTATATGTCCCCAATTAAATTTCCTACAAAATGTATATTTCCGAATTTTTATGTTTTGAAAATTAACTGAATAATATCGTTTTGTAACTTATTTATGGAACGATCCTCGTATGTCGACTCTCTACAATTGAGTGTCGACACCCAAAGTGCGATCGCATTTTGAACGAGTACAGCGTCGACGTTCAAAATGCGATCGCACTTTGGGTGTCGACACTCAAGTGTAGGGAGTCGACATACGAGGGTCGTTCCATAAATAAGTTACAAAACGATATTATTCTGCATATGATCGCAATGCAACGTGCATTACGCAGTGTAGCACCAGCTTAAACTGGCAACCAAAGCAGCAAAAGAAAAATAAAGAATACGAGTCTGGCCTTCACACATCGACGTCCTGAATTAGCATTTCCGTGCGACTGATAAATTACAATTTATACAATATAATTATAACACACCGACTGTTTCGTTTTTAAAGATATATTTAGGGAAAAAAGTCAAGCGACGACGTACAAGCAATACATTTAACTGCACACGTAAAGTCTGCACTACGGTACGAATCTGCAATACTTGCGTACTAACTTCATGACGATGACACCGTGATCCGTGGCTGCCGCCACGTCTACGTTGTCGACGCCCGTGCCAGCTCGACCGACCAGCTTCAACCTGCCGCCCGCGCCTGCCGCTATCACATCTGCCGTCACTTTGGTCGCCGACCGAACGATCAGACCGTCGTATTTCTAGATTCGTCGCGGTGAGTGACAGGTGCACGGATGTACATACAAACACGGACAGCATATACACTTATTTCATGACCTACTTTCGTCGCCCGAAACAGTGTCTATAGAATGCTGGCATAAATACCGTTCTGGGGAAATGATTAATGTTTTTATTTCCTAGTTCACGGCGCTTTCTAATTTGAAAATTTAATAAACCGTATGTAGACCAATCGATAGAACAGACAGCATCCGAGCGCTTAATTACTGGTCAGCTAGACGGCCAACGAAAGCCCAGTCAGTATAAACTAACGGACTTTCAACATTCCGGAGGATAATGCCTTCTCTACTTCGCTCATCATGCATTATCCCCCCCTCCGGAATGTTGAAAGTCCGTTAGTTTACTATTAAATAACGCGCTAAACGTGATCGATTTCTCACGCTTGATCGTATACACTCGTTACACTCCAGACTAAACAGTTCGTTTCCTTCAACTCAACTCAATGTTAATTTTCACAAAGGCCTACCGGTAGTTCGCTATTCATCAGAAATAGACACTTGGACGTCAAGAAAAATATCATTGTAAAATATCACCCAGTTTGAAGTAATATCTAATCTCAGCATTATTCAAATACACGACAAGAGTAGGCCTACTTCGAAGCAGAGATCTTGCGCGTTGAAAGACAGTATTGAAATTGTACAAAGACTGAACTTAGACAGTGGAATGCATTCTCATTCAGACTGTAACAGGCGTACAAATGTATTCTAAGTGTAACTGAAGTCGTAGACTTATTCAGTTTAAAATTACTGGTATTTCCGCTGTTAGTTTGTCCTTCGTCAGCTTGGTGTTCTTGACGACTTGGATGCCACTCGAAGTTAAGATATCGACACACTGCTGGTCGACCTCGTCACTGATCAGCACTGTCTTCAGCTCAAAATCCATAGCTATCCTCGTCGTCTTCCGTCAACTCAGCTGCTGCAGCAGCACAATCACAACATCACATTTAATATGCGCCCGCCCCCGTAGAGAAGGGGACAGTAAGTGTTGCTTTTGTCCGCCTGTCTGTCCGTCCGTCGGCTACATAGCGAATAATTCGAGAACCCAAATGCCTAGCGTGCCCAAATTTGGAAGGAAGATTCCCCACCTCAGATGCGACTCTCACATCAGTTTCAAGGTCAAATGGTCAAAGATCAGGGTCACCAGGCCCATTAATACTGAAACACATCATGCGCCATATCTTCCGAATGGCAAGGGCTACGAACTTCAAACTTGGTATACGGATGAAGGAAGACGACCCGCATCAGCCGCAGCAGGCGCCGTAACCTCCAAGGTCAAAGGTCAAGGTCATAAGCTCACATCGTCTGTACGTCTCATCTCTGCCTCTTCTTAATCCGGGAAACAAAATGCTGTACCTGTGTCATTAGAGGCGGGCGGGGGCATACCGTGTCGGCCGAACCCGCCGGCCACACTTCTTGTTATTCATACTTACGCTTTTATGTCAGGCGCCTTTAAATTTGTCTTGTATACGAGTTGGTGTTTTCGCACTGCGCTAGACAGAATGAATAATGCTGAGGGGTGTATTGGACATATATTCCCATTTCAAGTCCCCAGAAGAAAAGGTGCAAAATAGTGCAATGCTGTAGAACACTGACATTTTGGAACCGTGCTCCGCCGTACGACTTTCGGTTAGTTAGATTGTACGCACGGTGCTGCCATATTTTATGACAAATCTCCCGACTTTAGAGAAAATATGTATACAGAGATTTTTGTGCGTTGTGCGACATGCATCATGCTGTTCTGAGAAGAAACAAGACGTACGTCGCACGGACGGACGGACGGAGGGACGGAGTGCAGTGAGTAATGTGGCCTCCGAGTGGCAGGGACGTCCACATAATAACGTATTATTTCGGGTTGTGCTATCGTTTTGTCGAGCTAGATGAGAAAGCAATTAGGGGCATTTAAAGTAAACACGAATGCACAGATGGTTTTTTTTATTAAACGAAGATGTGACGTGATGTGATGATGAGATGGTGCTACATTGTACCCACCTGCAGGTTGCTCACAGTACAGTCTGTCGCACACAGACTTGTGTCGTCCACGCCTGCTGGGATAACTGAATTTTGCACTAGTGCAGCTATAAGAGTGTGCTTGGCAAAACTGCTCAGCGACCCGGTCGAAGGTCAACCATGCGATAACGGCGACAGACTCGTGCAGGCAACGATCGACGGAGCGGGCTGAATAGTATACGTGCACGTGTTGTAGGCCTATAGTCTCGATCATACGACGCCGCATACTAGGTCACTGTCGTATAAATCAAGTTGAAAGTGAATTACGAACTGCATAGGCATTCTATCGAATATAAGACGCGGGAGTTATATGAACATGATAATACTCGTATTGTTTTTTATGGCTAATGCATGACTGAAATGTGTTTTAGTGTAGCATAAATGGGTAGAAATTTAAGCCAAGACAGCACTAATAACATTAGGCTTTATGTTATGCGCACACAATATCGACAACATCCAACCAATTTACTTACTTGGTTATTACGGTATCTTCCACTGTTAAATGCTGGAGCAGCGCCGCGCTACTAAACCAAGGTTCAATTAAGTCTCTGCCCATACAGTGACCGACTCAAGGCCACAGCCGTACCTTTGCTGACCTAGTTATTTTCCGGTTTAGTAAGCTTCACTGGTATGTACGTATCTGAGACGCTGCGAAAAAGCCGACAAAAGCTGTGCCTAATAGAGCCCTTTCCTTGTCATTTCCTGCACGGGAAACGACGCCACCGACCCACGTCGTCACGTCGTGGCGGCTCCAGTGCTGAGGCCCAGTTGGATCCGGATGCAATACACTTTTAGTTTTACCTCTGAGTCTGAGGCAGAAAAATTCATTTATCTAAGCAGATTTTTCGCCCGCAGTTAGAGGCAAGGGTGCACTTGCCAATACCTGGAAATGTAAATAAAGATTTGCTTCAATTACATGTTCAACATTTTCATTCGCACAAAAAGAACCAAAATATTGCTACCAGATACGTTTCAGGGGCTCAAAATACTGTATACCTAAAATAATGCGTCTGTAGCCGAGGCTCTGCCCCGGACCCTACTGGGGGAGCTTACAGCGCTCCCCCAGCTGGGTTCGGGGAGGAATGGTAGGGTGGAGAGGGAAGAAGGGAAGGCAAAGACAAGAGAGGGTAAAAAGAGCAAGGGAGGGGAAGGATAAAAGGGACAGAAAGGGTGGGGAAGGAAAGGAAAGGGATAGAGAGAAAGGGAGAGGGCTGGACTGTGCCCGATTGCGAGAATTCATGAGGTCGCCCGTGAGCGTATGTGTGTTGCGATGTTAATGGCAGAGCTGGAACTGGGTCATACAAAGTGACCCGTGACCCGACCCGACCCGGTAGAAATTATTGACCCGGTGACCCGACTCGACCCCGGTGAATAGAAAAATGTTTCCATTTCGGACCCCTACTTATTTCTGCAGCTGTTCTTCTTCTTCTCGTATGCGTGTCGTTAACCATAATTGGTCAGCCACGAAACAGCGTCTTCATCCCCACAGTGTAGCCGAGATAAGCCGCCATTCAGTTTTCTGCAGCTGTTGAATCTAACGACTTGAATTTTGGCACACAACTTTGGTTTGAGTAGTAACTTCCCAAAACAACTTTTAGTACCAAAATTGGCAGGGGTATGGGCTAGACGGAACACCCCAAAAAAATTGGGGCCCCTATACTTATTATCGCAACCATTGAATTTAGCGACTTCAAATTTGCGACTCGAGCTGTACATCTAGAAATGCAGCTACTCCGGTCGTATAATTTCGTGTTGCAGAGGCTTTGAAGACCTATCATGACTTTCGCTCCTCTTGTAATCCGGGGGTCGTTTGAAGACGGCAGCAAGCTTTGGCAAATGAACTGATGAACTGATATAGAGAGAACCAGCAAAACTAACTGCTATATATAGAATGAATCAGTCGGTTGTTCTGCCGGCAACTGGGTCACAATACCGGGTCAGTTTAACCCGAGACCCGATTCGACCATTCCTTCCTTCCTTCAGAACGCTTGGCCATCAGAGGACCGTAGCGCCGATCTCGTGTGACCGCGTCCTGACGCACGATTGAACTCCCTGATGACGCCTGATGGAGTGCCGTCGCCGATCTGCGTGA
>Ga0209149_1002667_pt1 | contig 10176 bp, 8 predicted proteins | sample WorMetTyACAVOLI2_FD_187423 | JGI IMG/M metagenome (GOLD analysis project Ga0209149, IMG submission 187423) | Marine gutless worms symbiont microbial communities from Max Planck institute for Marine Microbiology, Germany - Olavius algarvensis... ... | reverse complement strand
TGCGTAATAAATTTTACCGTTTTCCTGTGCATAATATGCATGCATATGTTTTACCGTGTAATGAAAGGAATATACCAGTTTGCTGCAAATTTACTCAGCTACATTCCCGCCAAATATTATTGAAATCGGTCAACATCTGACTTAGTTATTGCAAAAAGCAGAAGGGTGAACTTTTTTTGAAACACAGTGTAGAAAGATTAATGGTGACTTTCGCAAATCTAGGCTCCGTCCGTCTACCAAGTTTGAAGTTCGTAGGCCTTCGCGTTCGGAAGATGCGGCGCATTTAGTGTGTCAGCTGTCTATCTACAACAGTTTCCCAGTTATTCGAACCACTATTGCAAAAAAATCGTCGTTTTTACGTACCCCCGCCTTCATTTTTTGTTTGCCCTGGGAACGCCCCTGCGGCAATCACGCAAAACGTTGCATGGATGAAAAGACAATTCAGTGCCTGCCAAACCCCTCGCAGCATGTACCCATCTATCTTGATCACTTTCCCAGTTATTCGAACCGCAAGTGCAAAAAAATTGCCGTTTTCACGTACCGCAGCCCACATTTTTGTTCCCCCTGGAGACGCCCCTGCGATTATCACGCAATATGTTGCATGGATTGAAAGACAATTCAATGTTTACCAAACTCCTCCCAGATCTATCCAACTATTTTCAATAGTTTCCGAGTTATACGATGCTTAAGTCAATGCGTAAGTCCAAAAATCGCTATTTTTACCACATTTTTGTTTCCCTAGGAGACGCCCCTGGGGCAATCACGCTAAATGTTGTATGGATGTAAAGAAAATTCGATGCTTACAAATTGTCTCGCTGCATGTGCCCATCTGACTAACCGTTTCTGAGACAGAGCGAGATATTGGTCGAAAATCGTCATTTTTTCATACCACCCTTGCATTCGACGCCCCCGTTTGGTTTCGTATTTGTTGATGTCCTTGCCTTCAGAAGGTCAAAATTTATCAACAAACCAAATTTCGTCGACATCAATGGTCAACATATATCTATTTGTGGCTGAGATATAACAACTTCTGGTTTCAAAAAACAAACGTCCGCCATATTGGAATTGGAATTGGGTTTTGATCTCTATCGCTTTCCGTAATTTGCATTTCATTCTGCATCGCGCTACCGAATTTCGTCCAAATCCGAGCACCCACTGCAGAAATATGACATCATTTCCATTTTTTAAGATGGCGGCCGCGACCGCTAAATACCAGTTCCGATTTCGTATTTGTTGATGTCACTGTCTTCAAAAGGTCAAAGTCTATCAGCAAAATAAATTTTATCGACATATCTCAATTGACAACTACTTCCGTTTTTGAAAAACAAACGTCCGTCATATTGGAAATCTACTTTCGGTTTCGATTTCGACCATTTGCCCGAAATCTGCACATTATTCTGCATCAGGCTACGAATTTCGTCCAAATCGAAACACCCACTGCGGAAATATGACGTCATATCCATTTCGCAAGATGGCGGCCGCGACGGCTGAATACTACTTCCGGTTTCGTATAAGTGATGTCACTGCCTTCACAAGGTCAAAGTCTATCAGCAAACCAAATTTCTTCCAGATATCTCCGTTGGCGGCTGAGATATAACTATTTCCGGTTTCGAAATACAGACGTCCGCCATATCAGAATTCTACTTCCGGTTTCGATCTCGACCAGTTCGCCGTAATCTGCATGTTATTCTGCATCAGTCTCCCGAATTTTGTCCAAATCGGAGCACCCACTGCGGAAATATGATGTCATATCCATTTCTCAAGATGGCGGCCGCGACCGCTAAATACTACTTCCGGTTTCGTATTTGTTGATGTCACTGTTTTCAGAAGTTCAAAGTCTATCAGCAAACCAAATTTCGTCGAGATATTTCAATTGGCGGCTGAGATATCACTACTTCCGGTTTCGAAATACAAACGTCCGCCATATTGGAATTCTACTTCTGGTTTCGATCTCGACCATTTCGCCGTAATCGGCGTGTCATTCTGCATCCGGCTGCCGAATTTTGTCCAAATCGGAACATCCGCCGCTGAAATATGACGTCATATCGATTTTCAAGATGGCGGCCGTCAGCCATGTTGTATTTGCTTTGGGGTAATGGCGGACCACCCACGAAGTGCCTTTCGTGGTCTGGATTCCGACCTCAAATCGCTAGTTCGTCGGATTAATAGTTCCGGAGATATTGCGATGTAAAGATTTTTGCGTTTTTGCTTGAAACTGCCTATTCACGCCCCTTTTTGGGGAGTTTTTGCGGAATATTTTCCCCACATGACGTCACCCATCGTCCTGACTCCCAAAAGGCACTTCCTTGGGCGGAAATACGTCATTTGAGCCATTAGCGTAACAATCAGTGCGACGGTTCGACCTGGGGGCAGGATCGAGAAAAAAACTGTATAACAAAAAAATCACAACAGTGTGTTATTTCCCCTATGGGGGAAGCCCCCCCACTGGGCCGATTCGACCCTAAAGTTGCCCGGTGGGTGATCTCCGCGACGTAATCACGTGTGCCAAGTTTCAAATTGAAATCTTTATGGGTTACGATTTTACAGGGGGGGGGGTCGAATTTTCGATTTTCCTATTGATTTGAGCATGGGCCTTACAACAGTTACAACAGTGCAGCGCTAATGCCCTGCCTGTGATAGGCAAGTACTTGGGGAATGGGGTGTGTCAAAATTTTTCCGCTAGGGGCGTCCGGGGGGCGTAGGGCCCCTTAATGCAAATTTGGGACCCTCATATTATCTCGGAAACTACTGAAGCTAGAAAGATGAAATGATGGCTAATCCGTAGTCTTGTAAACATAGGTAAAAGTTACAAACAAACGAAGTTACAAGTTACGGGACAGATAACAACAACAACAGTAACAGTAATAATAATAATAATAATAATAACTAGAAGTTGTTGTCGTCGCTAGCGCTCTCGACGACATGTAGGCTGAAAGCCGTCTCGCAGTTGTTAGCCGTAGTCTTCCTTGGAGATACAGACATTTGTCAAAAATCAATATGGCGGCCGAAATGTTTTAACCGTCCAAAACGGTCACCCATATCTAGGCATTAACCTAACCGGGCCTAGCGTAAAGTAACTACGTTCATCAGCCGGTACGTGTTACTGCTACGCTAAACCGGCAACCCGTGTGGGCGAGTCCATTCCCATGCAAAAATGGAAGTCCGCATGGCGGGCAAGTTTATTGTACAGATGCTGCTGCGGGGGCATCAACTGACCGCGGGCGGTCGGTCTTCGGCTGTCTAGTTCGTCTATGTGAAATGACGGTGCAGGGCAATATTTCTCGATGATCTCCGAGACGCAGTATTACGTCGTCGACGTCGGCGACGACGTGTCGATGGAGTGCAGTTTCCACGCCGACCGCTACAACATGTTCGACTACCCGGTCTTGTGGCGCAAACAGCAGCTCGACGAGTTCAGCCAGATCAACATCCTCGGCAACATCAACGATCCGTTCATCGAGACCAACCGATACGAAGTCACGTTCGACGCCGCCGAACCGCGATACCAACTCGAACTGCGCATATCAGGTCACAAACACGCACACACGACAATCGCGAAGTACAGCTCGATGTCTTGCGCACAAAAACATCGTATTTTATGGCCTTACAATTAGAACATTAATATAGTTGATAATATGTCCACGAATGGTACAGCAATGGCTTCTATACTCAAAGTAGGACAACGAGATGAAAGTAGTGAAGTAGAAGTGGATTTGTATAGCGTGTCGTCGCCCACGCATCCCTGATGTGCTTCCGCTTCCCGTACTTCGGCGCTGATCTCCGTTAACTAGTTCTCAGCCAGACACGAGTTAACACTGCGAGACTACGGATACGGGTTAGTGTATTACGTGGTGTGCCTGTTTACTCCCCGTGTTTTCAATCTGCCCGTCCGTTCGTCCGTCCGTCCGTTCGTCCATTCGTTCGCTCGTTCGTCCGTTAGCAAATTCTGTACACGATATTTTGAAAACGACTGAACCGATTTCAATGCAAATTAGCACAAGCGGTACCCGGAGCGATGGCATAAAATGGTAAACTTTTGGAGTCAGAAGGTCAAAGATCAAGGACACATAAGGTCGAAATTAATTTTGAAAGCCTAGCGGAGGCATCATTCTCGACTGCCGTGGGTCGAGTAGCTTTTCTTAGTTGTATATTTTAGTTGTTTTCCTTACTATTCTATTTTTGTTATATTATTTATTTATTTATTGACACGAAAATCGTACAGCAGTAAGAGGTGAGAGACAACAAACGGATGGACTGTGATGATTCTGTAGATGATAAACTTGGCCATTTCTGAATTACTGTGTATCAACCATCATCACGTGAATAAACTTCCGGAGTAGTCATGATGCTGATGTTATGACAGAGATCCTGTGTACGTCATTTTTATTTTTTTATTTTTATAATTTTTAACAATTGTGTATGTGCTTCTGTACGATTTTCATATTCATAAATTAATAAATAATATAACAAAATAACAACTTAAATATACAACAAAAATGAAAAATTATTTGAAGTAAGATAATTAGTTACGTTATTAATGTGCCTAAAAAGAATAATTAAACTGTTTCCGACAGGGGGACACAAACCTGCGTCCCGCAGCTGCGTAAAGCAATTGACTAATTTACTATACTTGGCCTTATATACAATAGACAGTAAAATGCCCTATCTCGTAATGTTAATGGAAGTGGAAAAGTAATCCTGGATCCGCACCCGGAATCGGATCAACACCAACATTTAATTTATGTATTTGCTCTTGTTTTTAAATTTATGAATGCATGAATGGATTAATTAATTAATCACTTCGAGAGGGTCATTCTTTGCCCATGTCTGCCAAGTTTGGTCGACGTCCATTCACGTGTTCATGAGTTGCGGGCGGACAGACGGACAAACATACAGACACACACACACACACGGGTGATCACAATACCTACTGGTACTGCACACAGAGGAGTACAGGTAATGACTTTTCAATGGCTTCATAACTACAGGTACAGCGTGAGTCAAAAAATTATTCCCTCTGAGGTTTTCTGAATTTTTTCTTTCCATATTCACATCTACGGCACCTCATGTCATGAAAATCGTACATAAAATAGGCGTGTAAAATTTTGCTTAAAAATTCTCAGCCGTTGGGAAAAAAATTTCAGAAAACCTCAGGGGATAAATTTTTTTTTGACTCACACTATATATACTGTACTCGCCCGTTGCTGCCTAAAGTATCAACAGCGTTTGTCAATCCGTCGTCATAAAACAATTCAGACGAGTGAACAGCTGCTGGTGTCGTGCTATAGCAAGTCCCAGTTGCAGCAGCTGACGTGGATTTTTATGCGCTTTGTCAGACGCCAGAAACGAAGACAGTGGGAACTACACATGCGAGGTTCATGGCGGAACTCAATCAGCTCTTCTAGCCCATGTAGTGCATCATTTATTTGTCCGAGGTCAGTTGCAACGCAATTACTACGTGGCTGCTTTGCCTGTGCTATTTTAGTACAGTAATAAGAACACATTACAGTCTCCAGGCCGCGAACGGTCGAGTTCTAATCGTCAGAAATTCACGTAATCAGAATGGCCCATAACAGTTGTCGTCCTTCACGATGTACATTCTGCTCAGTCATCGTTGCGTTCAGCATCGGTCTGTGTAAATACCAAACACTCTTACAAAATACACGGCACTCTTTAATTATTTCCGCCAAAGAGGTTATGTTTTTGCCTCAGTCTGTTGGTTTGTCTGTCTGTGAACGGGATAACTCAAAAACTAGCTATAATGCCTCAGCTGTAAATTGTAATACACTGTGTCCCAAAAAGTACGCCCCTCGATGTTTGATAAAAACTTTGGCAATTGTGAACCGATTTTAAAAATTCTTTGACCAATTGATTCGCGTGAAAATTCTCTACGTATACACCGCAAAGATTTCCACAATATCTTGTGAAAGACGAAAATCGAAAAAAATGTTACTGATTTTGACAGCATTCTCAACAAACTCTTGATATGTTCCTGAGGACACTTTGGGCACTTGATTTAACATTCAGCAGTAAATAGACAGACTGTCTCAAGACTGCTGACATTGAGTGACTGACTGACATTTTGAAGTTTATCAGACGACGTCTTGAAGCAACAGTTGAAAGTTGTTCAGTTAAACGTTGTTGCATCGGTGATTTTTCACCGTGGTCATCTTCGCACCGTCTTCGTTCTTTCTACGCTAAAATATATGTACAACACATATATTAAGTAAAATTATTAGGCAATATTTTTGTGGCATGTTACGGAAGATCTCACATTAAATTTTAGTTAAACATATTAATTGACACGTTCAACATAAAAATTTGGTAACATTTTTGGATTTTCGAATTTCACAAGGTAGTATAGCAACATATTGCAGGTGAGATGGAAATCTTTGTAGTGTGTACACAGAGAATTCCTCATGAATCAACTGGTGAAAAAAGTTTGAAAATCGGTCCACATTTACCAAAGTTATTATCAAACATCAAGCAGTTTACTTTCGGGGAGACAGCGTATAAACATACACTGTGTCTCAATAAACCGGACTCTACGATATTTTGACATAACTTTATCAAAAGCTGTTTAATGTATAAAAAAAATTCAGAGATAATCTGTGTGCAATATTCTTAATTAAACTTCAACGTCAGAAGACAGTTTTTGCAGCAGTGTATCATATGACATTCTCCAGAACCACTTTTCAGTTTGTTGACGCACAAACACGTACACACAGACAGACGTTGAAAACAATCAGATTTCCCTATCGCGCCCGGTAATTATGTGTAGCCACTTTCAGGGCCTTTTTTAAGGATCAGTTTAGAACTGCACAAAGTTTGAATTCCATGGCGAGAGCGGAGCGCGAGCCTATAACGGGGGTCTGGGGGCGGAGCCCCCAGCGGGAGTCCAGGGGGGAGAGCCCCGGTGGGGGGTCAGGAGGGCGAAGCCCCCCTGAAGCTGAATGCCTTTTTTGCGTGTCCAAAGGAAGCTGCAAATTTGCCTTGTTATTGATATTTGCAAAAGTCAGAAAGTCACACAGTAAATGAATGAGACATTGTTTAACGACACATCTCCAACGAATTTACATGTTGTCATGTCGCCCATATCCAATTACCGTTGCCCTTGAATTCAGACAAGTTTATCCTGTGCTCCTGCACAAGTCGTCGTTTTTCATTTACTGCACACAGACCGAATGCAGTTGTACACCGTGTCCAAAAACTACACCCCTTGACTTTTGACGGTAAGTTGCTGTAACTTGTCTGCTATTCTGTTAATAAACCTACTGAATACAGTTAGACTTTCCTTACGCAGTCATCAACGATCATCCGCATTGTCGTCATTGTCAGACTCAGCCGCCGAATCAGAATCCTGGCTGTTTCTGCCAGTTATCGTCGCCTCAGCAAAAACTTCCTTAAAGTACGACTGTTCCTTTCCCCTTGTTCTTTCCCGTACTCGTCTTGATTTCTGATTCATGTGTGTAGCTGCATGTATAGTTGTCAGTTGAAGTAATTAAACCACACACGGAGAATCTTTGATGTGTTTAAGTGGACATAAGATGATGGTTTGTCATTTTTTAGAACTGCACAAACTTCCTTTTAGAACTGCACAAATCCATTTAGAATTGCAGTTTTTGTGTAGAACTGCACACTAAAAAGCCCTGGCCACTTTATGTGTTATTCTGTCAAGCTCCGGTAGAAATGATTCGGATAAGTACGCATCTCCCGAAACTGGATTCGACAGAAGGCTCAGCGCCAGAATCGAGTCCGGCAGTCATCCATCTCGTCGAGGGTAGACCGGCAACGCTGCAATGCAGGGCGGTCGGCGGTTTCCCGCAGCCGCGCCTTCAGCTGCTCGTCGACGACCGCGTCGAACCGGCGACTCCCGCCACCACCGTGTCGACTGCGTCGACGGCGGCGCTACGGGACGGCAGGGGTCGAGGACTGCGCGTTGTGACCGTCACCAGCTGGCTATGGACGATCAACTACCGGGCCAGACCGAGTGATGACGGTGCCCAGCTCAAGTGCCTCGCCGCCGTGCCCGGGATGACCGCCGTGGTCGACACCGTCCAACTCGACGTCGACTGTAAGTGTACAACGTGCTCGCGCACCGCACGCGCACGCCTTGACTTGTCACCAGTTACCGCGTTTATAATCAATTTTATTCAACAGTCAGAAATGTCAGAAAACATAAATCATAGGCAGAAAGACAGACGAGAAGCCGTTAGCCTAATGCACACTTGCGCAATTATTGCTCTAATTTCTACCAGTTTTCAGCGCTGTGATTCAGTAATCTGTGATTATTTATGTATTTCCTGTTTGATCTGATTTTCGCCGTTCGCCAGATAATATTACTTGCATGTCCTTACTTGCATTAGAGGCGCTTTTTGCGACGATGCGCTATATAAATTAACATTTACTTGTCCAAGGTTACGTACTTGTTTATTAACCAACAACAGTTATAAACTAGACTGTACTCAGAGAGCGCAAACCTCCGACAAGACGTCTAACTTCAACCAAAAAAGATCCGTGGTTCGAAACCAAATTTTCGGATTAATCGGGATTCGTATCTGGATGTCTGCCGGATCGCCCCCAAAATGTCATGGATTCATTACCTTGTCGGCGTCAGTCATTTCGTGAAAATCGACCGGTGACTGCATGAGAAACGCTAATAAATCGAAGTAGATAAGAACTCGTTTCTTATGGATTTTAGTACGGTTTTTCTGTTAATTCCTTTTTGTAGGTTCGTTTTTTATAGAGAACTCGTAGCGCATTTGTACGAGGCTGGTACGAAGCTCGTACAACAGGATATAGTACTTGTTCCGGTACCTCCGTCACTATTAGGTCTACCTGCTGACGTTGTGTGGCTGCAGACTCGCCGCAGATCGCGTGCCACGCGGCGGAAGCGGAAGTCGGCGAGAGAAACGTGTGTGTGCGTTGTGACGTCAGAGCGAACCCGCCGGCGACAACCATCTTCTGGATCGTCGCCGACAACGGGTCGTCAGTGCTTGCTGGACAGGTCACCGACCACTACTGGGTCGTCATCAAGGTAGCAACTCAGCCTTTCATCCTTCCGGGGTTGATAAGTGAATAGTAAGCAGCAATTAGTTGTCCGCCACAACAATCTGTGGTGGAGTGGCGCCGTCTGGTGAACGCTTACGAGGTGAAGGCATGTATGGTGTAATATGCAGATAAAACGGTGTGATCCACATCTAAGCCCCTTGAGTGTAACTACTGCAATAACAGCGATGTGTAAATCCCTTTACCTTTACCTTTTACCGTTTACGTTTTCTCATCGCGGCTTATAAGGTGCTGGCGCACGGGTATGCAACTGGGCCGCCATACCTCGTTCGCCCCAGTGTTAACAGCCTAACCCTAACCTTAAGTCGTTCCAATTTTTGACCTGCCCGGTGACCATTAGGTAACCGTGGGAGATCACCGTGCCAACTTTGTAGTTAAACGCCAAGCGGTTTGGGAGTGATTGGAACTCCTGCAGTCGGACAAAACAGAAGTGTTCTATTGTAAGTTTGCCAGGACGCTATTTAACTCTTTAATAGTCACAGCTAATTATAGTCCCACATCGAATAATATGAAGTTGGTATACACTGGCTGTTAATGGGTGGGCTGTTACATTTGGTACAGCGAGGAGGGGACTGGGCGGGGTCAAAGCCCGCCCAGGCCCATCGCTGTACCAAAATGTAACAGCCCATCCATCAACAGCCAGTGTACCAATCACCAATATTGCTGAACAACGGTTCGTTGCTCTGCAGTTTTAATGTGCCCGTTAAAGGGTTAACTGTCATGTTTCAGGAGCGTCGAGACGGCGTAACTGAATCGTGTCTCTACGTAAATCACGTGACATCCGATTCATTCCGACGATATACGATCATTGCCGAAAACGCTGTTGCCATCGGAAGACAGCAGACCGTCTTAACGGAACGTAAGTCTTCAGCCGATTATTGTTTTGTTATTATTAAGCCGCCGCTCGCGATAGTGAGAATGGCTTAGTGCGTCGGTGCTGTTTATCTGTTTGTTTGTCTGTTTGCCTGTCTGTGTGTCGCCAAAATGTAAAAAACGCGATTTTCTCAAAAACGAAGCAATTTAGAGCTATGGTCTCTATTGACATTGACGACCTATAGGAAGTCGTACATGGGCTTTTCAAAGAACCCATTACGGGGCCTTTAAAAT